>Ga0209602_1003130_pt1 | contig 12925 bp, 10 predicted proteins | sample COGITO_mtgs_1205_3_FD_184810 | JGI IMG/M metagenome (GOLD analysis project Ga0209602, IMG submission 184810) | Pelagic marine microbial communities from North Sea - COGITO_mtgs_120524 (SPAdes) (version 2) | ecosystem: Environmental > Aquatic > Marine > Epipelagic ...
TGGTGTTTTTTATCGCAGGTTTCACTGGGTGAACAGTAGCGAGTGCAGTTGCTGAGACTGCTCGACAATCCAATTTGCCTGCCAGTCGGCAATAACTTGGCCCGCTTCAATATAGCCCCAAGCGGCGGCAATATTGCGTGTGCCCGCAGCCCGGCCGGCGTCTATATCGCGAACATGGTCGCCCACATAGAGACAGTCTTCAGGTGCAATAGCAATTTCTTTACAGGCCAGCAGGATTGCTTCGGGGTGTGGTTTGGGCAGTGTTACATGATCGGGACAGATAACCGTGGCAGCACCCTCCATCAAACCCAGCTGAACCAGTGCTGCTTCGGTATAGCGCCAGGGCTTATTGGTGACAATGCCCCAGGGAATACTGCGTGCATTACATTCATCGAGGACTTCTTGCAGTCCTTCATAGAGTGCCGTTTTATCCGCCAGATTGGCAAAATAGAGTTCGAGAAATTCTTCTCTAAGCGATTCAAATTGTTCGTGTCCAGGATCTATATTAAAGCCGCTCTGTATTAATCCCACCGAGCCATTAGTGACGCTGGTGCGAATCGCAGAATCCGGCAGCGCCGCACGGCCATGTCGGGCGAGCTGAGTATTCAGTGCGGTGACAAAGTCGGGGGCTGTATCTAATAAAGTGCCATCCAGATCGAATAGCAGGGCCTTGAAGTCGAGCATAAAAGAATCCGTTATGCGGGCTTGCGCGCGCAGATCATATAATTAACATCGACATCTTTTTCAGTCAGGCGATAGGTTTTAGTGATCGGGTTGTAGGTCAGCCCGGTCATCTGATCGAGTTCTAAACCCGCTTCACGAGTCCACTGGCCCAACTCGGCGGGGCGAATAAATTTGCCGTACTCATGGGTGCCCTTGGGCAGCATACGCAGGACATATTCAACACCAATAATCGCCAGCAAATAAGCCTTTGGATTGCGATTAATGGTCGAGAAAAACAACGTGCCACCGGGCTTGGTCATGGCGGCGCAGGCGCGCACTACTGAGCTGGGATCCGGCACATGCTCGAGCATTTCCAGGCAGGTCACTATATCGAACTGTTCTGGGTGGCTCTGGGCAAAATCTTCCGCAGTAGATTTTTGGTAGTCCACTTCGACGCCAGACTCGAGTTTGTGCAGCTCTCCCACCGCCAGTGGTGCTTCACCCATATCAATGCCGGTGACATGAGCGCCGCGCTGAGCCATGGCTTCGCAGAGAATACCGCCGCCACAGCCCACATCTAACACTTTCTGCTCGGCCACCGGTGCCAGCTTATCAATCCAGTTGGCGCGCAGGGGATTGATGTCGTGGAGTGGCTTGAACTCGCTATTGCGATCCCACCAGCGGCTCGCCAGCGCTTCAAACTTAGCTACTTCACTGGGATCGACATTCATTGATGCGCCGTTGTCACTGTTGTTTGTTGGCATAGGGAATCACTACCTGCATCTGAAAACTGTTAGTTAAAATCTTAGTCAAACCGGACTGATCTGGTTACGCCAGGCATCAGCGCGACGGATCAGATTTTCTTCATCGAGAGTCACCAAACTGCGCTCTCTTAGCAGCGCCTTGCCGGCCACCCAGCTGTGGGTTACCTGGCTGCCGGCATTGCTATAGACCAATTGAGAAGCGGGATTATACAGCGGTTTTTGACTCAGAGAGCTGATTTCCACGGCAATCATATCGGCACTCTTGCCCACTTCGAGGCTGCCGATCTGATCGTCCCAACCCAGAGCCTTGGCACCGTTGATCGTTGCCATGCGCAATGCAGCATGAGCATCCAATACTGAAGCGTCATTGGCGACGGCCTTGGCTAGCAGTCCCGCAGTCTTTAATTCACCAAATAGGTCCAGGTCATTGTTACTCGCCGCACCGTCGGTGCCGATGGCGACATTGATACCGGCATCGATCAATTTACCCACCGGGCAGAAGCCGCTGGCGAGTTTTAAGTTGGATTCGGGACAATGCACCACATGGCAATTATTGTCTTGAATCAGGCGAATATCGTTGTCATCGATCTGGGTCATATGCACCAGTTGAGTCTGGGGTAACAGCACACCCAAATCATCGAGGCGTTGAAGTGGCCGATTGCCATAGAGCTTTAGTGAGTCGGCGACCTCTTGGGCGGTTTCATGGCAGTGAATATGCACCGCCATATCCAGCTCATTGGCATAGGTGGCAATTCTACGCAGGGTTTCATCGCCGACGGTATAGGGCGCGTGGGGTGCGCAGGCAATTTTAATCAGCCCATCGCCCTTGTAGCTGTCCCGTAGTTGCAGACCTTTGTGGATATAGTCGTCTGGATCCTTGCCACCAGCAGTGGGGAAGTCAAACACGGTAAAGCCAATTTGGCTGCGCATGCCGCTGCGCTGAACCTGCTCGGCCACGGTGTCGGCAAAAAAGTACATGTCGGCAAAACAGGTGGTGCCGGTCTTAATCATTTCCGCCATCGCCAGATTGGTGCCGTCAGCAACAAATTCGGCGCTCAGTACCCGCGCCTCCACTGGCCAGATATGCTCTTCCAGCCAGGGCTGTAGTGGCAGGTCATCGGCGTAACCACGGAGCAGGCTCATGGCCGCGTGGCCGTGGGCATTAACTAACCCGGGCATGAGAATATGATCGGCCAGATCCACCACAGAAGCGGGATCAAATTTACTCTTGGCCTCGGCCTGGGGGTAAATGCCGACAATCTTTTGCTGGTCGATGGCCAGAGCACAGTTTTCAAATACCCGGTTCTCGGGAACCACCGGAATAATCCATCGGCTATTTATCAGTAAATCGATTTTTATGGGCTGCATAACGCCTCCTGAACGAAGGTTCGGAGTATACCGGCTTTTTACCGCGGGTTAAGCTTTGGCGTGAGTTTCAGCTCAATAAAAGCGAGCCACTATGGGGATATGTATGGTAGAATTCAGGCCTTTAAATGGGCTGCTTTTGGCGCCTACTGGCACGCATTAATGACCGCATAAGATGGGTCGTTAGCGGATCTAAAATAATAGTGATAAAACTTCAGGGCGCGACGGAAACTTATGGGTGATTTAGCACAAGAAATTGTTCCGGTAAATATCGAAGACGAACTCAAGCAATCCTACTTAGCCTATGCCATGAGCGTCATTGTTGGCCGGGCACTGCCAGATGTCAGAGATGGTCTCAAGCCTGTGCATCGACGCGCACTGTTCGCCATGAGCGAGCTGGGCAACGACTGGAACAAGGCCTACAAGAAGTCAGCCCGTGTTGTCGGCGACGTAATCGGTAAGTATCACCCTCACGGTGACTCGGCTGTTTACGAGACTATTGTACGTATGGCTCAGCCATTCTCACTGCGCTACATGCTGGTGGACGGTCAGGGTAACTTTGGTTCGGTTGATGGTGACTCCGCTGCTGCCATGCGTTACACCGAAATCCGTATGACCAAGATCGCCCATGCGCTGCTTGAAGATCTCGAGAAAGAGACCGTCGATTTTGTCCCCAATTATGATGAAACCGAACAGATTCCCCATGTATTGCCAACTCGCATACCCAACCTGCTAGTTAACGGTTCCTCTGGTATTGCTGTGGGCATGGCGACCAATATTCCGCCCCACAACCTCACTGAAGTAGTCAAAGGTTGTCTGGCAATGATCGACAATCCGGATATTACCGTCGATGAGTTGATGGAATATATCCCAGGGCCAGATTTCCCCACTGCTGCAATCATTAATGGCAGAGCCGGCATTATTCAGGCCTACCGCACTGGTCGCGGTCGCATCTATGTTCGCGCCAAAGCCAATATCGAAGTCCATGAAAAGACTCGCCGCGAAACCATTATCATCACCGAAATTCCCTATCAGCTAAACAAGGCGCGCCTGATTGAGCGCATCGCCGAGCTGGTTAAAGAGAAGAAGCTTGAAGGTATCTCTGAGCTCCGTGATGAGTCGGATAAAGACGGCCTGCGCGTAGTGATCGAAATTAAGCGCACCGATGTCGGCGAAGTGGTTCTTAATAATCTCTTCGCCCAGACTCAGCTGCAGAGCGTGTTTGGCATTAACGTTGTGGCACTGGTCGACGGTCAGCCGAAGATTCTCAATCTGCAGCAGCTAATTCATCACTTCCTGCGTCATCGCCGTGAAGTGGTTACGCGCCGTACTATCTATCTGTTGAAAAAGGCCCGCGAGCGCGCCCATACATTGGAAGGCTTTGCTATTGCCCTGGCCAATATCGATGAAATTATTACCCTGATCAAACAGTCGCCCACAGCTACCGAAGCCCGTGAAGCGCTGATTGCTCGCGGTTGGAATCCTGGCTCAGTGATTCAGATGCTCGACCGTGCAGGCGCTGAAGCGACTCGCCCGGAATGGCTCGAAGATCAGTATGGTCTCCGCGACGGCAAGTACCACCTGTCCCCAGAGCAGGCCAAAGATATTCTCGAGTTACGTCTGCACCGTTTAACCGGTATGGAACACGACAAAATCATTGCTGAATTTGCCGTTAAGCTGGAAGAGATCACTGAATACCAAGATATTCTCGGTGACCTGACTCGCCTGATGACGGTTATTCGTGAAGAGCTGGAAGCCGTGATTGAAGAGTTTGGCGATGAGCGTCGTACCGAGATCATTGAATCTCTCCACGATCTGACTATTGAAGACCTGATTACCGAAGAAGACCGTGTTGTCACCATTTCCAACGGCGGCTATGCCAAGACTCAGCCATTGAGCGATTATCAAGCTCAGCGTCGCGGCGGTATGGGCAAGTCGGCAACAGCGGTTAAAGATGAAGATTTTGTTGAGCATCTGCTGGTAGCCAGCACTCACGCAACCATTCTCTGCTTTACCAACCTGGGCAAAGTTTATTGGCTCAAGGTGTATCAGATTCCCGTTGCCGGTCGCAACTCTCGCGGACGTCCAGTGGTTAATTTATTGCCTCTGGGTGAGGGCGAGCGCATTAGCTCGATCCTGCCAGTTGAAGAATACAGCGCCGATAAATTTGTCATTATGGCCACCGCCAACGGCACCGTAAAGAAGACCTCATTAGAGCAGTACTCCCGTCCACGTAGCGTTGGTTTACGTGCAGTAGATCTGGTTGAAGGGGATCACCTGGTCGGTACCGCAATTATTGATGACAACAGCGATGTTATGTTACTGAGCTCTGAAGGCAAGGCCGTGCGCTTTGCCAGCACTGATGCCCGCTCTATGGGTCGCGTTTCTAAAGGCGTGCGCGGTATGCGTCTGCCAGAGGGCTATGAAGTTATCTCTATGGTCATACCTGAGCAAGACGGCTTCCTGCTGACTGTTTGTGAAAATGGTTATGGTAAGCGTACCAAGGTCGAAGAGTTCCCCACTAAAGGACGCGGCGGCAAGGGAATGATTGCGATTCAGGCCAGTGAGCGCAACGGCCCATTGGTTGGCGCCACGCAGCTGTTTTCTGGCGATGAAATTATGCTGATCTCGGATCAGGGCACCATGGTACGAACTCGCGGTGACGAAGTTTCGGTTGTGGGTCGCAACACTCAGGGCGTGCGTATTATTCGTTTGAAAGACAGCGAGAATCTGGTCAGGTTGGCACGTATTGCCGAGCCGGAAGAAGAGCTGTTGATTGAAGATGATGCGGCTGAAACGACTTCTGCAGAGAGCGCTGAGACTAAAGAAGATGCTGCCGATGACACTACCGCCGCTGACGAGTAAGGTTTAAATAATGACTGACAAAAATCCGCTGCTGGAATTGCGCAACAAGATCGATGGTCTCGATCGAGAGATTATGGCCAATATCAGCGCTCGTGCGCGCTGTGCTCAGGACGTTGCTAGGATCAAAAAAGAGCAGGGTGATGAGGCCTATTACCGGCCTGAGCGTGAGGCTCAGGTGTTGCGCTCTATCATGGAAAAAAATGTCGGCCCCCTGGGCGATGAAGATATGGCGCGTCTGTTTCGACAGATCATGTCCGCCTGTCTGGCGCTGGAACAGCAGATTAAAGTGGCTTTTCTGGGTCCCGAGGGCACCTTTACCCAGGAAGCCACACTCAAGCATTTTGGCGACTCTGCACTAACGGTTCCCAAAGCGGCGATTGATGAAGTATTCCGCGATGTCTTGGCCGAGTCTTGCAACTACGGTGTTGTGCCCATTGAGAACTCCACCGAAGGCGTGGTCAGCCACACCCTGGACAGCTTTATCGATTCCTCGGTAAAGATCTGTGGTGAAGTTGAGTTGCGCATTCATCAGCACTTTATGATTGGCCCCAATACCAATAAAGACACAGTGACCCGCGTCTATTCCCACGCCCAGTCACTGGCCCAGTGCCGCAAGTGGTTGGATTCCAATTACCCCAATATCGAACGTGTCGCCGTCAGCAGCAATGCTGAAGCAGCGCGACGAGTGCAGGGTGAGTGGAACTCAGCAGCGATTGCTGGCGATATGTCCTGCGAACTCTACGGCCTGGAAAAACTCTGGGAAAAAATTGAAGACCTGCCCGACAACTCAACGCGCTTTTTGATTATTGGTCGTGAGATGGTGCCACCCAGCGGTGACGATAAAACCTCCATCGTCGTGTCAGTGCAGAATAAGCCCGGTGCTTTGCATAGTCTGCTCGAGCCATTCCGTCGTCACGGTGTCGATATGACCCGTCTGGAATCGCGGCCTTCGCGGAACAGTAAATGGTCTTATATCTTCTTTATTGATTTTGCTGCCCATGTGGATGACCCAGCTGCGGCAGCTGTATTGGCTGAGTTGGCCGAAGATGTGGCGGAACTGAAAGTACTAGGTTCCTACCCGCGAGCGGTTCTCTAAGCGTTGCTAATACTGTCGATTTTAGGATCGACTATAGTAACGATTAATCTATTTATTTCGATGTGATCTGTCATGTTGCAAACATCTCAAACAGCACAGCCAGTGGTTAACCGTCTGGTTGTTATCGGGCTGGGGCTAATTGGCTCCAGTCTTGCATTGGCCGCTCGTAACGCCGGTCTCGCTACTCAGGTAGTGGGCATTTCGCGCCGCTCTTCAACCCTCGATCTAGCGGTTGAATTGGGCGTGATCGATCGCCCAGAACAGAGTTTGGCCGCTATTGCCCCTGAGCTGGGTGCTGGCGATCTAGTGGTTATTGGCGTGCCGACCCTTACCGTTCCCGCGATTCTCAAAGAATGTTCTGAGCTGCTCTCAGATCAGGTCACCATTACCGATGTGGCCAGTGTCAAAGGCAGCGTGATGGCCGCCGCAGAAGAGATCTATGGCCACTTGCCGGTCCAATTAGTACCCGGGCATCCTATCGCCGGTTCAGAAAAAAGCGGTGTTACCGCAGCCAAAGCCGACCTCTTTAAAGACCATCGAGTGATCTTGACTCCCCACGCCGGCAGTGGTGAAGACCATGTGCAGCTTGTTGAAAGGCTATGGCAATCAGTGGGTGCTGTAGTCTCCTGCATGGATATTCAAGAGCACGACGAAGTGCTGGCCGCCACCAGTCATCTACCGCATTTTTTAGCCTATTCATTAGTAGATACGTTGGCGAGTATGCGCGACAATCGCGAGATCTTTCGCTACGCCGCCGGAGGCTTTCGCGACTTTACCCGCATTGCCGCCAGCGATCCGATTATGTGGCGTGATATAGCACTGGCCAATCGCCAGGCAATTCTCACGGTGCTCGATCAGATTATGGATAACTTTAGTGAGATGCGCAGCGCCATAGATACTGGCGACGAAACCTATCTGATGGATGTGTTTACGCGAGCTCGCGATGCACGCAACCATTTTGGAAAATCAATCGACCCAAAGGCATTACAGCAAACCATGTCCGAAAAAATAATCAATTATAAAGTCGCGCCAGGTGGAATTGCCCAAGGTGATATTCGTGTGCCCGGTGACAAATCAATGTCTCACCGATCCATTATGCTCGGCTCCATTGCCGAGGGCATGACCGAAGTGACCGGCTTTTTAGAAGGCGAAGACAGTCTCGCAACCTTGCAGGCGTTTCGCGATATGGGCGTGATTATTGAAGGCCCAGAACAGGGCAGAGTAGTGGTTCATGGTGTCGGCCTGCACGGTCTAAAAGCACCGACCAAACCGCTCTATTTGGGCAACTCCGGCACCTCCATGCGTCTGCTTAGCGGACTCCTAGCAGGACAATCATTTGATGTGGAGCTCACCGGTGACGAATCCCTCACGGGTCGCCCCATGGCTCGGGTAGCCGACCCCTTAGCCGAAATGGGAGCAGTGATTGAAACTGCACCGGGCGGCAGACCACCGATGCGTATAAAAGGTGGCAATAAGCTTAATTCAATCAATTATGTACTGCCCATGGCCAGTGCCCAGGTTAAATCCTGCGTTCTGTTAGCGGGTCTCTATGCGGAAGGCGAGACCTCAACCGTCGAGCCAGCACCGACCCGGGACCACAGTGAGCGCATGTTGCGGGGCTTTGGTTACTCGGTAGTCAGTGAGGGCAGCAAGGCGACTCTCTCAGGCGGCGGTTCATTGACGGCAACCCGTATTGATGTGCCCGCGGACATTTCCTCAGCGGCCTTCTTTATGGTGGCGGCGGCTATCACCCCAGGTTCCGATATTACCCTGCGTCATGTGGGTGTTAATCCCACTCGTATTGGCGTGATCAATATTCTTCGTCAAATGGGCACCAGCATTGAACTGTCCAACGAAAAAGAAGTGGGCGGCGAGCCGGTTGCCGACATCCGAATCCGTTATGCCGAGCTAAAGGGTATTGTGATTCCAGAAGACCAGGTCCCGTTGGCAATCGATGAATTCCCCGTGCTGTTTGTCGCTGCGGCCTGCGCCAGTGGCGAGACTGTTCTGACCGGCGCCGAAGAGCTGCGGGTCAAAGAGAGCGACCGTATTCAAAGCATGGCCGATGGCCTTGTGACACTGGGCATCGATGCCCAATCCACAGCCGACGGCATTCGCATTCAGGGCGGCCAGCTTGGCAGTGGCACAGTCCACAGCCACGACGATCACCGTATTGCTATGGCCTTTGCCATTGCCGGTCTGCGTTCAGCTGGCGAGATTGAAATTATCGAGTGCAACAATATTGCTACCTCCTTCCCGGGCTTTGTTGATCTAGCCACGGCCATTGGCTTGACCATTAGTGTTGAGACTCAGGAGTGCTAAATGGCTGAGGATAAAAAAGTGGTGGTGATTACCATCGACGGCCCCAGTGGGGCTGGAAAAGGCACCATCAGTCGTATTATCGCGAAAAAGCTTGGCTTCCATTATCTGGATAGCGGAGCACTCTACCGTCTGTTGGGGTTGTCTGCGGTTCGCCATCATGTCAGTGTCGACAGTGAAAAGGGCTTGATGGCCTTGGCCGAACATATGGATATTCGCTTTGAGACAGAAAAAGAAGGTGCCTTTAAGATCTATCTTGAGGGTGAGGATGTAAGTCGCGATTTGCGCACTGAAGAAACTGGCCTGTTAGCCTCAAAAGTCGCTCAGTTTCCGGGTGTGCGCTTGGCACTGTTAAAGCGCCAGCGGATGTTCGCCAGAACCCCGGGTTTGGTTGCCGATGGCCGTGATATGGGCACCGAGGTTTTCCCCGCAGCAGAGCTGAAGATTTACCTTACCGCCAGCGCTGAAGAGCGTGCCAACCGGCGCTACAAAGAGTTGCTAGAAAAGGGTGAAGATGTTAGTCTGCCCGCCCTCGTAGAGCAGGTGCGCTCTCGAGATGAAAGAGATATGAGCAGAGACGCTTCACCGCTACGAGCAGCAGATGGAGCCATAGAGTTAGACTCCTCAGCCATGTCGATTCAGGAAGTGACAGATACAGTGTTGAATATCCTGTCTGTTAAAGGCATCAGAAAGTAGTTTTAACACCAAATTTTACAAATTCAACACCAAACGGGCAACGCAGCAATCGCCAGCTTTTATTGCTGTAGGCCTTTATTTTAACTGACCCGCGTAAACTGGCAGCGCGGAAAAAAGAGACTGACGCTAGCAGGTCTTCTGTCATATCTCTGTCAAAACTCAGGATCAACCCATGAGCGAAAATTTCGCAGATCTATTTGAAGAAAGTCTATTAACCGTTGAGATGAACCCCGGCGCCATCATTACTGGCGTAATTATCGATATCGATAAAGACTGGGTAACAGTCCATGCTGGACTGAAGTCTGAAGGCGTTATAGCAATTGATCAATTTTATGACGAGAAAGGCGTACTTGAAGTTGCCATTGGCGACGAAGTACAGGTTGCTCTCGAAGCCGTTGAAGATGGTTTCGGTGCGACTAAGCTTTCCCGTGAAAAAGCCCGTCGCGCAGAATCCTGGATCGAACTTGAAGCAGCTCACAAAGCTGACGAAGTTGTTATCGGAATTATCAGCGGCAAGGTTAAAGGTGGATTTACTGTTGATGTTCGCGGCTTGCGCGCGTTCCTTCCAGGTTCACTGGTTGATGTTCGTCCACTGCGTGAGATTACTCACCTTGAGAACATCGAATTAGAATTTAAAGTTATCAAGCTCGATCCCAAGCGCAACAACGTTGTTGTCAGCCGTCGTGCCGTAATGGAGAGTGCAAACTCTGTAGAACGTGAAGAACTGCTGGCTAACCTCGAAGAGGGCGCATCACTCAAAGGTGTCATTAAGAACCTTACTGATTACGGCGCGTTCGTTGATCTGGGTGGAATCGATGGTCTGTTGCACATCACTGATATGTCTTGGAAGCGCATCAAGCATCCTTCCGAGATGATCAATGTCGGCGACGAGATTGACGTTAAAGTACTTAAGTTTGATCGCGAGCGTAACCGCGTATCACTGGGTATGAAGCAGATGGGTGAAGATCCTTGGGGCGACATCAAAGGCCGTTACCCAGAAGGCGCACGTGCTAAAGCTAAGATCACTAACCTCACTGACTACGGCTGTTTTGCTGAGTTGGAAGACGGCGTTGAAGGTCTGGTTCACGTTTCTGAAATGGATTGGACTAACAAAAACGTTCACCCATCTAAGATCGTTAATCTGGGCGACGAAGTTGAAGTTATGGTTCTGGATATCGACGAAGAACGTCGTCGTATCTCACTGGGTATCAAGCAGTGCCACACTAATCCTTGGGATGACTTTGCCACTACTATGGTTAAAGGCGACAAGATTTCAGGCAAGATCAAGTCAATCACTGACTTCGGTATCTTTATCGGCCTAGACGGCGGCATCGACGGCCTGGTTCACCTGTCTGATATCTCTTGGAACGAAACTGGCGAAGAAGCCGTTCGTAACTTCAAGAAGGGCGAAGAAGTTGAAACAGTTGTGCTGAGTATTGATGCAGAGCGCGAGCGTATCTCACTGGGTATCAAGCAGCTGTCTGACGATCCGTTCAACAACTATGTAACCGAGAACGACAAGGGCGCAATTGTTAAAGGCACCGTTAAAGAAGTTGATGCTAAAGGCGCTACTGTTGATCTGGGCAACGACATCGAAGCTTACTTGAAAGGTTCTGAGATCTCTCGCGAGAAGATTGAAGATGCCCGTCACGAGTTACAAGAAGGCCAAGAGATCGAAGCTCGAATCATCAATGTCGATCGCAAGACCCGTGCTATTAGCCTCTCTATCAAGGCTAAAGACGTTGCAGAAGAGAAAGCAGTGGTTAAAGCTCACCGCAAGGTTGAAGCTGACACTTCCTCTCCAGCAACAATTGGAGACCTGATCAAAGCGCAAATGGACAAGTAAGGTTCTGCTGAGATCGAAAAAGGGTGGCTCTGCCACCCTTTTTTTCGTCTGCGAAATGACATTAATCGAGGTTTTGCTTGTATAAATTCAAAACTTCAATAAAATCAAGGACTAAACTACGACGCTAATTCGAAAATTCAATGGCCTCGCCATAATAATAAAACTATTAAATAGTGAGCAAGGAAGACCGCATGACTAAATCTGAGCTAATTGAGAAAATCGCCGCCAGCCAAGACCAGCTTCCGCCAAAGGATGTTGAGTTGGCCGTACGGATGATTTTAGAGCGCATGACCCATGCACTGGTCACCAACCAGCGCACCGAAATTCGTGGCTTTGGCAGCTTCTCACTGCACTACCGCGCACCCCGCGTAGGCCGCAACCCCAAGACCGGCGATGCGGTTGATTTGAGTGGCAAGTACGTACCTTATTTTAAGCCCGGAAAAGAACTGCGTATTCGAGTGAACGATAGCCTATAGTCTGGTTAGCTCAGTCTCGATAGTTCAGTCTCGATAGCTCAACCCCTCGTAAAAAAGCCAGCTGCCCCGTTAACTACAATTTTGCCATCGCAACCACTGCAATTTTGTCATACCGAACCGCCCAAGCCTGTCATACCGAACCGCCCAAGCCAGTCATACCGAACCGCCCAAGCCTGTCATCCCGACCGCAGTGGAGGGATCTCCCTCAGTCGGCACCCAAGACTAAATACCTTCTTATTTGGCTAGTCCTACCGATTAAGTGCGTAAAACGACAGACTCTTGCCCCACCCCTCATCACTCAGCTTCTCCACAGCAGACCTGTGATTTCTTGACTATGTTTAGGCTTACTAACCATCAAGTAATAACAACCAAGTAATAATAAGATTTTAGTCACGGAAGACTCTATTAGGCTGGTGAACCCCGGCAAATAGAAAAGTAGTCTTAAGGAACAGCTCATGCACCTTCTCATACACCTGCTATTGCCGCCCTTTACAGTTCAGAAAAATAGCGCCAAAAGCGCTGACTACCCTCTACTCACCAATAGGCTGACAGCAAAAAAACTGTTGGCTCTCTTGTTGTGGACGAAAAATTATCACTAAAAAAGAACAAAATAAAGAGCAGAAATAAGAGCAAAAGTGAGAATAAAAAGAACAGAAAAATCTGACAGGACGAACTGGCTGGGATACGTTCGGGGATAGTTTCAGGGATGGAGGATACCCCACCCGAAGGTGGGGGTACCTTACGGTATACAACCTTTTTATAGCAACGAATCCCACTCCGTCAAGCTACAACCGTACTTTAAAAGTAGTAGAGCAAGCCGAGAAGGACAACATAA
>Ga0209602_1003134_pt1 | contig 12920 bp, 12 predicted proteins | sample COGITO_mtgs_1205_3_FD_184810 | JGI IMG/M metagenome (GOLD analysis project Ga0209602, IMG submission 184810) | Pelagic marine microbial communities from North Sea - COGITO_mtgs_120524 (SPAdes) (version 2) | ecosystem: Environmental > Aquatic > Marine > Epipelagic ...
AACTGTTTGAAACTGGCAAAGACAGCACTCACGTCGTGACCTCATGGGATATAATCGCGGGAGATGTAAAACCAGCAGATAGCATATTGATTTATGACGAAAGTGGCGATCACGCTGCGCTGCAAGCGGCTGAAATTGCAGCAAATGCAGGTGCCAAAGTGGAGATAATGACACCTGACCGTACATTTTCAGCGGGTGTCATGGCGATGAACTTGGTGCCTTATATGCGCTCGCTACAGGACAAAGATACGACTTTCACCGTTGCTCGTCGCCTATTAGGAGTAGAGCGCCGTGGCAACAAACTAGAAGCCCAGATTGGGACAGATTACAGTGATCATTCCGACATTCAAGAGTATGATCAGGTTGTTGTTAACTACGGAACTTTGCCTCTGGACGAACTATATTTTGATCTCAAGGATTTGAGCTCGAATGGTGGCTCTGTAGACCATGACGCTCTGATAAACGGTCACACGCAAAATATTGTGAAAAACTCAGGCGGTGAATTTCAGTTATTCCGGATTGGCGATGCGGTATCTGCACGAAATACCCATGCCGCGATTTATGACGCTCTGCGCTTACTTAAGGACATTTAAGCCAAATCATCACGCAAAACATAAGTCTGTATCTAACTGAAATATCCTCGGAAAAAAGTGCTTACCCTCTACCCACTCATGCATTTTCACATGAATATTTTATCAAAAAGTTATTATTAAATTAATAGTATCGACGTAACTTCCCGCGGGAATATTTTGTCTATGTGGGACGCGTCCGTAAACCACATGATTTACATTCATTCCTGTACCGATGCCACTTACAGTAGCTCCACCACTAGTAGCATCTTCCCACACAACAGCTCGGTTAGCGGTAGTATAGAGATTATAATTAAGCGTGTGAGTAGCACTGCTCATAGCACGTTGCTCAGAACTTCCACTGTTTGCACTTAGACCTATGGTGTATACAACACCATTAGGGCAGTTCATATTAATCTTGCCAGTGCTGTCCAATGCGGCATTGCTGAACACATCATAAGTGCCAAAGTTTACCCCAGTAACGTTTATGCTGCATGCGCGCAACTCTTGCGCTATTAGTGCAAACGCTACTGCGATAATCCAAGGCACTAATGGGTTGCGTTTGTTTTTACACGCAAGGATACTTTCCACATTATTGCAAACGCTTTTATAAGTTAGGCAGAAGCAGGATTTTAGAATGATGAATATTTTCATTGCTCTACCCCGGCGCATATAAAAGTCCCAAGGTGCGGCAGTGGGTCAGTCGATACTGGGAAAGGCAAAGCAAACTCACAACTCTGCTCTTTCAAATTTACTCTCAACCGATTATTCATCTCAAGTCCACTTAGATAAAGTTCGCCCCTCAAGCCGATGGGGAATAATTCATTTTCTAAGTCGTTATCTCCAATAATATGCGCCAGTGCGCCCGCTAAAACAGGTTCGCCGTTTTCATGAACCACAGTGAGCAATGCCCCACGTGTGCGTTTTACTGGGAACTTCAACATCAAGCCACTGCGGAAATACGGCACAGCGTCGAGCTGGACCAAATCGATCTGTGCTTCAAATGGTAAATCAGATTGTTCTATACGCACCGAGTTCTTTTGGTACGGGTAAAGCCCTGTTAGTAACGCATTACCATTGGCATCGGTGTGAGTTGACAGTTGGTTGTTAACGTAGATGCCCACACCAGAATAGTCGGGAACCTGCACTACAGCAAAACTATCGGTGATACGCCGACTAAAGAAACCTCTACCCCCGAGGAAAGCCACTCCGCCACTTGCACTGCTGCGGAAGGCCGTCTCGCCTTGGGACTGGTTTGCCCCTAAAGTATAATTACCAACTTTATTTTGCAAACTAACCTCTGCTTCGAGGTGATCTGAATCGCCTAGCCTAGATCCTAGACGATAACCAACCCCACTGCCTGCTGGCCTACTGCGACTCAGTTGTAAATTTGCATTTTTACGGTCTTTATTAGCTGACATACTCATGCTCGCAGTCGTGCGATTACCTAGGTTTAGAGACATTGAAAAGTTTAGGCTAAAGAGCGTTTTGACATCCTCGCTTAGAAGCTTAGTTACGGACGCACTTAGTATACCTCGCCTCCCTACTTTTCTTGTGTAACTCCCTTTTACTATTTTGTCCTCCTCTCTGTTACGGTAGGCCTGCTGCGTGTAGGTTGCTGCAAAGGAACCTTGGTCAACTGTCGACAAATTTACAATCATCTGGCTGATATGTTTTGGCACAAAATCTTCAGGCTGCAACCCCAACTTCGTGAAGCGTTTGCTGGCTATCTGGGTATTTGCGCTGACACTTAAATTGCCACTCTGACGTTGAAATGTAAGCCCTAGTAGTCTACCCACTCCCTTTTCACTATGACTTACAGCGAGAGAGCCAGACATCTCACCAACTACCGGCGACAGAAACATGCCACCCATCCCCACAGTTTGCTGATTATCAAGCAGTTCACCATGAAACTCACCGGTGAACTTTTCAGTAAAACCCAAACGGTGCGTGCCGACTGCTACAAGTCGGCCGTAATTGTTGCTATCAATGCCAAAATTTCTACGCACAAAACCCAACTCGTAAGAATAATCTTGCAGACCCTGCTTCAACACTCTGGAGGAAATAATGAAGGGCTGGGTTATGATCTGCTCACGCCCCAAAATGTCGCGCACAACCAATCGTGCGTCCCCTTGACCACCCGTTACAGGCAAATCCTGAATACTGAATGGCCCAGGGAGTACTTCACGGCTCATACGCAAGAGATTATCGACATACAGTTCTACCGTGGAGGGCAGCGCCGCTTCGCCAGAAATTCCTGGCAGCGGGAAAGACACGAATCCAGGCTGGAGAGAAAAATCAGTCGCCCACTGGACGCCACCAAAACGTACCGCACCGCCCCAAATGCCCGCACTACTGATCGCGTCACCAAAACGAAGCCTGGTGAATTGCATCGGCTTATCGCGTGTCCAAGTGCTTTCAAGCCTGACGGCACTAGCTTCACTATTTAGGTCTGACCCCAAAATACGAGTTTGGGCTGTACCCCAGCTACCAAACCCGCCTATTTCAAGCAATCCATTACTGTTAGTTATTCCTTTTGCATGATTAGCCAACACATCATAATTTAAAAATCCGCCAGGAGATGCAAGATCAGGAGCGCTTAAATCAGTTTTGCCCCCTTTTAGAAATGTTGCATCAAATAATTTTGGAGGCACTTGCACCGTCAGCATTTGTGTGGATTCATCAAATTTGAATGTGAGGCCTATCAAAGCATCAAGTGAATGGAAGTCTTCGCCGTAGAACGTTAGAGGGTTAGAATCAGGTAAACGTAAGCGCCAGCGTCGTAAATCTTGAGCTCCCACAAAGAAACGATTCTCGCTGCGCAGCACTAAGACAATGCCCTTGGGTTGATCGTTGATAAACACATCAAAAAAGAATTCTTCCGCTGCAAGCTTAGTGTCTACCGCTAAAGAAGTAGACGGTTTTAGCATAAGCACTGTTAGCAGCACTAGGAACGTATTTAAAAATATTCGGGTATTTATTCTATGGGCGTTAGCCCACGTTTTGCCCATATCAAGGTGCAATCATGATTTCAGCTTCAACTTTACCAGCATCCGTCTGAGCAATAAGTTTTATGGTGGTGCCTGACTTTGGAGTTGGATTTTCCGAGTTTGCCGGTAGGATCCAATTGTGGCTCTTTCCCATTAGAACATACGAAGCGCTCTGTTGAGTTAACCAAGGTTGCGCGCCATCAGGCAAAGACAGACTGAAATTAGCGATTTGGATATGGGCATTACCATTGTTGATTAGGCTGATTTTGAGGGCGCCATCTGAAGTGCGCTCAGCTTTCCAGCGTAGCATTGGTTTAGTTGTGACCTTGGGCAAAACAAACACCGGAAGACTGATACGCATCAGAATCTTTGCACCGTTAAAATCCGGACTGGGTGGCGGCGGTAATTCCTGGACAAAGATGCGATAGGTACGCTCATGCTGCGCATCAGGTGCACGCCGCAGCCCAATCCGGATCAATTGAGATCCACCAGCTGGTATAGTAAAAATGGGTGGATTTGCGAGTATTTCACGGGTGGGCATATAAACATCCTCACCCTCTTCTTGTGCCCAACTCATCAATTCCATCTGCATAGGCACTGGCTCAGTACCGTCGTTTCGCACAGTGAGTGTGCCAATCTTTTGGTTTTCGGATAGCGTCACTCGCACCGGGCTCACCCCAAGGGCAGCAGCATTTACGACGCCAACACAAGCTAAGAAAAGAAATAGGCCATAAGCGACCACTATGATTACTCGTGTCCACATTAGTACGTAAGTGTTATATTGATTATATCAGTATAACTCCCTGCCGCAGCATCTAGCTGATTTTTAAAAACTTTAGCATAAACTGGCAAATCCTCGGAGGTGCCACTAGCAATAACTGTTTTATATTGAAGAAAATTCCATACAGATGTTAGACTTTCATTTCTATAAATCTCATACTTCAATTTACTAGAACCACTTGCCATGTTGCGATTATAGCCTCCTGAACTAGGTCCACGACCGCGGCTAACTTTAATAGATGGGTGTTTCCCATAATCCATCTTAACGGACCCAATTGTACCTGGAGTGCAGGTCGTTGTTATCGTTGCAGTAGCCAGAAGGTCTTGTGTTGCGTTTACGCCAATAGCATTATATTCACCAAAGTCTAAGTCTGTGTTGCTCATAATGCAGGACGCATTAATATCAGCTGAAACGTTCATTTTTTCTGTTATTGTAGTAGAGTATGCAGGCACGGTAAAACTTACATTGCTTATTAGCATAGCCGACAAGGTCAAAATTTTAAGATATTTTTGGTTCATTTTACTTTTCACACTATGTCCCATGCTACCTTGCGCCACAATGATACAGACCTTAAGCGGCCTGCATCATTGCACATGTTTGTCTTAATAAGTAATTGTAATTGTTAATTCGTCTGAATAAGCTCCTTTTACAGCTTTATTCTGGCTTTTTGGGACGAAAGCGTAAACAGTTGTTATCTGCTCTGCGCCGGTACCTGTATATGCTGGACCTCCTGAGGCAGGCCAATCGTCTGTTAAAATATCATCTGCTACATGAACACTATAGTTTAGAAATGCTACCTGATCACCACTGACTGATTCTGTAGTTTTCATTTGCCGATTACTAATTCCACCAGATCCAGCATATTTGCCAGCATCTATATTTATAGTTCCGCTTGAACCTATAGTACAAGTCTGTTTTATTTTGCCAGGTGCCGTAGCTTTAAGATCAGTGTCTTTATTTGTCACAACAGCATCATACAAACCGAAGGCTATGTCATCGGTACTTACAGAGCAAGCCACACCTATTCTAGCAGTAACATCCATTTTTCCACTTACAATATCATCAGCGAAGGCAGGCACAGTAAGACCAGCCGAACCAATTACCAAGCCTGCTGCGATTGCAAGCTTTACACTATTTTGTTTGAAATTCATTTTCATATTTTTTCCTTTTTTTTAAAGATGCAGTTTTCTGCAATGGATAGGAGCAACCATCCACATAAATTTATTTCTATCAGTATCGGCAGTCTCTAGCTTGAAGTAGTGGGATAGAATTCAAAAAAAAAGTACAGACATAAGACTACTTTAGTATATACTACTATACTTAAGGAGAGTGTAATAAAGGTTAATAGCCGCAAAGACCTATAACCACATATAGGTCATACAGCGGCATAACAGGATGTTTTTGAACGGCCCTTAGCTATCAATTTAAGGGGAACCTTTCATTGCACACAGCAAATGCAGACAATCAAACGGACCACTTCCAATGTTAGTGTGTAGATAAATTTGTTAAAGAAAATGAACGAGTTATGAAAACGAACTTCATCCAAAGCGCTCTTAAACGAGCGATCGTATCAGCCATAACGCTCTGGCTCACTATGCTTGGCACCCAATCTCACGCTGACACGGGCACTTCAATCATGAACGTTAGCGCAACAGTTAGACATTCCTGCTCAATAGACACCACCCCAATGGCGTTTGGAACCTATGATGGTGTTGTCGCCAACGCATCGACCACGCTTAATGCCACGGCTACGATAATTTCAACCTGCACCTCTGGCGCAGCAGCCCAGATCACAATGAATGCGGGTGCTTACGAAGGATCAGGTTCGACTGATGTGCCAGTTCGCCGAATGACTGCTGGAGCAAGTGAGTATCTAGTCTATCAAGTTTATTCAGATGTCACTCGCGAAACTGTTTGGGGGAATACAGTCCCCACAGGCATTGTGACTAATGGAACTGGCAGCCCTCAAACCCATAAAGTGTATGGCAGTATCCCATCAGCACAATTAGTGCCCGAGGGGGATTATAGTGATCAGATCATCGTTACAATTACTTACTGATGCTGTTAAGAACATTCAGGCTATTTGCTTTTCGATGAACTAGACAAACTTGGACTCAGCTCTATTTGAGTATTCAGATGTCCGAAAAATCCAAATTGTTGGTATTGATTTTATAAAACAATGGATAAATTAGGTTTTGATAAGATCTTATACTTTTTTAATCGATTTTTTCTTATCTTTATGGATTATAAAAACCCAAAACATTGCAATAATAAACAAGGGCCTAGTTACACTAAATGCAGAAAAGTATGGCCTGTCAGTTAAGTGCATGAATCCAGAGAATAGTACTGCATTATCAATTGCGCTATTGAGCATATAAACTAACATAATTAAACAGACATACTTAAATCCAGAATTAAAATAAGCCGCGATATTTAGGGATATAAGAAGTATAAAAAGCAATATACCTCTGGTGTTTAAGACAGATAAAAATCCTGTATCGAGGAAATTATTATTAATTCCTTCAACGAGATTACCTTTTACGATAAAAAACAATACAATAAGTATTAGAGCGTATAAGTTGATAAAACTGAATATCAGTCTAAAAGTAGGGGATTGAATAACATAGCTTTTATCAATTGAGTGCTGATCTGATCCGTGCCCCAGTATGGTTGAGAATTCAAGATCGTCTACATTTTTATTTTTCATACTATCAATCCACTGCCATAGGGCGGAATACAAGCTCAATACTCATCCAAAACAAACTGGCAATCATGATAGGACGAAGTGAGTGTATCAGTGAAATTAACTGACTTTCCGGGTATTTAATAATTTCTGATAAAACAAAATAATCATCAACATATATGGCAACAGCCCATGCAGTTAATGCAACAGTAAGATATTTTGCATATTTAAAAAACCTAAATAGGATTATGGGATATGCCACCAAAGCTAATGCTATAATTGCCAAGCGAACAGTTGCAAGCTTCATAGTCAAGTTAACCTGTATAGTATTATCAAGTTCGAGCAAATATTCTGGAATAGTTGAATATGTATACAATGCAGAAAAACAAAAGGAGTAGGCTATGCTCATTGAAAACCAGAATAATTTAGAGACTTGAGGATTTTCAAACATATGTTTTTACTCGTAATACAATATTAATTTATAATACCTTGGTATACATGGCTATTCTTTTTTGTAATTATACACAATACAAAAAATGTACAAAAAATGTACAGATTTTCAAAATAGTCGAAATATTCTAAAGGAATTCTACAAAACAAAAATTTAAATAAATAGCAACACATTCTGACTACATCTATTTTATAATCAAAGATACATAATTACTAAATATTGCCTCCGACTGTTTCGCAATACCTTCAAGACTTCGAATGCGGTCAGTTAAATCTTTGATGGCATCTTTCCGGGCATCAACTTCTAGTTGAGCAAGTTGCTTCTCTAACAAGTCTTGACCAAACATAGCTGAGGCACCTTTCAATTTATGAACAGCATCCGCCAGTGCATTATTATCTTTTCTAAAAAAATCCTGATCACACTGCTTTATAAACTGTTCAAGTTCTTCAAAAAATACCCAACCAACTCCCAAGGCTTTCTCACGACCAAGGGTTTCAAATAATTCCATTAGCACTGGAGAGAGTTCACCAATAGTTTCAAATGAAGAATCAGAAATAACATCTGAAATAATCTTTCGTAAAGCAGCTAAACGGATAGGCTTTGTAATATAACAATCCATACCAGCTTCTTTTGCTTCCACTCCAAACTCATCACTACCGTGCGCTGTTAGACCAGCGATATATGTTTTTGAATTCAATCCTCCACCTGAGCGAATTTTGTGTGTGGCCTCAATCCCACCGATGATTGGCATGTTAATATCCATGAAAATGATATCAAATATTTGTTTTTTAGCCAGGTCTAAAGTTTCCAATCCATTTGTTGCACTACTCACATTATGCCCCATCCCTTCAAGCATATCGCAAAGAACTTCTCTATTTGTAGTACTATCTTCAACGACAAGTACGTTAATTTTTTTAAAGTTCTCAATAGGAATATCTAATGCTTTAGGTTCAACAACATCAGTCTTAGCAACTTGCTTCAGCGGTAAGTTCAGAATAAACGTAGCTCCTTCATTGATATTACTTTCCACAATAATATCTCCACCCATTTGACGTGCAATCTTGCGAGAAATAGAAAGTCCCAATCCATCACCCCTGGATTGACGCTCATCACCAGATGAAATAGCCACAAAATCCTCAAAAATCTTTTCATGGTTTTCTGGTGCAATACCCAAACCAGTGTCAGTTATTGTGAATTGAAGTCTGGAAACATCTGCTTCATGACTACAGCTAATTACAAATTGGATACTTCCTTCATCCGTAAACTTGATCGAATTTCCCAATAGATTAGTCAAAATCTGTCTAATCCGATGACTGTCTCCCAAAAAATAAGCCTTAATGTTGTCATCAATTTGAAGTTCTAAACTTAACTCTTTTTCATTAGCAAGTGGCTTTAAAACCTCCACCAAAGATCTAGCCAAATCAGGTAAATTAAATTCTTGAGGGGATAATTCAAGAGCACCACCTTCAATTCGCGTTATATCAAGTGCTTCGTTGATATGTTCTAACATCACTTCACCAGAAGACGTTGCAATCTGAACATAATGATCCTGCTTTTTTGAAAGCTTGGTTGTCTTAAGCAAATCCATAACGCCAATAATACCTGCTAAAGGGGTTCGCATTTCGTGGCTCATAACAGCCAGAAATTGCGACTTTGCTTTGTCTGTGCGTTCAGCTCGATCACGGGCTTCAATCAAAATTTTCTCAGCAACCTTTCGATCACTGATATCGCGTATGTACGCCATGTATATGGCATCATCATTACGTTCAACATACGTCATATTTAATTCAACTTCAAATTCTTCACCATTTTTCCTCCAAGCAGTTAACTCAACTCGGACACCATCAACGGCATTTGTATTAGTTACCTCTGAGGATTGGGCCATTGCATTTTTATAAGCGTCTCTCAGGCCTTTGGGGAAAAGAATTTCCTCCATTGTTCTTCCAATAATTTCCTTGCGAGACCATCCAAAGACACCTTCCGCAGAAGTGTTATATTCAATAATTTTACTGTATCCATCTGCTATAATGATTGCGTCCATTGAGCCGGCTACGGTTAAAGCTAATTGCCTAGAAGAGGCAGTAAGTTCATCTGCACGCCGAATTGCAGATCTCAACATACGATCTAACAAAAGCAAAAGGCCAGCAAGCATTATCAAAAATGAAACAGCCGAACCACCAGTCCACATAAGCTGTTTTGAAAAATTTACCCGCTGCTCTTGCGATCGAATAACGGCTAATCGGTAAACAAGAAACGCATTTTTACTAATTTTAGGCCTGACCTTTTTAACCATTTCATGCAGAACTAATATATCATCAAATAATATTTCATCATTCTTTTCTAAAATTGAAATTGTTTTACCAACAAATTGATCGATTGGTTTCATTAAGACCCGCACTTCTTCATTATAACCTAAAATTACCCCAGATTGACTGCTTTCCAGAACATAAAGTTTATTCAAGACAGTATCGACCTTCAGTAAAAGCTCATCTTTTGATATATTCTTATTTGTTATCTGTTCGCGTAAAGTTATATCTAAGTCTGCTAATTGGGCATCAAGCTGATAGTAATCCTGTCCTGTAAAAATCGTATCTTCAACAATTGATAAATTTTCATATTCAGAAAGTAATTTACTTATCATCAACCCAAGCAAGAGCGCCAGCAGACCTAGGCCAACCAAAATTAGACTTCGATACCCTTTTAATTCAACATTCATTCGCTAACTTATACTTATATAAACATGTGAAACAAACAGCTTTTAATTTACAACGACTGGATTTGGTCTAAGATAAAAAGCTCTACTAAATGCAACTGTAAAGTTTTCTACGGTGGAAAAGATACTTCCAATGCATTGATTTCTCGCACTTATACTGAACCTGTAAAATTGAAAAGAAGTGCAAAAAATACCACAAAAGTTGATAAACAATGCATTCTAAAAGTTAATGTTATCCCCAAGTTTGTTTGAGAATAAAATAACCTAGACGGAAGTATGACGAAATAAGGCATCGGGATAGTATAGTATACTTAAGTATAGGTTTATAATTAATTTCGAATTTTTTTTCTATTAATTGGGATAGAATCCTAGTATTAAATAACTATGACAAACATACTTATAGCCGACGATCATGATTTAGTTCGTGACACCATCGCTGCATATTTGGAAACAGTTGATAGCTTTAAAGTCTTTACAGCTCACGACTTGGCTTCCGCTTTAGAGGTGATGAGCGGGGTAGACTCCATAGATCTCTTAATACTGGACTACAATATGCCTGGTATGAATGGGCTTCAAGGATTAGAGCGTGCTTGCACATCCTATCCGGCTACCAAAGTTGCGCTGATGTCTGGTGTTGCCAATCGTGAAATAGCGAATAATGCAATGGAGCGCCATGCAAGAGGATTTATCCCAAAATCACTATCAGCCACCTCTTTCATTAACGCAATTAAATTCATTTTATCAGGAGAGCGATACTTACCTTTTGACTTAGTATCATCTGCACCAGCAAGTAAAAATCATGATGACTTTACCAATGTCTCTGCACGTGAAATGCAAACACTCGAGCAGTTATGCATCGGACTATCAAACAAACAGATTGCAAGGAACCTTGATATCCAAGAAGTTACGGTAAAACTTCACGTTAAGAATATATTTTCCAAGTTAGGAGTGTCAAATAGGACACAAGCAGCTTTGTTTGCAAAAGAACGCTATCTTTTTTAATCTTAACAATGTGAACTAGATCTTGCGGCGCAAAACCACAATATAATTGAAACTTATTGATCTAATTTCTAATCACTTATCAAAATAATAATTAATAAATATTCCTGAATAATTACAGGAATTTTATATTTTATATGCTTAAACAATTATTTCGGAAAATTCCAATTTTTCTGATATGAATTTCTTGCCTACCATGTCTTTGTGACCAATCGTTGCGTATTCACCCGGGAATAAATGGCATTCAATGCCAGATGCAACTGCACAGGATTGATTGACTGTTGTATCTTCAATAGCAACAGCATCATTTGCAGAAATTCCTAATTCTTTTAAAGCATATTTATAAACTTCAGGATTAGGTTTATCGAGTGTCACTTTTTGATTTGAAGTAATTAAATCAAAATCCTCAAAATCAAGAAAATTCGATAAACCTTCTTTTATTATATTTATGGTTTTAGGCGTCGTAGTGGTTACGAAACCTACTTTAATACCTAACTCCTTACATTTTTTTAAAGTTTGGAGGCATCCAGGCCTTGGCTCAATGCCATCCTTCACTAAATTTTCAAAAATTCGTTGTTTATCAGTATGAATTTTTTCAATCTGCTTATCTGAAAGGATTTTATCACCAAATGAAGATAAACGCTTTTTTCCACCAGGCTTTTTTAGCAATTCACAATATGTTCCAATATTCCAGGTATATTCAATATCGTTTAATTTAAGTGCCTTGTTATAAGCTCTTCTTTGTAATTCTGATGTTTCTGTAAGTACACCTATAGACCCAAATAAAAGAGCTTTTTTCAATGACTTTCCTCACTATTAATAAATATTTAACATCGCGCATGTTGCGTGAATGTTAAGTAATGCAACAGAAACATAAGGCAAGCCTAGGAAGCGAGAACTATGTCAAAAGGCGAGGACAAAATACATAAATCCGGTTTATGCATAATTTATGGAAGTTTTTAAAGAGCAGTGAGCTAAGGTATAGACGCGTTTCACGTTTAATATCTGCGCCTTCCACAACCCATCCTCTCGAAATAAACTTATCCTCGATAAAGGTCTTCAGCTAGCATAATAGCATAAATAAACTGGCTGATTTGACATAATACATATTTATTATACGTTATTTACTATGACAAATCGAAATCATTCATTAATTAAGCAAGTAATTTATGTATCTACCCCAGTTGGCTTCAGTAATAAAATTCTAGACAGTATTCTGATACAGTCTCAAGTTAACAATAAAAAAAACGAGATCACTGGAGCTTTAATTTGTAGATCAGACCTATACTTGCAGTACTTAGAGGGTCCAGCTCATAAAATCGATTTTGTTTATTCAAAAATAAAACTCGATAATCGGCATACTGACGTAATACTTTTGGAAGATGGCAGATCAAAGCGGCGATTATTTTCAAATTGGGCTATGAGGGATGATCCAGTTAAAGACTGGATGTGGACACAGGAAGAAGTGGCTGATGGCGCCATAAAAAAGTTATCAGAGGGTGATGCGATGAAGATTTTTGTGCGACATTCCAAAGAAATAGATCAGTTTTTATCATAATGCTATTATTACCAAACTAATTATAGCCTTTAGGATTATTTAAGTTTTACTTAATAATTTACATGCACCTATTAGCGGATTTAAAAGAATAAGAGAGATGACTAAGGAACAACCACGCACCACAGATCTCGTTTCCCAATATATGATACTGACAAAAGAGATCATGCCACATCTTG
>Ga0209602_1003139_pt1 | contig 12911 bp, 7 predicted proteins | sample COGITO_mtgs_1205_3_FD_184810 | JGI IMG/M metagenome (GOLD analysis project Ga0209602, IMG submission 184810) | Pelagic marine microbial communities from North Sea - COGITO_mtgs_120524 (SPAdes) (version 2) | ecosystem: Environmental > Aquatic > Marine > Epipelagic ...
AACCATAAGCATCCTTTTGATTGACATAATTCTTGTCAAAAAGGTTATAAATATTACTACGGAAAACCAAGTCTTGACCAGCAAGTTGGAATTTGTAAGTCCAGCCTAAATCGAATAACTCGTACGAGTTCAATTTTTCTGACTGGTAAGGTGTACCGTCAAGACCAGATTCAACAACATCCGCTACGTCAACAAATCCATAAAAATCTGAATAAGCATTTAACTGAGCGTCAACTGAAAACTTCTCGTTGACTTTATAAGTAGCCCCAAATCCAAATGACGTCTGAGGTGCTTGTCCAACTTTAACGTCAGTTAACTGCAATTCTCCTTGTTCAGCTAAAATTTGACCAGTTCCATCATCTTCCCAAACTTGGTATGGCGTAGACTCGTTGTATTTCCAGTTACCAAAAGAACCAAAGACATTAAAGGTAATGTCAGAAGCGAATGGTCGGTAATCAACTTCAAATTCTAAACCATTATGAACTTGGTTCACACCACTAAAACGGTAGAAAGTATCAATACCTGTTACTTCATCGGTACCACCGAAGAACTCTAAGTATCTGTTACCCCATTTAGTGCTGTAAACGTCTAGATTCACACGGAATCCGTCAACTTCGTAACGATATCCTGCTTCTAAACCAGAAATTCTTTCGTTTTGAACGTCGCCATTATTAACGAGCTCATTACTATTTCTTACGTCCGTGAAGATGTTGTCAAGAAATGGCTGGCGAGAATATTTTCCTGCATTGAAGAAAAATGAACTGTTGTCTGTAAGATTAAAAGACATTCCTGCCTTCAAATTATAACCCAATTTTTCTACTTTTTCAGAATCTCCAGGTCCTCTAAACTCAGCACCACCCATTCTTTGGTATGATTGCGTGGATAAAGCACCTTGAACAAACATAGTGTAATCATCTGATGCGTATTCTACTTGACCAAAACCACCTAAGTAATTAATTGTTTCAGAGTAGTTATAACTGTATCTCTGAGAATCATCGGCAAAATCAAACAATGCAGACCAAGGGTTAGCCGCGAAAGATTCAGTGATAACATAATCAGATGGACGTGTTGTCCCGAAACTATCATTATATCCATTAAGCCCGATAAAGTCTTCAATTTGACGGAAATGATCACCAGTATAAGTTCTGAAATCAAAACCTACATTGTAAGTGAACGCACTGCCGTTATCAATCTTTAAGTTAGATACTAAACCGTACCAGTTGTGATTATTTACAGAAGATCTTCTTAAGTATCCTGAACCAAATGTTCCATTACCATTAACGTCAGAGTTAGCAATGTTATTTTCCTCGATAGCGTCAAAATTAATTTCATCATTATCAAAACGAATACGGTTTGAACTAGATCCTAGGTTTCCTGTTCCACCTCCACGACCCCAAGAGGCGTAAAGTACAGTGGAAAGGTCCATGCTATCGTTGATTTCGTAATCCCAGTTAAGGTTAGCAATTGGTTTGTGGTAATAGTTACGTCTTTCTGAAAAACGTTCTCCATTATACCAACCAATGTTTGGATTTGTAAGTTCACCAAATTCTTCGTAGGTCGCTCTACTTTTCGAGAAGTTTTGGTGGTGCCATTGTGGCGCACCAGTAATTAAAAAGTTAAAGTTACTACGTTCGCTGGCTTTGTAACCAAGAGAAAAGAAATAATTCTGTCCTTGTCCTTGAGTACCGTTAGCAAACTTTCTGTCAGCCTGCCAGTGGTCAATCAATAAGGAGTAAGCCCATCCACTTTCTTTCAAACCTGAATCATAAGCAGCAGTTGTTTTGAAGTAACTTCCATTTCCAGAAAGAAATCTTACATATCCACCTTCTTTTTTATCAGTTGTTTTAGAAACAATGTTGATTGTTCCACCCACAGAAGAAATAGCTAATTTAGATGATCCCAAACCACGTTGAATCTGCACTGCATTTGCAACGTCAGACATCCCTGACCAGTTTGACCAGTACATTCTACCATCTTCCATACCGTTAATAGGCTGACCATTTAATAAGAAAGCTGTGTTCGACTGAGAAAAACCACGCGTAAACATTTGGCTATCGCCAAATCCACCAGCTTGGTTAGAAACGTATACTGAAGGTGAATTTTTCATCACTTCAGTAAATTCTACGTTACCAACACCTCTAGCTTGAATTTCTGCAGCACGTATTGTGGATACAGCAACTGGTGTTTTACGATCATCGGCTAAATCAATAATACCTGATCCAATAACAATAACTGCATCCAGTGAATTGCTTTCTAGAGATACTGTCCCTAAATCTACAGAACCATTGAATGAAAATGTCATTGGCGCATACCCTACATAAGACACGACCACAGCACCTGAAGTAGCGTTTGATGTTAGAGTAAATTTACCGTTGAAATCCGAAACAACACCATTGTTAGTTCCTTTTTCGATAATGTTTGCACCAGGTAATGGTGCGTTCATTTCAGCATCATATATCGTACCTGTCACAGTAGTCTGTGCAGCGATACTCGTTGAAACAAATAGTACTCCAAGAAAAAATAATTTTTTCATTTTTGTTTTTGGTTAATGTTAAACAGTGCAAAAATAATTAAACTAATAACGATAAGGTTAACTAAATGTTAATTTTATTCACAAAATCTAGTTAATTAATTGAAAAACAGTGTTTTAAATATTAAAAAGTGGGGTCAAAGTTTAATTAAGGTATCTTCTCATTAATTGGGCTGTAGAAGCGTCATGTGAAGAAACGTTTAGATTATCAAAATCAGACAAGACACTTGACGCCAATTGCTTCCCAAGCTCAACACCATATTGATCAAAACTAAAGATATTCCAAACTACGCCTTGCACAAATATTTTATGTTCATAAAGCGCAATAAGTCGCCCAAGAGATTTTGGTGTTAATTGATCTATCAAGAGCGTATTGGTGGGTCGATTTCCTTCAAATATTTTAAATGGAACAATTGATTTGTCAACCATCCCTTTCTGATTTATTTCGGAAAGGACCTCTTCTTCAGATTTGCCCACCATTAAAGCTTCCGTTTGAGCAAAAAAATTAGCCATCAATTTGTCTTGATGTTCTTTATTCTCAAATAAGCTCTTTTTGAAACCAATAAAATCGCAGGGAATGAGGGTAGTTCCTTGATGCAAGAGCTGAAAAAATGCGTGTTGTGAATTGGTTCCTGGTTCGCCCCAAACAACTGAAGAGGTTCTGTAATTTACCTTATGACCATTGCGATCTACATATTTGCCATTGCTTTCCATAATGGCCTGCTGCAAATAAGTAGAAAACTGATTCAAATATTGCGAATATGGAATAACCCCTTCTGTTTGAACGTCATGAAAATTTATATACCATACACTCAAACAAGCCATGATAACAGGTATATTTTGTTCGAAAGGCGTGTCTTTAAAATGTTGATCCATATGCCCTGCTCCTTCGAGTAGTGACTCAAATTTTTCATAACCGATAGCTAAAGCAATACTCAGTCCAACAGCACTCCACATAGAAAAACGTCCTCCCACCCAATCATTCATCGGAAAAATATTTTCAGGCTCTATTCCAAAATCAGTAACCTTTTCAATATTAGTTGACACTGCCACAAAATGGTTAGAAACCGCATAATCAGGAGCTGTTTCCAAAAACCATTTTCGTATCGTAGTAGCATTGGTCAGGGTTTCTTGAGTGGTGAAGGTTTTTGAAACAATCACGAATAAAGTCGTTTCAGGGTTCAGATTTTTAATGGTTTCGAACACATGATCTCCATCAATATTGGAGATGAAATGAACTTTGAGATGATTGCGATAAAAACCTAAGGCATCAACAACCATTGCTGGCCCAAGATCCGATCCCCCGATACCTATATTGACCACATCAGAAAATGATTTTCCCGAATAACCTTTTTGTTGACCCAAAATGACTTGATCACAAAATGACTTTATTTTACGCTTAACCTCTGCTACGCCGGGTGTTATGTTTTCACCATCCACGTAAACTGGAATGGCATTGTTAGATCTAAGTGCAGTATGCAAAACTGCTCGGGATTCAGTCTGATTAATAATGTCACCGTTAAATTGTGCTTCGATTGCTTCTTTCAACTTCACATCTTTGAGCAAGCCCATGAGTAAAGACATCGTTTTTTCATTGATCAAATTCTTGGAATAGTCTAAGAAAATATCTTCAAAACTGGCAGAAAAAGCCTCAGCTCTGGATGGATTCTTACTGAATTCAGACTTTAAGTCAAAATCTATCAATTCATCAAAATGTATTTGCAGCGCCTTCCAATGAGGTGTTAAACTTGGATTGATGTTAGGTAAAGACATAGTTATTTTGTGTTTGACGCTTCAGAAAGATTTCTATTTATTTCAGGAATAGTGATACTGTCTAACCGACTTTTAATTGGCAAAATAAAGGCGTTGTAGTTCTTCAAAAGACTTTCAGGTACACTTTTGGACTCGGGCAAATCCTCTTTAAAAGGATCAACTTGAAGTCCGTTTTTCCAGAATCGATAACACACATGAGGGCCACTGGTGTTTCCTGTCATACCAACATATCCAATAACATCACCCTGCCTAACAGATTGCCCTACTGAAACATTTCGCTTTTGCATGTGCAAATATTGCGTGCTGTAAATCCGGCTATGCTTAATTTTTACATAATTACCATTACCTTTAGTAAAGCTTGATTTTTCTACAATACCATCGGCGGTGGCCAAAATTTCAGTTCCGATTGGGGCTGCAAAATCCGTACCTTTATGCGGTCGAACTTTGTTACCGTAAAGGGCAATACGTCTCTTTAAATTATAACGAGAAGAGATTCTACTAAATTGGACTGGTGCTCGCAAAAAAGTGCGTTGCAAGCTTTGTGCACTCTCGTCAAAGTAGGTGGTATGATATTCCGCTTCTGGCACACCGTCATAGTTAAAGGCATAATAGGCTCGACCACGGTGTTTGAAATAGGCAGCTCTAACTTGGTCAATACCGCCATAAATAGAATCATCAATCATTCGTTGATCATAAATAATTCGAAATTCATCTCCCTCGTAAAGTCTAAAAAAGTCAATAGTCCAGGCATAAATATCCGACATGTCATTAATCAATTGATAAGGTAATCCAAGTCCATCCATTGTTTCAGACAGACTGCTGCTAATAGTACCTGAGGCTGTTTTGGTCTGAATTGTTAAAGGTCGTTGCTCGATATAAGGTGCATTTTCATCATCCAATTGTATTACAACATACTCTAATTTATTTGGTTGATAAATAAAACACTGGGGCTCTGGGATGGAGTCGTTAGAGAGTAAAAGGGTAAAGGGCTTGCCCACTTGTATGCGACTAAGGTCGAAAGTACTTTTGGTTTTCTCAACGATGTTCAAGATTTGAGGGTATCCAATTTTATTTCGTTCTAATATAGCTCCAAAACTATCTCCACTTTCCACCGTATCATGAATGACATTATATTCATTGACATTGAATCCGAATTCGAATTGAGGTGTCAAAATGGCCTCTTCAACTTCTTCAAAACAACAGTCATCTTCTTCATTTTCATTAGTAATTGAGGCGAACAGTGCTATAATAAAGGCTGTTAATACAAATAAAATAAAAACAAATTTTAATGGAATTTTTTTAATCATTTACTCCCCAATTATCAATTTCGTTAGCAGTCCAAAGTTCTGGAAAAAAAATGCGTTTTTGATATTTGGGGTGCATATATTTTTTCCAATCACTTCCTCCGGTAGCTTCACCAGATTTTCCATCACCTTCAATATAATGCTTCGCAGTGTTATAGTGTGCTAAAACCCAAGTGACATTAACGGTATAATCATAGTGTCTCATGGCATCAATCAATTCTTGATTTTGCTTAACCTTATCTGGCATAGATTTGTATAGCGTCCATACATTTTTAGTGTTGTGAGCACTCATAAAGTCTAATAAATCCTCTTTGTAACGGTCTTCAAAATCCTTTAAAAGGATGCTTTTCTTACCTGTTTCAAAATCCTTTCCAGCTGCTTGCCAGTACATATGTTCAAAGGCGTGCTCGTAAGGTGTATTTCGGTCAATGGTATGGCGGTAACGCAAATCAATAAGATTAATAAGTTCGGTTGAGGCCAACTCAATATATCGATATTGGACACTTTGAAAGCCACTAGCTGGAGCCAAAGTATGGCGAAATTGTTCGTACTGCTTGGGATCCATCCCGTCTTTCATGATGGTAAAAGAGGTGGTCAACATGTCGAAATAGCGGCTTGCTCGTCTTAGTTTTTCCTCAAAAAAGGCGGCTGTCAAATCTTGCTTTTCAGCCAATTGGTTGAGTTCCCATAAGATCAATTTAAACAATAATTCGTTAATTTGGTGGTAGGCAATAAAAACCATTTCATCAGGGAATACGGTTCTTTGGGTTTGTAAATTCAATAATACATCCGTTTGAATATAATCCCAATAGGTTAATAATTTGGCATGCTGAAAGCCTTCCAAAAAAGTATCCGCATCACGGTCAACGGCCCTGAATTTAGCATCAATATTTTCTAATAGTTCTGCTCTTCCTTTTTTGTCTGACATGTTAAAATACTATTTCAAATGAATGTTTTAGACCTTTAAACGCAATCAAATCGGCACGAAGAGAGCCAACTCTGAGATCTGCCTTAACCCGTAAAGGGATTCTGTTTTTGTCAGCGCTTACCCAAATGGCAACACTCTCTTCGGCTCGAAAAACTCTTCCTGCCTTTACAAAAGGTCGAAATTTAAACGATTTAACCTTCCCAAATTCAGTATCAATAATTTCTGTTCCAAGATAGCGTAACTTGAATTCGTGATTTTCATAGTCGAAAAATAACGGGATCGTCACTTCCAAATTGTCTATAGGATTGATATCGTGGTAAAAATTGCGCAGATAGTAGTAGGCAGATATTAAATCTTGTGTTTTTGGTTCAACTGTTTTGATATTTACAATTCCAGTTTCATGATTAGTAATCTCGGCCTGCAAATTTGCGTGGTCAAATTTAATCAGGACGTCCTTTTTATATCCTCCTTCATCAATATCTCGAATAAATTTTTGTGGTAATCCATTATCTTGACCGATATAACTTTCGTAACGATCTTCAACCTTAAAAAACCACTTGATCGCTCCTGTCGTAACACCTTTTCCAACAATATGATATACTGGTTTATTATTCAGGGTAGTTTCTTTCACCGAGAGGGTGGCTTCTCCAGCTTTAAACCAGCCGCTATAACTCATTTTAAATTTGAACCATTCACCACCTTGAAAAACTTCTGATTGTGACCATCCCAATTGACTAGAAAAAAAACAAAATAAAAAGATCCACTTACTCATATAATATGATTGTATTTGATACTCAGCAAGAAATATTCCAAAGTAGAGTCCATAGGGTTATAATGTTCCTCGTTGTGCTTGTTCGCGTTCAATTGATTCAAAGAGTGCTTTAAAATTACCTGCACCAAAACCACGAGCACCCATTCTTTGAATGATTTCAAAAAACAGGGTTGGACGGTCTTGAACAGGCTTGGTAAAAATTTGAAGCAAGTAACCTTCTTCATCGGCATCAACTAATACTGATAATTTTTGCAGTTCCTTAATATCTTCATTAATCATGTGATTATGCGCACCTAATCGCTCAGGAATAGCATCGTAATAAGATTGTGGTGGTGGTGGTAAAAATTCCACACCTCTTGATCGGAGTGCTTGCACAGTTCCGATAATATCATCTGTGGCAACCGCAATATGCTGCACACCTGGACCTTCATAAAAATCTAAATATTCTTCAATTTGAGATTTTTTCTTTCCTTTTGCCGGCTCATTGATTGGAAATTTAATACGTCCATTACCATTGCTCATCACCTTACTCATTAAGGCAGAATATTCGGTATGAATTTGTTTGTCATCAAAGCTTAGGAAATTGACAAAACCCATAACATCTTCGTACCATTTTACCCATTGGTTCATCTCACCCCAACCAACATTGCCAACCATATGATCGACAAATTTTAAACCAATAGATTCTGGCTGATAGCTCGGGGTCCAAGCCTGAAACCCTGGTAAAAATAATCCTTTGTAATTTCTTCTTTCGACGAAAACATGAACGGTGTCTCCATAGGTATGAATGCCTGCTTTAATAACACTCCCAGAATCATCAGTTTCTTCTTGAGGTGGAAAAAAAGACCTAGCACCGCGGCTCACTGTGGCTTCATATGCCTGCTTTGCGTCTTCTACCCAAAGGGCAATCACCTTGACACCATCACCATGCCTTTTCAAATGTTCTTGAATAGGAGAATCACTCGTTAAAGGTGTTGTAAGTACAAGGCGAATCTTATTTTGTTTTAGAACATAACTTGTGCGGTCTTTTAATCCAGTTTCAAGACCAGCATAAGCCAAAGGTTGAAAACCAAATGCGGTTTGATAATAATGTGCTGATTGCTTAGCATTGCCTACATACAATTCAACAAAATCTGTTCCAAGAAGAGGTAAAAAGTCCTTTGCCTCTTCAAAAATTTTCTCGAGTCCGTATTCAACGGAATTGATTGTTTTACTCATAATTTATATTATTTAGATTTGGGTTCAAGCCAAGATTGAAAATAGGTGCCGTCAGAAATTTTCATCGCGGCCTCTGTCACCTGCAAAGGTTTGAAGGTGTCAACCATCACAGCCAACTCATCGGTTTTAGTTTGACCAATACTTCGCTCCATAGCTCCTGGGTGAGGTCCATGTGGAATTCCAGCTGGATGCAAAGAAATATGGCCTGGCGCTATATCGTTTCGACTCATAAAATCTCCATCAACATAATATAGCACTTCATCGCTATCGATATTGCTGTGATTGTATGGCGCAGGTATTGCTTCGGGATGATAATCATACAGCCTAGGAACAAAACTACAAATTACAAAAGCACTGGTTTCAAAAGTTTGATGCACCGGTGGCGGTTGATGCACACGGCCCGTAATTGGCTCAAAGTCGTGAATTGAGAGGGCGTATGGGTAGTTAAATCCGTCATATCCAACAACATCAAAAGGATGCGTTACATATTCCATATCAAACATTATCCCTCCTTTTTTAAGTTTTATGATATACTCCCCTTCCTCGTCATGAGTCTCCAACTCATTAGGTTGTCTGATGTCACGCTCACAAAAAGGCGAATGCTCCAGAAGCTGCCCAAACCAATTGCGGTAACGCTTTGGCGTATAAATGGGATGGAAAGACTCTACAATAAACAGACGGTTGTCTTCTGAGTCAAAGTCTATTTTGTAAATCATCCCTCGCGGTATAATAAGATAGTCTCCATATTTGAATTCAATATTCCCCAATTGTGTTCTCAATTTTCCAGTTCCTTTATGGATGAAAATCATTTCATCGGCATCAGCGTTCTTATAGAAATAATCTGATGTTTTTTGTTGCGGTGCTGCTAAAATGATGTGACAATCGCTATTCACTAAAATTGGTGTACGGCTTTCTAAATAATCATGCGCAGTTGGCACTTCAAAGCCTTTTAAACGCAGAGAGTGCATGTTGACTTTTTTAGCGATTTTTGGTTGACAGTCAACACCTTCACTTATGCTTTTGACCTGAGTTGGCCGATGGACATGGTACAAATTGGAGGACATTCCATCAAAGCCAATGGTTCCAAAAAGTTGCTCATAATAATAACCTCCTTTAGGATTCCTAAAAATTGTGTGGCGTTTGTGGGGCACCTGTCCAAGTTTGTGGTAAAATGGCATGGTAAAAATTTAAAAAATTAGAGTTTTTGATGCCTAACAAATATCGCAAAAAAAAAGGTAGGAATTGCGCTTAAAACCAAAAACCCAAGTTTACCATCCATAAACTTCTGGATCGCTCAGGGGAATAAGTGTAAGTAAATTCAACAGGGCCAATGAGCGTATCAATCGCGTATATGGCTGCTACTCCTGTGTATGAGGGTATTGTAGCCCATTTTCCGGAACTCCAAAGCTGGCGGTCAACATGACCTCCATTAGCTAAGAGTTTAATATGATGCCGATTGAAAACGTTATAATCCAATTGAATAGTGGCCTTAACAAAATCTTCCCCAATTAAAGCAAGGGGCCTATACCCATAGAATGGGATATAATTATTGATATAGTTCCGTCCATTACCACCTAGTCCAAAATTCAAAAACTTTATGGGGTCATTACCAATTGTGAATCCACCAGAGGTGCTTAGTGTGGTGACCAACTTTTCGCTTATTTGCCATGTTTTCCCGAAATAACCATGCGACGTAATAAAAGGTTGAAAATTATCGGAATTGCCTGTCACGTACCAATCTGCCGAACCTTCAAATAAAAAACCTCTTGTTGGAAAGTATTTATTATCGAGATTATCAAAATTGAGTCGCCCTAAAAAACTAAAAAGATTATTATTAATAAAAACTAAAGGAGCGTCATTTTCAATTTCTGAAATTGTTTCAGATGAAATTTTAAGGCGTTTATGGTTTGCTCCCAAAGTGAGTTTAAAATCTTTAGGAAATAAAGTTTGTACATAAAATTCATTTGAGAACTGATCGACATTTGTTAAGATCGACCGAACACCATCTAAAATTTCATATCCGGGCGCAAAGGTCATGGGATCAACTGAAGATTGGAAGCTGTCATGTTTGGCATTGAGGCCAACACTCCAATAAAACCCTTTATCGATATAGTAACCAAAATTATATCTTATGTTTTCGCCCAATATAAAATCGAGAGAAAGAACATCATTCTTAAATAAGGCTTGTTTTTGAGTGAGATTAACAAGCGCCGCACTTTTGTATAAGTCGTCGTAGTGCACCGCGAATTTAACCATGGTACTTTCATTATTCACTTTGGGCGACACCCATAGTTCATAGCCCTCGTTATAAGGTCTAAACTCATAAAACAAACGCTGGAAATTATTTGTAGCCATAAGATTATTGATCCCCTTGCCTAAGTCATCTAAAGAAATCCTCTTGGGCTGCTTGAGTTTCATTTTACCCAAGAGGTAGGAACGGGGGAATTTTTGAGCGCCATCAATACTAATACGTTTAATATCTATCGAATCGCGCGACGATATAGGCTTTTGATTTTGAATTAATGGGAATTGTTTGGCAATTCTCTTTAATGATTCACTGGATTGTTTAGCCGCCAATTCTCCTTTAATCAAAATTGAGTTTGCTCTCGAAAAATCGATAACTGAATATTGCTGTACCTTAGGATTGATGTATAAATCAGTTTTGGCAATAAGGTTTTGCATTTGATTTTGGGTACGGTAATTATTAATTTGTGCAATGATCGCTGTTGCCGAATTTAATTCTTCCTTTGTTACTAAATCATTTTGAACATCAACACCAATCACAACATCGACTCCTCTGGCCAATAGGGCATCAATAGGATAATTGTCAACCACCCCACCATCAATATACAGATGCCCGTTTACCTCAACAGGTTGAAAGAGCGTGGGAAAAGCTGCACTGGCGCTTATAGCTTGGGATAAATTTCCTGAATCAAAAATTTTACTTTCGCCTGTCTCAATATCAGTAGCAACACAAAAGAAAGGAATAGGCAGGTCGACGAAAGACTCAATTTCACTAACATGGAGAGTCATTTTAGTCAATAAATTAAATATATTTTGACCTCTCGAAACTGCTTCAGGTAACTGTATTTTAAAATTGTTAAATGGTAGAGCAAGTACATAGCGTTCTGACATTTCACGTTCATAAAACGTTTTAGAGTCTCGAGGTAAACGATCATTAATAAGTGCATCGAAGTCAGCGGTTTTTACATATGCCTCTAATTGCTTTCCTGAATAACCTGAGGCGTAAAGCCCTCCTACAACGGCCCCTATACTAGTCCCGGCGATATAATCAACCTTAATGCCAAGACTGTCTATGACCTTTAAAACACCAATATGAGCCAAGCCTTTGGCGCCTCCTCCACTTAAAACCAAACCCAGTTTGGGAGGTTCTTGAGCCATCACATTAGCCCAAATCAAAAGAAGCAGGAAACACTTATTTAGTTTCATTATAGAAGGGATTAAAATAGTGGTAAATTTTCTCTGCTTTTGCAGTTCCAACAACTGGTTCAAGTTCGTCAATTTTTGCAAAAGAAACCCTTTTAACCGACTTAAAATGTTTCAACAATGCCTCTGAAGTCTTTGCTCCAATTCCAGGGATATCCCACAAGGCGGTTTGTAATGTTCCACTAATACGCTTGCCGCGATGGTGTGTGATGCCAAACCGATGAGCTTCGTTTCGCAACTGTTGAATAATTTTCAAAGACTCGCTCTTTTTGTCTAAATATAATGGGATCGGATCTTTGGGAAAATAAATTTCTTCCAAACGTTTGGCTATACCAATTATGGCTACTTTACCCCTCAAGCCTAAACGATCCAGACTTCTAAGACTTGCGTTTAATTGGCCCTTACCCCCATCTACAACAATAAGCTGTGGAAGTGGCATTTTTTCATCAAGAAGACGCTTGTATCGTCGAAAAACGACTTCTTCCATAGAAGCAAAATCGTCTGGTCCCTCTACTGTTTTGATATTAAAATGACGGTAATCTGATTTGCTCGCTTTACCGTTTTTAAAAACAACGCAAGCCGCAACAGGATGGGCGCCTTGAATGTTAGAATTGTCAAAACATTCTATATGTCGTGGCTCTTCTGAAAGCCGCAAGTCAGATTTCATTTGAGCCATAATTCGATCTGCGTGCCTGTCAGGATCAACCATCTTAATCTGTTTAAACCTTTCTAACCTAAAATAGGTTGCGTTTCGTCTAGACAGATCTACCAAGTGTTTTTTATCCCCTAGCTGAGGTACGTTTATTTTTAAATCGTCACCTAGGTCGAGATGAAATGGAAGATATAATTCTTTAGACTCCAATTTAAATCGACTGCGCAATTCAATGATTGCCAAGGCCAATAAATGGTCATCATCTTCATCCAATTTTTTTTTAATTT
>Ga0209602_1003169_pt1 | contig 12825 bp, 8 predicted proteins | sample COGITO_mtgs_1205_3_FD_184810 | JGI IMG/M metagenome (GOLD analysis project Ga0209602, IMG submission 184810) | Pelagic marine microbial communities from North Sea - COGITO_mtgs_120524 (SPAdes) (version 2) | ecosystem: Environmental > Aquatic > Marine > Epipelagic ...
GCATAGATGGTATCGTGGTGGTTAGGGTGAAAAGCAACTCCATTTATTCGGCCGATTCCATTATTTGCTGGCGCATTAAACGGACCCATTGAAGACCATTCGCCATACTCTGTCGTGGAAGATGCTTGTTGCTGCTGAATGGCTTGGTACAAAACCGATGGATGTGGACGTACACCCGTTTCACCAACACGCTGGCCCATCATATATTCCCAACGCTTGAACTGCTTCCAGCCGTGTCCTTTTTCGTAAGGTTTACCGTCAAATTCGGCATTAAATTTTTCGACGACAGTATGGAAGTTCACGCGGTAATCCTGCATGGCTTCCACCCATGTCATGTTTTCAATCTCGCTAGTAGTCAGCGTGTTAGACGCGCGGTCTTGAGCAGTGGCGAAAAGGGCAGTGGCAGAAAAAGCAAACGATAGTAAAAGTTTACGTAGCATAGGGATGTGTTAAGGACCCTAAAGCTACAAAAATTGGGCCTTACTTTTCCTCCGGATGCGCAGTAGACAAAAGGCAAAGCTCATTGAGCTGTGCTTCGTCGATGGTTGCCGGGGCATCAATCATCACATCGCGGCCCGCATTATTCTTCGGGAACGCAATGAAATCACGGATGACCTCAGCGCCTCCAAGTATGGCCACCAATCGGTCAAAACCAAAGGCCAAACCACCGTGTGGTGGCGCGCCATATTCGAAGGCACTCATCAAGAAACCAAACTGCTTCTCTGCTTCTTCCTTGCTAAATCCTAGCAAATCAAACATGCGGCTTTGCAAGGCTCTGTCGTGGATACGAATAGAACCCCCGCCGATCTCGTTTCCGTTTAATACAAGGTCGTACGCATTGGCACGAACGTTTCCTGGATCTGTATCAATGAGGGCGATATCCTCGGGCTTTGGAGAAGTAAACGGGTGGTGCATCGCGTGATAACGCTCCGTTTCGTCGTCCCATTCCAACAACGGGAAGTCCATGACCCATAATGGCGCAAATACCTCAGGGTTTCGTAGGCCCATTTCCTCTGCGATGTGAAGACGCAATTCAGAAGTTGCCTTGCGCGTCAAACGCTCTTCACCTGCCAAAATCAGGATCAAATCGCCTGGCTTAGCATCAGCAGCCTTCGCCCAATGAGCTTGCTGCTCTTGTGTATAGAATTTATCTACTGAGCTCTTGTAGGTACCGTCTTCATTGACTTTACAGTACACCATGCCCTTCATGCCGATGTCTGGGCGCTTCACCCAATCGGTCAACTTATCAATCTGCTTACGCGTCCATGAAGCGGCGCCCGGTACGGCAATACCCAACACAGTCTCGGCTTGGTCAAAGACCATGAAACCGAGGTTTTGAGTTAGCGCATTTAGGTTGGCCAATTCCATCCCGAAACGGATGTCCGGTTTATCATTTCCATAGCGCTCCATCGCCTCTGCATAAGTCATGCGCGGCACACTATCAATTTCAACACCTTTCACGTCTTTCAACAAGTGAAGCAACAATCCCTCGAACGTATTCAAGATATCTTCTTGCTCTACAAAGGCCATCTCACAGTCAATCTGTGTAAACTCCGGCTGACGGTCTGCACGCAAATCCTCGTCACGGAAACAACGCGTAATCTGGTAGTATTTGTCGTACCCGCTCACCATCAAGAGCTGCTTAAAGGTCTGCGGGCTCTGCGGCAATGCGTAGAACTTGCCCTCTTGCATGCGCGAAGGCACTACAAAATCACGTGCGCCCTCTGGCGTAGATTTGATCAAGAACGGGGTTTCAATATCCATAAAACCTTGCTCGTCCAAATACTTGCGTACCTCGATGTTCACTCGGTTACGCAGCGCCAAATTGCGCTGTAACGGACCGCGACGTAAATCCAAGTAGCGGTACTTCATGCGAAGCTCTTCGCCACCGTCGCTCTCTTCTTCAATAGTAAAAGGAGGCGTATTTGCTGCGTTCAATACGACGAGTTTGGCACTCTTAATCTCCACATCACCGGTAGGCATGTTGGCATTCTTGCTGTGACGCTCGATCACCTCACCTTCAATTTGCACCACCCACTCGCGACCTAAACTACGTGCTGCTTTTAATAGCTCAGCGCTCCATTCCTCATTAAACGCTACTTGCGTAATACCGTAGCGGTCACGTAAGTCTAAAAAGGTCATGCCGCCCAATTCACGCGAGCGCTGAACCCATCCGGCAAGGGTTACTGTTTGTCCTATGTGTGATGCGCGCAATTCGCCGCAAGTATGAGATCTGTACATCTTTGGTGGTGTTTGAACCGCAAAAATAGCCAAACTTGTGGGCCAATTCCCTATTTTGCGTAGAAGATGATAGACCTTAACGATCACAATGTTTATATGCGTGCTGCTTTAGCGGAAGCACAGGTTGCTGCAGAAGCAGGAGAGGTGCCTGTTGGAGCTGTAATTGTTGCCGCTGGGCGGATCATAGCACGCAGCCATAATCTAACAGAATTGCTCGTAGACGTAACGGCACATGCTGAAATTCAAGCCATTACTGCAGCAAGCAACTATTTAGGTAATAAATACCTTCAAAAATGTACGCTCTATGTTACACTTGAGCCCTGTCCCATGTGCGCGGGAGCCTTATTTTGGTCACAAATGGGTCACGTAGTGTTCGGCGCGAGTGACGAGAAACGAGGCTATCAAAAACACGGCGGACCATTGCATCCGAAAACTAAAATGACCAGTGGAATTCTCGCGGATGAATGTGCCCAATTACTCACTGATTTCTTTGCAAACAAACGACACTAAACCACGCCATGATTCTCAGCACAATAGATATAATTGTTCTCGTCGTACTGCTACTTTCAACCGTTTTGATTGGGCTGTATTTTGGAAGAAGCAAAAAGAAAACATTAAGCGAATACTTTCTGGGCGGCCGCTCCTTACCCTGGTACATAGCGGGAATCTCCATGGTCGCTACAACCTTTGCCGCGGATACCCCTTTGGCGGTGACTGAACTTGTAGGGCAGTACGGAATTAGCGGTAACTGGCTGTGGTGGAACTTACTGGCCGGAGGGATGTTGACTACGGTCTTCTTTGCCCGTATGTGGCGTCGCTCTGGACTTACTACTGAAGTTGAATTTATTGAATTTAGATACTCCGGACGTCCTGCCGCTTTGCTTCGTGGGTTTAAAGCCGTTTACTTGGGCGGCATCATGAATGTGCTGATCATGGGCTGGGTCAATGTTGCTATGATTACGCTCCTAGAAGGGTTCTTTGGGATGACCCACGAGTCGGCCTTTATTTGGACAGGTGCCGCACTGTTGATTGTGGTCTTTTACGTAAGTTTTTCCGGGCTAAAAGGCGTGGTTTATACTGATGTATTCCAATTCGTCTTAGCCATGTCGGGCTCCATTGCCCTCGCTTATTACGTTCTAAAAGCCCCTGAAGTGGGCGGTCTTGCAGGCCTTCGCGCGTCGCTTCCTGAAGAGACGTTCTCCTTTCTTCCTTCCGTAGGGGATGGAGGTAGTGGTGGCCGTTACCAAATCTCATTAGCCTCTTTCCTTGCTTTCTTCGGAATGGTATGGTGGACCTCTTGGTACCCGGGAGCGGAACCTGGGGGAGGCGGTTACAGCGCGCAACGTATGCTCTCAACTAAGGACGAGCGCAGTTCTTTTTTAGCGAGCGCGCTATTCCAAATTGGCCACTACGCAGTGCGTCCTTGGCCATGGATTATCGTCGCATTAAGTGCGATCGCTTTGTATGGCGGACAGCACAATCTCGCTGAAGAAACACCCGGTTTCATTAACTACGAATGCCTTACGGGCATCTATGACTGTGAGCCGTTAAACGCTGCGCAGCAGGCTGAATACGAACAATGGGTCGCCACATGGGAACCCGTTTATGGAGACCGCCTTCCGGAAGCACTAAAGTACCAGCAAGATTATAGATTCGGCTATATTTTTATCATGCGCGACTACCTTCCAAAAGGGGTTTTAGGCATGTTATTGGCTTCATTCTTCGCCGCTTATATGTCTACCATGTCCACCCAATTAAATTGGGGAGCCTCCTATTTGATCAATGACTTCTATTTGCGTTTTCTCCGTCCTAATGCCCCGAGACGATTAAGCCTTCGTATTTCTAGAGCAGTAACGCTGCTGCTTGCGGTCTTCGGCTTATTAATAACTTCTCAAATGAACAGCATCGCTGGCGTTTGGCAGTTTATCATGGAATGTGGAGCGGGGTTAGGTTTGGTGCTGATTTTACGTTGGTACTGGTGGCGCATCAATGCATGGGCGGAAATTACCGCGACTGTAGCCCCGTTTATCGCCTATGCCATCGCACATTACGGATTAGCCTGGGCGTTCCCAAACAGCTTTTTCTTCACCGTTGGCTTTACTACCCTCGCATGGCTCTTAACGATGTACATGACTTCACCAGAATCCAGCAGTACACTGGTCGAGTTTTACGCTACTGTGCGACCTGGCGGCGCTTGGAAGCCTGTTGCTTGGAAAGTTGCGGACAACCCAGAAATGAAAGACGGACCCTCCACTCCAGTGCTTTTATTGTACTGGGTAGGTGGTATTGCCGCTGTCTACGGTGCGTTGTTCCTTGTAGGCGCACTCTTGTTTAAATGGTAAAGTAGCAATCAAAAAAAAATCCCCCGGGCGCGCTGCGCCCGGGGGATTGTATTTCTTGAAAAATCGTCGGCTTAGAGCGTACGCTTGACCTCTGTAAATCCAAAGGCTTCCACGATATCTCCAACCTTGATATCATTGAACTTTTCAATATTAAGACCACATTCGAAACCTTGACGAACTTCTTTTGCGTCGTCCTTGAAGCGCTTAAGTGAACCAAGTTTCCCCGTGTACACTACAACCCCATCGCGGATGATACGAATATCATTACTGCGCTCAATTACGCCGTCAGTAACCATACAACCTGCGATCGTTCCAACTTTCGAAATCTTAAACGTTTCTCGAATCTCAGCTGAACCTTTGATCTCTTCTTTGACCTCTGCGGAAAGCATGCCCTCCATGGCGTCGCGAACTTCATTGATCGCGTCATAGATGATCGAATACATGCGGATTTCCACTTCTTCCTTCTCAGCAAGCTTACGTGCTTGAGCAGAAGGACGAACTTGGAAACCAACAACAATGGCTTGAGAAGCAGTAGCTAACAATACATCACTTTCCGAAATCTGACCCACACCCTTATGGATGATGTTCACTTGAATTTCCTCAGTAGTTAATTTCTGTAATGAATCCGAAAGCGCTTCGACCGAACCGTCCACATCACCTTTAAGGATGATATTGAGCTCTTGGAAATCTCCAACCTTTAATCGGCGACCAATTTCCTCTAGCGTCATCTGCTTCTGCGAACGAACACTTTGCTCACGCTGCAGCTGCAGACGCTTTTGCGCAATTTGCTTCGCCTCTCTTTCATCGTCCATGATGATGAAACGATCACCAGAAGTTGGTGCACCGTCCAAACCTAAAAGGTTTACTGGAGTGGATGGACCCGCCACTTTGATACGGTTGCCGCGCTCATCGAGCATTGCTTTCACCTTACCACTATGTTGTCCGGCGAGCACATAATCGCCCACTTTCATGGTTCCCGATTGAATCAATGCCGTACACATGTACCCGCGTCCTTTATCCAACGACGCTTCAACGATGGTACCGCTTGCATTTTTATTTGGGTTCGCTTTCAAATCAAGCATATCTGCTTCCAGAATAACCTTATCCAGGAGCTCCTCGATATTCAAACCTGATTTTGCAGAAATCTCTTGACACTGAACATTACCGCCCCAATCTTCAACAAGGACGTTTTCTTGTGCCAATTGCTCTTTAATCTTGTTTGGATTTGCAACCTCACGGTCAATCTTGTTGATGGCAATAACGATGGGAACACCTGCCGCTTGAGCGTGCGAGATGGCTTCTCTCGTCTGTGGCATGACCGCATCATCAGCAGCTACTACGATAATGGCAATATCCGTTACCTGAGCACCACGAGCACGCATTGCCGTAAAGGCTTCGTGACCCGGAGTATCCAAGAAGGTAATGGTCTGACCAGTATGTACTTTTACACTGTAGGCACCGATATGCTGTGTAATACCACCTGCTTCACCTGCGATAACGTTAGCTTTTCGCACGTAATCCAATAAAGATGTCTTTCCATGATCAACGTGGCCCATTACAGTCACGATTGGCGAACGTGGTTTTAAATCTTCTGCTTTATCTTCTTCTTCAAGGAAGGTTTCCGTGACTTCCTCATCGACGAAATTGACACTAAAACCAAACTCCTCAGCCACCATTTCGAGCATCTCTGCATCCAAACGTTGGTTCATGGTTACCATAACACCGACGCCCATCAATGAACCAATAACTTCGTTCACTGAGGCGTCCATCATGTTCGCGAGCTCAGTAACAGTAACAAATTCTGTTACCTGTAATACCTTGCTGTCTTCAGCTGCTTGAATGTCGGCGAGCTCTTCTCTTTCACGACGTTCTGCACGCTTGTCACGACGAATTTTAGCGCCCTTATTCTTCTTACCTGAAGTGAGCTTTTCAAGGGTCTCCTTGATTTGCTTTTGAATTTGTTCGTCTGTTAACTCCTGCTTTGCAACAACAGGTTGTTTGCGACCGCGACCTGGTCCTTGTCCAGGACCTTTTTTCTGAGGACCGCGTGTATTGTTACGGTTTTTTGGGTCGTTTTGCGCTGGAGTAGCTGCTCCAGGTCCCTGCTTCTTAATTCTTGCTCGCTTCTTTTTGTTCTCTTTAGGCTTTTCGACGGGAAGCACGATTTTCTCTCCTGTAAACTTAGGACCATCAATCTTGACATACTTCGTCTTGATTTCTTGGTCTACAGGTGTGGGTGGTGTTTCCTCTTTTACTGGTGCCTTCTCAACTGGCTTTGGAGCATTGTGTGCCCCTGCGCCAGACGACTTTTTCGTAGGTGCCACTTTGGTCGGCTTCTTAGGCGCTTCCTTTTTCTTTGGCTTCTGAGCGTCCAGATCAATTTTACCCATGACCTTGAGTCCAGCAGCATCTGGAGTACTAGCTTCTTGGGGTTCAACGGGTGCCGCCTTCGGTGCTTCTGGAGCTGCTGCTTCTGGGGTTGACTCTTCTGCAGTCGCAGGAGTTTCCGCCGCTACTGGCTCAGGTTTTTCCGGAGCTGCCTCAACAGCAGGAGCTTCTTCAGCGGGCTTAGGCGCAACTTCAGCCACAGGTGCCTCAGCTGTATCCTTCGTTCCTCTGAGGATTTCTTTTTCCTCTTTTACTTGTTGACTCACCTCTTCAGAACGCTTCTTCCGCGCAAGGTCGTCGGCAAATGCCGTCATCAAAACCTCGTACTGATCGTTCGTGATTTTATGGTTACGGTTGTTCGGAATTTCATGGCCGTGTTTGGCCAATTCCTCTACCGCACGGTCTAAGGAAATGTTAAGCTCTTTTGTCGCTTTACTTAATCTGACGCTACTCATAGAGTGTCTTTAGGTGTTTTCTTTATTCTTCGTCTTCGAATTCTTTCTGAAGTACTTTTATGATGTGCTCTGCTGTTTCGGTTTCCAAATCAGCACGTGAAACCAACTCTGCTTTCGTTAATTTCAACACGCTTTTCGCAGTATCACACCCAATCTTTTTCAATTCAGCGATAACCCATGCTTCAATCTCATCAGAGAATTGATCCAATTCGATATCGTCTTCAATTTCAATGTCGTCACGGTATACATCGATCTCCATGCTTACCAATTTACTGGCAAGACGGATGTTTGTACCGCCACGTCCAATAGCTAAGCTTACTTGATCCGGTGCTAAAAAGGCTTCAACGCGACCCGCTTCCTCATCAATATTTAGGCTGGTCACTTTCGCAGGGCTCAGTGCACGCTGGATGTATAACTGTAAATTTGTCGTGTAATTAATTACATCAATATTTTCGTTGCGCAACTCACGAACGATGGAATGGATACGTGATCCCTTCATACCGACACAGGCTCCTACAGGGTCAATTCTATCGTCGTACGATTCTACCGCAACCTTTGCTTTTTCACCTGGAATACGAACCACACCTTTGATGGTGATTAGGCCGTCGTATACCTCAGGAATTTCTTGTTCGAACAACTTCGCCAAGAAACGCTCGTCTGTCCGCGACATGATCACAACAGGCTTTGTACCGCGGAATACCACTTCCTTGACTACCGCGCGGATGGAATCCCCCTTGCGGAAAAATTCACGCTCGCCAATCATTTGGTCTTTTGGTAAAATGAGTTCGTTTCCTTCATCATCGTAGACAATCACTTCACGGTGACGCACGTGGTGCACTTCACCTGTAATGATCTCACCTTCCAAATCTTTGTAACGTTTGAACAATTCAGAGCTGTCGTGCTCTTGAATGCGACTGACTAAGTTTTGACGGAACGCCAAAATGAATCGGCGGCCCAAATCAATCAATTTAACCTCTTCAGAAACTTCTTCGCCTACTTCATAATCTGGCTCAATTTTCAACGCTGCACTGAGTTCGATTTCCATGTTATCGTCCTCAACAGCACCGTCTTCAACTACCGTACGGTTACGCCAAATCTCCAAATCCCCTTTATCGGGGTTAACAATCACATCAAAGTTCTCATCGTCTTCGTACTTTTTACGCAACTGATTGCGAAAGGCCTCTTCGATGAATGCCATGAGTGTAATTCTGTCGATATTTTTCTCCTCCTTAAACGCGAGGAAGCTCTCAATAATCGCCTGATTTTCCATTGTTTATATCTGAATAATCCTATTTAAACTTAATTGCCACTTTTGCTTCGGTAAGCGCCGTGAATTCAATTTTTAATTCTTTGTTGGGTTCGCTCTTCTTTTTCTGTGGCACGCTGAGCACAATGTACTCTTCGGCAACTTCAATGAGTTGACCTTCGTCTTCCCGATCGTCGTACTTCACTTTCAAAAAGCGTCCTTCATTCTTTTTGTATTGACGCCAAATTTTTAAGGGCCGATTCAAATCTGGGCTACTCACCGTCAAATTAAAATCTTCTTCATCGCGATCCAGTAAAGACTCCATCTTGCGATTGATCATCTTAATCTGCTCCATCGTTAGTCCGGAATCCGCATCAACGTAAGCCACAATAACATTATTTGGTTTGATTTCAAGATCAACCAAAAAGGCGTCGTTTTCCTCTACCGCCGTTGTCAATGCTGTCGCTACTTTATCGTATTCCATAAATTACCGCCAATAAAAGAGGGGACTCGAGGTCCCCCTTTTGTACGTCAAAAAGTTTCGACAAATATAGCGATTTATTTTATTGACAGCACATTGTGAATAACCACAAGCCTAAATACTTACGTTTTTTCGATTTTGAGTGATTAATACGCTCTCAATCGATGCAGATTAAGCATTTTTACTACCTTAGAAGTTCGCTTACATGTTAAATATGAACAAAACCATTAGTATTCTCGTAGTGGACGACCACCCTATTGTACGAGACGGCATTAAAACCATGCTGGAAATGGGCAAGTTTGAATCGTATTCGTTCCAAGTTAAGGAAGCCGGAAACATTCTAGACGCCCTAAAATTGGTCGATCAACAGTCTTTTCATCTGATCATTACGGATTCCCAATTGGGCAAACATTCGGGTGCTGATCTCATTAAATCAATCTTGCGCCTGGCCCCAGAGCAATCCGTTTTAGGGTTCTCTGAATCTGATGATATGAACGTAGTTGAGCAAATGCTCAAAGCTGGAGCTAAAGGTTTCATTAGAAAGAGTGTTGATACAAGCGAGCTCATTAAAGCCATCACGGCCATTATTGACGGCAGATTGTATTACGCCCTAGATATTGCAAATTCGCTCATTGAACGCAGGATTTTAGGCAAGACTTTCGCTGAATTTCACAGCAATAACCCTGCTGTAGCGCGCTTGAGTAAGCGGGAGATTGAAATACTCAAATTCATCTCCGACCAATTAACCAATGAAGAAATCGCGAAAAAGTTATTCTTGTCAAAACGCACGATCGACAATCACCGCCAAAACATCTTGAATAAATTGGGAATGAATAATACTGCTGGTTTGGTTCGGTTCGCTGTAGAGAACGGCCTTCTGCACTAATTCCTCATATTCTATTATAAATGTAAAGCGCGCCCAATGGGCGCGCTTTTTTTTGCCAAAAAAATCCCCCGCGGCCTGCGGCCGCGGGGGATTAGATATTAATTAAAAAGGCGCTGTTTACTCAACGACAACCTTTAATGTTTTCGTGGCGCCATTTGCATCAGCGATGTTTACATAGTACATGCCGCTAACCATGTTGTTGCGCTCTAAAGTGATATTGCCTTGTACGTTATCGAAACCAGCAACCACACGGCCAGTGATGTCGAATACACGAACTGAATAACGACCTACATTCCCTAAGGCAATGGTTGCGCTTTCGTTCATAGGGTTAGGACGAATGCTTACACCAGAAAGCGCATCTTCTTCGACAGCGATGAATGAACACTGACCAAAGATGTGTTGTACCGTATCTGCACTACCTGAACGAGCGAAAAAGCGATTGTATCCACCTACACCATTATCTACCCCACAAGCCATAGGTACCGGCTCGTGATTTGAAGTATTGGTTGGATCTCCGTTTGAGAAACGGTACTCCATTGTGCCTGGACAGTAGTTTGCTTCAGTAGCAATGTATTGACCAGGGACAGAATGGGGAACCATAGCTACAGCATTTGCATCCCATTGCGTAAACGCACCCATCAAATAAATAGTGTCCGCTGGCGTAAATGCCGCTTGCGTAAAGTCAACAATGAACGTGACATCGGCCGTAGCTGGAACGGCAGTACAAGGGCCGTACGTATCGTTACCGAAACAACGGGTTGCCACTACTGAATCAGAGCTAACGGTAATGATTTTGTTACCACCGCCTTCCCAGTTGGTATTGCCGTTTTCATGGAAACGTGCCTTGAACTGAAAATCACCTGAATCAACATCGTTGTATGTGATTGACCAAACACCGTCGCCATCAGGATCAGACATAAGCTCTCCGCCCCACCCATTGATAGGACCGGCAAGTGTTACTGAGTCTACTGTTCCACAAGCTGCGATTGAACTTACGTCAACGTTGACAGTAATATCGTAGGTAGATACTACCATACAAGGGCCACACATTGTATAACATACCTCGTAAACACCGCTAACAGTATCTGTGTAAAAACGATTGTCACCTTGATTAATACCCGCTGTCGATGCCTGACATGTAGAAGGTACAGACTCAACATCGCTCCAAGTATTCCCGTTTAAAAACTTAAAGTAGGTAGAATCCGATTTACCTACATAAGCAATGTAGCGGTATACGCCGTCAAAGTTGACCATCTGTGTTTTAGCAGGATCCCAGCCTTGAAAGTTACCTGCAACGTGCGCAGAATCTGCGCTTAGTGTTTGCAACGAGTAATCTACTTTAAACTGAATAGCTTTCTGTCCTGCAGGAGCAGCACCAGCAAACATAACAGCTGGGAGCGTGGTATCTGAAGAGATTACCGCCCAACGGTTACCGTTACCGTTTGTCCCAACGTTTACGGCAGAAGGAACGCTTTCGTCGTCGCCCCAAGCATTACCGTTGAGGAACTTGTATTCCAATTGGCCACCAGAAACGCTAACCGTAGTAGCATAAACAGAAGTTGACCCGACTTGTGTTAAAGAAGTCGTAGATGGCGACCAGCTCTGGAAAGAACCTGCCACGTGTACACCATTAGAATTCACAGATGCAGATCCTAGATCTACCTGGAAGGTAACGCTGTACGTTTGAGCAAATGCAGTTACGCCCATGAAGAGGACAGCTGCTAAAGCGTAGAGTTTTTTCATAATTATGATAGATTGATTATTAAATGTACTTCGTACTCCTCAAAGTTAGTCTAAAGAAATACAGCTGTTAAGCCAGTTTTGGCCGGTTTTTAACCATATTATTGCATATTTCCGCAAGAAATGAAGAAATCTGCTCTTATAACCGTTTTCCTCACTACGCTGCTCGTTGCCAGTTTCTCAGTAAAAGGGCAAACGATGCAGCGCATGGACCCGCCGAACTGGTGGATCGACCACCCCTTAGATACGGTGGAGATTTTACTGCAAGGCGAGGGGCTATTGAAGTGGGCGGCACAGGTTGAGAAACCGGTGGGCAAGGTGCTTCAAACCACACATTACGGCGACCGCTATTCACTGGTGAAGCTGTGGATCCGGTCGGGTTTTAAGGAAGACGGTTTCAATATTACCCTCGGACCCAAGGATTTTTTCTTCCCGCTCCTTGAGCGCAGTGGCCACCAGCCGCAGGGTTTGAGCGACCAAGATTTGGTGTACTTGATTACCCCGGACAGGTTCCACAACGGCGACCCTTCGAACGATGATGTGCCGGGCATGCGCGAGCGAGGCGTAGATCGTTCAGAACCCTATACCCGTCATGGCGGAGATTTGCAGGGCGTACAGATGGGGCTCGATTATATTGAAAGTTTGGGCGCTACGGCGCTTTGGCTCAACCCCGTGTTAGAAAACGACATGATGCGCGACAGCTACCACGGATATGCCATCACGGACCATTATCGCGTGGATCCTAGGTACGGCGGGGATGATGCGTTGAGGGAATTGGCCACAGAACTTCATCAAAGAGAGATGAAGCACGTTATGGATATCGTGTACAATCATTGGGGCATCGAGCATTATTTACACCGCCATTTGCCTGATTCCGGCATGGTGCATTTCAATCCGGACGGCAGCATTCCTTATTCGAACTTTCGGTTTTCCGCCTTGGCCGATCCACATGCCCTGGCGCAGGACAAACAGGCCTTTGAGCACGGGTGGTTTGCGGGGGCGATGCCCGATCTTGATCAAACGCATCCGTTGACCGCATCGTACTT
>Ga0209602_1003172_pt1 | contig 12811 bp, 4 predicted proteins | sample COGITO_mtgs_1205_3_FD_184810 | JGI IMG/M metagenome (GOLD analysis project Ga0209602, IMG submission 184810) | Pelagic marine microbial communities from North Sea - COGITO_mtgs_120524 (SPAdes) (version 2) | ecosystem: Environmental > Aquatic > Marine > Epipelagic ...
CGCCGCCGCCCACGCCGCCGCCGCCCTCGCCGCCGCCGCCCACGCCGCCGCCGCCCTCGCCGCCGCCGCCCTCGACGCCGCCACCCAGCACACCACCCGTTGGCACGTATTACTTTCGGTTCACGAAGACCTTCGACGTCATCGACGCGGTGCAATTGCAGCAGATCACGCTCTACGGCACAGACGGGAGCGCCATCCCGGTGTTCGACACTCACAATCCCGAGGGAGGCGAGTACGTAAACGGGGTGCTCACCGACAAAAGCGATCGTTTGTTCGACAACAACGACGTGACCGACTGTACACCCGAAACGAATCCGGCATGTGGATGCAATGGTGGCAAAAAGTGGATCGACACGACCTGGAACGATGCTTCTGGTAACACCCGACACGGCAACAGCTACGTGCTGTTTACGATCGAGCAAGGCCAAGAGATCATCAGCTACCGCGTCATCACTGCCGGCGCAAGTCTCAAACGCCGGCCCATCAGCTGGGAGCTGCGCATGTCATCCACCGTCTTGGGTAACACCAAGCCCACGAACCCGGAAGGCGATCTTTTGCTGCACTCGGTTTACGAGATTATCACGCCTGGCAACTGCCTAAACTACAACCCCGACCCGTTTTACGTTGTGGCACCGCCGCCTCCATTGCCACCACCGCCGCCGCCGCTCCTGCCGCCTCCCTCGCCGCCGCCGCACACGCCGCCTCCCTCGCCGCCGCCGCCTTCGCCGCCGCCCCTCCCTCCGCCATCGCCTCCACCCGCGCCGCCGCCGCCCTCGCCGCCGCCCGACACGTGCCTGCGCAGCCTGGGCGTTGGCTTCTTCCAAGGCAAGAGCCACAGCGGCCTGCTGTCGACGCGGTACTCGCTTCGCGTGTCGACGATTACTGGCATCAGTGACATCCAAACGTGCTGCATGCACGCCGAGCAGCAAGCCGTTGATTCGACATGCCCCAACAAGATCTGGTACGACACCGATCTGCGCCCCACCTCCGGAATGGCCGGCGAGCGCATGTGGCGGGTGCCAAATTCCGGAAGGGTCATCGATATCGGCGCCACGGGCGGCGACCCCTCGCCGTGGGCGTACACCCTCGACACGTGCCGGGACATGTGCCGCCACCTGGCGTGCGACATGTTTGAGTTCAACCACTTTGCCAGCAATTCGCCTCACCGCGAGTGCTGGTGCGGCCAGGCGGATGACGATGCAAACACCAACGGCGTGGACCGGTTTGCCGACCCGACCCACACCGCCGGGACGCAAGCGAGCTACGTGGCGCACGTTGGCTACACTGGCCACTCGAATGACCCGTCCAATGACGGCTACGCGCACTCGACTTGCACGCTCCCCGTCAATTCGTTTGCGCTCGACAAGGACGGCACGTGCCACCTGCTGCACACGGTGCTGGGTGAGCAAGCCACAAACTTGTACAGTGCCGACGATTCGCAAGCGTCCACCGCGACCGACCTGCGCCGCTCGTGGGAGTGCGCAGACGGCGACACGTCGCCCGACTGTGCGCCAGTCCTGAGCATGGCCGTCTACGACCAGGACTACTGGGCGAGGAGCACGAGCAACTCTCCCAGAAACTGCCGCCAAGGCGTCGAGGTTGACCCGCCCGTGTACACAACCATCGAGTTTGAGGGCGCCAACTACGCCGGGTCCCAGGGCGTCGGATGGGTCGTCCCGTCTACCATTCACAAGCCGCCGGCCATCGACCCACTGGTCGACCCAGCGCCATGCCAATCAACAGACATCAACCACCACACAAGCGCCAACGACGTCACCGCTGGCATGCCCACGTCTGACGGCGACAGGCCCACGACGCTGCTCGACTGCATGATCATCGCGCAAACCCATCGCAACGATCCGTCGCAAATGCACAGCAGCGTCAAAACGATCAGCGACGATGCCGTCGAATCAAATCAAGACACGCCAGGCGTTTGCTTGTACCCGGAAACCGAAGGCAAGTGGGTGTTTGTGCCATGGAACGATCCTGGCTACTACGACGCCGTCAATAGCTGCGACAACGTCGGTGCCGTCGCGTGTGCGTGCCCCGCGTTTGATCGCTCGCCGCCGCCTAGGACGCCGCCGCCTTCGCCGCCGCCGCCCACGCCGCCACCGCCCACGCCGCCGCCGCCCACGCCGCCGCCGCCCACGCCGCCGCCGCCCACGCCGCCGCCGCCCACGCCGCCGCCGTTGCCGTCACCACCACCACCACCGCCCACGCCCTCGCCGCCGCCGCCCACGCCGCCGCCGCCGTCGCCACCGGCTTCGCCACCGTGTCACGACACCATCGGAACGTACACTGGCGAGAGCAACTATTGGATTTATCGGAATGGCCAACACACCCTCCAAAGCCAAGACTGCAGCTTTTTCAACGAAGATCCCAACCGCTGCAGCACGCACGCGTGGGCCTTTGTCGCTCCACAGACGGTCTGCTGCGTGTGTGAAGGTGGCACGCATCAGCAGCCCTCGCCGCCGCCGCCGCCGTCGCCGCCTCCGCCACCGTCGCTTCCGCCTCCGCTACCGTCGCCTCCGCCACCGTTGCCGTCGCCTCCGCCACCGTCGCCGTCGCCTCCGCCGCCATCGCCGCCGTTGCCGTCGCCTCCGCCGCCGAGCCCACCGCCCAGTCCTATGCCGCCGCCGCCATCGCCGCCGCCGCCGACGCCACCGGATTCGCCGCCGTGTCACGACCACCTCGCCGTGTTGGCGGCGCATCAGGGTAGCCACTGGATTTATAAGTACGGACACCAACTCGATGTCGAGTATATCCTGGAGAGTAACGACTGCAGCTTTTTCAACGCAGATCCCAGCCGCTGCACCAACCACGAGTGGTTCGAAACTTCACCATCGGCGGTGTGCTGCGTGTGTGGGGATGGCACTTATGAACAACCCTCGCCACCCCCCTCGCCGCCGCCTCCGTCGCCCTCGCCGTCGCCCCTGCTACCCGGAGTCTTCAACCCTCCCTACTCGCCCCCATCGCCACCGGTGCCGCCGCCACCCACGCCGCCGCCGCCCACGCCCTCGCCGCCGTCGCCCTCGCCACCTCCACCGTCTCCTCCGTGCCACGATGTCGTGCCTTCAACCACGAATTACGCACTACTAAGAATGAGCGGTGGTACTTCAACGACTTACGCCGATGACTGTGAGTGGTTTGAAGATGACGTCTCGAACCGCTGCGAACAGTTCAGGTGGTACACCACTGACTATTGGTCGGGACTTCCCTCTGCAGCGTGCTGCGCATGCGGCGGCGGCACATTCGAGCAACCTTCACCCACGCCACCGCCGCCTTCGCCGCCGCCACCCGACCAGCCCTCGCCGCCGCCTACGCTGCCTCCGCCCTCGCCGCATCCCTCGGCGCCGCCATCCCCGCTGCCAATGTCGCCACCGCCGTGCTACTCCCTCGATCCTGTGGGGACCAATTACCCATTGATAGACTACCAGAATGATACCCACCCCTGGACGGACATTCTCGACGCCACCGACTGTGGGTGGTTCGAAGAGAACCCTTCCGAGAGATGCACGCGGTACAGGTGGTTTCCTAACCCTTCCCCCTTCGACATGGGATGGCCCCCATCCCTGTGCTGCGCATGCGGCGGCGGCTCTTACACGCAACCGCCTCCTCCGTTTCCCGCTTTTCCGCCCGACGCGCCATCGCCACCGCCATCGGCGCCGCCGCCGCTGTCGCCGCCCCTGTCGCCGTGCCACGACACGTTGGATCTTGACGAAGGTGGCACAGCGATCATGTGGCGCTACAATTACGAGCCGGTTGGTGCAACTCATCCATGGGTGGGTGTAAGCGATGGAACCTGCGGGTACTTTGAAACAGACCCCGACTTGTGTGTAGAGCAAAGGTGGTACGATGCTGATCCTGTGGATCAGTGCTGCGCTTGTTCCGGTGGCTCGCACGTGCAACCGCCGCCTTCGCCGCCTTCGCCACCGCCACGGTCGCCGCCACCTTCGCCGCCGCCGCCCTCTCCCTTGCCATCTCCCCCGCCGCCGCCTTTGCCGCCGCCGCCATCGCCCTCGCCGCCGCCGCCCTCGCCGCCGCCGCCCTCGCCGCCGCCTCCACCTTCGCCCCTGCCACCATCGCCTTCGCCACCGCCTCCACCGAAACCGCCGCCGCCTTCGCTGCCGCCCTCGCCATTGCCATCTCCACCGCCGCCCAGCCCACCCTCGCCCTCGCCACCGCCGCCCACGCCGCCGCCGCCCACGCCGCCGCCGCCCTCGCCGCCACGGCCCTCGCCGCCGCCACCGCTCGCTCCCGGCGCACTCGCCCCGCCGAATGCGCCGCCGATTCCACCCTCGCCTCCCCCACCACCGCCGCCGATTCCACCCTCGCCCTCGCCACCGCCGCCCCGACCGCCTCCACCGCCCTTGCCGCCGCCTCCACCGCGGCCACCATCGCCCTCGCCGCCGCCGCCTTCCAACCCGCCACCCCCGCCGCCCAGCCCTCCACCGTGCGTCAGGGACTGGTTCGAGACCCCCGAGGGCGCCGGATTCGGTGCATTGTCGACGTGTGAGGAGGCAGGGCTGGAGATGCTCACAAATGACGAATGCCTTCTTTTCATGGACGAGATGGCAAGTCAGAATTTCGGGCGTCTTTTCTTCCCCGGGGTTACAATTACTGGTCCGCAGGTAAATATCTACCTATACTATTCCTTCAATCCGAACAGACTTAAAACCTTTGAGGGCTGCGCGGTACACCTGTTTGACAATTCTCACTTTGGTGGCACCGACCAGTATACACGAGTGGAGTACAATCCAAGATACCTTGAAACCGACGTGTTCATTTGCGAAGAAGGCTATTGCAACACTCCCATTTGCAAAAACCCCGCCTGCCTGCCGCCCTCGCCACCGCCGCCCGCGCCGCTCCTGCCGCCGCCCTCGCCGCTGCCTTCGCCGCCACCCAGCCCTCCACCCGCGCCACCGCTGCCCACGCCACCGCCTCCCTCGCCACCACCGCTGTACACGGGTGGCGGGTGCGCCTTCTACAGCGAGGATGGGGCGGGAAACTATGGCATTCGCACAGCTTACAGCAGGGACAAGGATTTGAGCATCGATGGCCAGTCATGCACGCAGCCGAGTATCTACGGCAACGCCGCCCAGTTTGGGGACGACACCTGGTGGGAAGCCAAAGTGAACACTCTGGACCTCATTAACGATGGACCAAACTCTAACGCCGGCGGTGTTCTCTTTTACCAACTGTCGGCGTCGTCTACTGGCTCGGGCTCTTCGGCTAGTGCGGTCAGCAACGCGCGCTGCATCGAGCTGTGTGCGCAGTGGGAGGATTGCGTCACGTTTGAATACTTCAAGTGGGACCATCCCGATAATTCGGGCAGGTGCGGAGACTCCTCGCCAGTGGATGGCAATGGCAACAAATGCGGCCACATCGACTCCTACCTGCGCTGTGAGCTGTGGGTCTACCCAAAGAGCAGTGGAACCAACAAGGACGAATACATGACGATTGGAAACAATCGAGAAGAGGTGTGGTGTGGTGCAGCGGCTAACGCACAGTCACATTTGGCCGCCAACCTCGTCGTGGAAAACCTGGTCGATTTGGCGGACTCGACTTTACGGACCAGCCAGGTGTGGCCTCCGCCGCAAACACAAACCCGGATGCTCCAATCGACCATGGTCGTTTCGGGATCGGTCGAATCGTTTGACGAGGAGGCGTTTGCGACCTCGCTCGCCACCGAGCTCAACGTCAACGCCAGCGACGTGACCGTGACGGCCGAGGCGGCGTCCGTTCGCGTCGTCGTCCTCATAAACACGCCAGACTACCTAGCAGCATCGCTTGCCGACTCGTTCCATGCGCTGCTGCAGGATTCGGAACGCGTGGCGAGCACGCTTGGTGTGTCCGTCGAGAGCTACGAAGCGCCCACGATCACGCTTCACTCGCCACCGCCGTCTCCGCCGGGCCCACCTCCGCTACCAAAGAGCCCGTCGCCGTTGCCACCGCCGTCGTTGCCGTACCTTGTACCCTCGCCGCCGCCGCCGCCCAACCCACCGCCGCCCCCCGCCGCCGACGCCTGCGCCGCCGACGGCTCCGACGACACGTGCGCGCCCTTTGCGGGCGCCAGCTGGAGCTCGGTCGCCGCTGGGTACCACTTCTACCTCTACGACGAGACGCCCGACGGCGTCGACCTCAAGCTGTGGGAGTGGCCGCGCCTCACGCCGCAGGACGCGCAGCTCGCCAACAATGGAATTTGTACGCTCCTTGCCACACACTCAAACCACCAAGCTTTAGCGACGCACGCCCAACCCTGTGCTGTTTTCCGTGATGCAGGCGAGGATGGACTTCCGGCGGTCAACACGTCCATCCCGCAGGGCGACTACTACGTGGCCTTTGGCAGCCCCGACTGCGCGGTGCACCACGTCAACCTGAGCACGGCGCTGATCTCGGGCTGCGGCCGCATCGACCTCGTGCCGTGCTTACAAGGCACCGACTGCGCCGACTGCGGGCGCAGCGCGAGCGCCATGGCAGCGGCGGCAGCGACACAGCGACGCCGACGAGCGGAGGCGCTGCCCGCGCTCGACGACGCGCACGAGCTGCGGCACCTGTCGACGGTGCTCAAGACGGCCACGAGCTACCATTTGCCCGCGCCGTGGCTCCAGGCCATGCAGATCACGCACCACTGGAACGCGGGCGAGCCGCACGGACCCGCGTGACGCCGTGTTGGGAGTTGTCATTATTTTATAGTAGACGCATTAAAAAATGTCCAAGAGTTCCTCCTTGAGTGCCAGCATCCACTTGGGCGGCGTGTTTGGGTCCGTGTGCAGGTCGGCCACCGTGCGCGGTGTTGCCGGGTTGCGATTGGCAGAAATGGCGCGAATGTAGATGCGGCGAACTGAACAAATCGCGCGCACGTAAAAGTGGACCGTGTTGCGCCAGTTGGCCGTGTTGGGCAGCTGGCGCGCGGGCCGTTGGCACGGGGGCCACGAGGCCAGGTGCGAGGCCGCGTAGAGGATGCCAACGTCCACGTTGAGGGCGTCGATGACCATCTCGTGGTACCACCCCAGCGCCTCGCCGTTGATCGGAAAGTGGTACACGTGTCCACCCAACCGCGCGCCTTCGGCTCGCAACCGTCGCGCCACGGTCGCATTACGCTCGAGGGCTGCCGTCAACAACCGCGATGCCGACACCTGCTCACCCTCGACGGCTCGTCGCGTGGACCGCGTCAAGCTCGGAGGTGCCTCCAGCTCCTGCTCTGAGCAACAGAGCACGCGCTCGAAAAAATCGGCCGTGCTGGCTTCCTCGCACGCATTGCAGCACCAAAGCAGGTTGCAAGGCCATTGCGAATCGTCGCGCAAGGTTTGCACACCGCATCGCACCATCGGCCAATACCCAGGAACGTCCAGTTTGTCCGATTCGGCGGGTGACCGTGGCGCTCGGACACTTGCCGGTCGCGTGCACCCACGTGCGCGGCAGGTTAGATTGTAGAGACGACCGTGCTGATCGCGCAGCAGTGCACAGTCCAGCCACCAGCGCAAAAAGCCCACGAATTGCTCAACGGGTACGGGCACGAGGTGGATCAAGTCGGGGGCGTGAAAGCCCTTGGGGTTGCCAATCCACGCGCGCAGGTTCAATTCGCGCGCATTGTCTGGGTGGAATTGATTCTCCATGAGGTCCATGTGGTGTGGAAACAGGTTCCCAGTGGCGCAGCGCAGTGCCATGTCGCACCGCCGTTGAACGTGATTGGTGTCGTCGATTTTGCGACCCTGATACCACCTGCCTTCTTCTGGACGCGTCGATAATTGCATCTGCGCGTGCACGTCAAACCATGGAGGAAGGCCGTCGCACAGTCGAACGCGTTCGTCGCGACGCACAAGTCGACCGTTTGGGAGCTGCTTTTCGACAAATTGCTTCTGCACGTGTCGCTCAAAGAGCCAGAGCCAATGCAGACCGTCGATCACAGACAGCTGACGTGCCTCGCGACACACCAGGGGAAACGTCCACGAGGCCCAAAAGAAGACCTCACGGGCGTTCATGTCCTTGGACTGGCCAGCAATGGCCTCGCGTAGCAGCGCAGCGAGGTGGGGCACGACTGGGTCCAGTGGCAGGGCCAGCGAGGAGGCGGTCGATTTGGAAACCGGCGCCCTGGATGCGGAACCGCGCTTCCTGACGGCGCGCGGCATGATGCCGTGGCGATGCGTGGCGATGCGTGGCGATGCGTTGCGATGCGTGTGGTGGTGCGCACTAGCCGCAAGCCTTCGGAGAGTTGGGCAAATGCGACGCGCGTTAGCGGCAACTGCCACGCGCGCGTCGCAAGCGCTAGACTCCCCAAAAGCTTGCGGCTAGTGCGCTCAGCACGAAAAACGCGCCCCGGTACCGCGCGTGTCGTCTGTGTGCCTGTGCCATCGTGGAGGCGCCGACACAATCAATCGGTTAGCGATGGCCTCCGGCGCCGATGCCACGGGAGGCGACAATGCCTACGCGGAGTTGGACGACGACGAGGCCCTTGAAATCTGTGCCACGGAAGCCAGGAAGCGCGACGCTCCCAAGGAGAACGCCGAGCTGATTTGCCCCTTGCAGCCTCCACACCCGCGGCACCAGGACAGCATCGACGGGTTTGACGACTATGGGAACCTCTTGTGGCCCGGAACTGGACCGCCTCCCAGTGGAAGCATTCACAGGAAGCGCAAGTTGAACGTCCTCCCGCCCGAGCCATCCGAACCGTGGGCGAATGACCCCGAGACACTTCCCCAACAACCCTACGCATTCTCAGGCATAGCCTCGGTTAGGATCAACCGGGTTTACACGGCACTGACGCTTCCCCAGTCCACCGAGGAGATGGACCCGGAGACGATTGCGTGTGTGCTTGCGCAGCTCGACATGCTCCCCGCCCGCAAAAAGGCGCCGCTGGCAACGGCCGTCTCGCCCCAGACGCGCCTCTTTCAAGACGGCTACAGCGCGGCACGCGAGCTCACCGTGCTTCGCTCCGACTCCGAGCTCACGGCGCTCAAGCGGGCAGAGTACCGCGAGCTGCACAATGCTGCGGATGGTGTACCAAGTCCCGACGGCACACTGGCGGCACGTCCTATGGCGATCACGGTCTTGTGCAATGGACCTTCGACGTCTCTAACGCCCAACCACCAGATGCTGCTCGATGCGGCCGCCCACCTCGCGTCCGAACCGGAACAGGACGGCGAGTGTGCCGGGATTTGCGCGGCATCGCAGGTGCGCATGGCCTTCTTGCACGGAAACGCCGCCAAGGAGTACGCGCGTAACCGGTCGACCGACGTCGTTACCACCAAGTGCGAGGGCCTGCGCTGCCCGTGCAACGAGGTCTGCATCACCTGGACGGAGGCCATTCCCGTGGACGAGGTCGACGAGACCAACGGATACCGCACACACCTCCGCCCACGCATGCGCTCCGAGTTTCTTCCGCTGCGGCACTCGGCCTCTGCAGAGGAGTACGTCAAGGTGCTGCTCGGTGCCGTGACCAAGCTCTGGTGCGACTGCGGCATCGTGCCTGGCCCGATGCGCCTGATGGGGTCCTATGCCACCGGCGACTCACCGGTGCATGCGTATGCGCGGCACCGCATCGCGTGCGCGCGCGACTTTTGCGACAAGCTCGAGCCGCACCACAAGGCCGAACTCTCAGACTACGTGACCAACGATGCTCGGTACAATGGCGCGCTCGAGTGGTCCAACCAATGGGCCAAGATCGTCCCACGCGACTCGCCGCTCGATGGACCCAATGTCTCGCATGGTCTCCTGCTGCACCAAAAGGGGTGTCGCGACGAGGCACGCGAATACATCTGCCGCGTGCGTGCCGAGGAGGCACAGAAGAAGGTGGATGGGTGCTTCGGGCTGCGCGGACCGTTGGACACGACCGAGATGGCCACTTGCATGCACGTGATGCTGGCAAACGCCGACACGCTGCACGTTAACGATCAGCTGTCGTGCTTTGGTCTGCGCAGCGTCGCTGGCGAGAGCTTTGGGTCCGTGCTGCCGTGTCTCAACTGGCGCCTCCTGCCGCTCACCGAAGAGCTCAAAGAACGGGTCTTTGTTGTGCCTTGTCATGAGGAGCTCATCCACAGCGCGCAGCAGGAGACCATCCAGCCGCTGCGGGAGAGCACGCAGCGCGCCGTTGACGCGTATGAACACCTCTTGCTCAAAAGGGGCGCCGCAAACGACGCGCGCACGCGGCTGCCGTCGCCACCGCCGATGGCATCTCGCGCGCCCACGCCGCACGAGGCCATGATCACCATGCTCCTCGGGCTGCCTCTGACTTGCAAGGCCTTTCGCATTGGCGATGTGCGCAATGCGCTCCAAGCAAGCTCCCCAGAATCGTCCCAGCAAGCGGTCATCCCCAGCGGACTTGCGCACTTTTTCGTGTCCGCGGCAGCGGCGCTCGGAACGGAGGAGTCGATAAATGACGCCTTTGGGTGGGCGTCGGCCAATGCCGATCAGGTGGTGCAGATGGCCGCACAAATCGAAGCGCTCACGGCCAGGGTCCAGGAACTCGAGATTGAGCTAAAGGTCTCTCGCGCCATGCCGTCGACGCCACCGGTGGAGGCAGAACAGCCCGTCGCGGACGATGCTGCAAATCGGAACCCGATCGAGTTGGATGCGGACCGTCGTGGACAGCTCCTGCGTTCGTGGGGTCGCGCCGCCGACTTTTCGGACGCCTTGTGCTACACCCTCAAGGAGCCCATCCAGGGAAAGTCCACGCGCATGGTCCTTGCTTCCCTCGGTACCGCGGCCCCAGAAGTGGACGCATCGGTGCAGCAGGCGACCTACGAGTGGGCCAAGACCAACTGCTGCAAGAAGAGCCTCGACGACCGCGACCGCATTGCACGCACGTGCCACCGCGCCTTGACTCTCGCCGGAAAGGCAACAGGCGACCATCGCCGTGCCTTCTTGGTATGCACCTCGAAAACGGCCGCGTCTACCACGACCGTCATCGACATTGATCTCGACCAGCCCACGGGGGAAGGCTGCTGGAAGACCATTGATTGGGCAGAGAGCGATTCGTGGTGCAGCGCCAACGTCGCGCGACGGGCCGTCGTGTTGGCATGGTTTGCCGACGAGCGCGGGCTGGCGGTGCTGCCCGTGAGCAGCCCCGCGGAGGACAACCTGTAATGGTCCTATAGTCTTGCGGAGCGTGAGTGTGTGTGCCCCCGTGCGGGCGAGCGTCTGTCGTTTCCTTGTACATGACATGCCCGGTTGTGTCAAAACGCCTCCACTCGACACAAACGATCGCCAACAACGCAACTCGCGCATAGTGAACCGGTACGACAGCGAGGCCAACCTGTGGGATGCGGTACGGGACGGCGTCATCGTCTCCTCCGACCTCGACGAGCGCATGATGCCCAAGACGCCGCTCCCTCCGTATCAGCGACAGGAACGACCCTTTTCTTCACCCAATGTGCCGATGCTCGATCCACCGCCCAAGCCGCCTCCAGCCAAGCCGCCAGCCAACCCACCCAAGCCACCGCGTTCGCCCCTCGGCGACGTGACCAATGCCACGCCCAGCGAAGTCGAGATGCTCAAGAAGCACATCAAGCTGCAGGCGTCCGTCATCAACGGACTGTGTCGACTGCGCGCCTTTGAGGCTGAAAATCGCAACCCCGTGTAAAAACCCAAGCACTTTCTAAAGTGTTTCTACTTTGCATCTAAAAGTGGGGCTACTCTTCTACTTTTGGAGCCAGCGCACAGGCTGCGGCAGATGGATCTCAGTGTGATCTCGAGTGTTTCTATTTAAACTGTGCATACTTTTCTGTATCTCCCGGGCAGATCCATCTGCCGCAGCCTGTGCGCTGGCTCCAAGAGTAGAAGAGTAGCCCCACTTTTAGATGCAAAGTTAGAAAGGATTGGCCAGAGTTAGAAATGCAAGCACTTTCTAAAGTGTTTCTACTTTGCATCTAAAAGTGGAGCTACTCTTCTACTTTTGGAGCCAGCGCACAGGCTGCGGCAGATGGATCTCAGTGTGATCTCGAGTGTTTCTATTTAAACTGTGCATACTTTTTCTGTATCTCCCGGGCAGATCCATCTGCCGCAGCCTGTGCGCTGGCTCCAAGAGTAGAAGAGTAGCCCCACTTTTAGATGCAAAGTTAGAAAGGATTGGCCAGAGTTAGAAATGCAAGCACTTGTATCCCTTCATCGCGGGTTCATAACGCAAACTCCAACCGGGTCTAGCAAACGGGGCCCATTGACGCGTCCGCCCGTGTGCCGCGCACGCACGCGCGCATCGACATGAAAGGGCAACAGCCGCTCAAGTTTCGACTCGAAACGTTCCCCCTCCAGGTTTCCGAGGCGACAAGGGCAAACCTCGCAACCCCCGAGCGAATGCGCAAGGCGGACGCGTCGCGTCTGCCTCCCACACCACGTGGACGTTCCTGGCGCGGCAACTTTGTCTCCATTTGGGTGGTGGGGCTCCTGAGCGGCGTCGCCAACATCTTTGTGGCCCAGAATGCCGCGCAAGTGCGAGACGACAATATTGCGCCACCAATGCCGCCTCCTCCCTCGCCTCCCTCTCCACCACCCGCGCCGCCGCCGCCACCCCAACCGCCTTCGCCACCGAGCCCTCCATCAACACCGCCACCGCCCTCGAGCCCACCGATACCGCCCAAGACGCCACCCGCGTCTCCGCCTCCCTCGCCACCGCCCTCGCACCCACCGCCCAGCCCGCCGCCGCCCAGCCCGCCCAGTTTGCCACCCTCGCCTCCCGAGCCGCCCGAGCCACCACCGCCCACGCCTCCACCGCCCTCGCCGCCGAGCCCACCCCGGCCACCGCCCACGCCGCCACCGCCCTCGCCACCGCCCAGCCCACCGCCCAGCCCACCCGCGCCTCCTCGACCGCCGCCTA
>Ga0209602_1003177_pt1 | contig 12797 bp, 9 predicted proteins | sample COGITO_mtgs_1205_3_FD_184810 | JGI IMG/M metagenome (GOLD analysis project Ga0209602, IMG submission 184810) | Pelagic marine microbial communities from North Sea - COGITO_mtgs_120524 (SPAdes) (version 2) | ecosystem: Environmental > Aquatic > Marine > Epipelagic ...
ATAATTGGTTTTTCACCAATATTCATAAGCATAAAACATCCTGTTCCGTAGGTGTTTTTTACCATTCCTTTTTTGGTACACATCTGACCAAAAAGGGCGGCTTGCTGATCTCCTGCAATTCCCGAAATAGGTATTTTTTCTCCAAAAAATGATGGCTTTGTAGAGGCATATACCTCACTTGATTGTTTTACTTGAGGTAACATACTTTTTGGAATCCTAAATAATGCTAATAATTCTTCATCCCAATCCATGGTATGAATATTAAATAGCATTGTTCTGGAGGCATTGGTAACATCGGTTACATGTTGCTCTCCTTTTGTAAAATTCCAGATCAACCAAGTATCTATTGTTCATTAACCACGCATCTATAGTTCCTAATATTAAATCTCCAGCCTCTGCTCGTTCTCTAACACCTTCTACATGATCTAAAATCCAAGTTACTTTTGTAGCTGAAAAATAAGCATCGATAACTAAACCCGTTTTTTCTCTAATCATCTCACTCTTTCCCATAGCTTTGAGTTCATCACAAAAATCTGAGGTTCTTTTGTCTTGCCAAACAATAGCATTGTATACTGGCTTGCCAGTTTTTCTATCCCAAACCACAATGGTTTCACGCTGATTGGTAATACCAATTCCTGAGATATTGTTGGCACTTAAACCTTCTTTAGTGATGGCCTCAGCCGCAACACCAACTTGAGTTGACCAAATTTCGTTTGGGTCATGTTCTACCCATCCTGGCTGTGGAAAATATTGTGTGAATTCTTTCTGAGCAATAGAGACGATGCTTCCTTGTTTATCAAAAATTATAGCTCTTGAACTAGTAGTTCCCTGATCTAGGGATAAAATATATTTTTTCATAATTTTTAAAGATAAATAAATATTTTTTGATGGTGCCCAATGCTTTACAAGAATGTTAAACGATGCAAATTACTTTTTAATAAATTGAGGTTTCAATATATTTGTACTATATAAGTATTTAGTTTAAAGCAAAAAAAATGAAATATAACATCTCTAATATGATGTCTCTAGATATATATTTAGATTCTGTTCAGCATTCTGATTATACTAAGATTATCTCAGAAACATCTACAATAGACCAGAGCATTATGCCGCTTAAAAGTTGGGATATTTTTAGTGAAGACTTTAGTACAACGATACAGAATTCTAAAACTTTGAAAGATATAGAATTTGTAAAGTCTTTTGCCAGAAAATCTAAGTGGAAAAATAAAATTGATGGTATTTTTGAAAATGAAGATTTCGAAGCGCTAATTATTACTGACATCAATCAAAAGATACTTTGGGTAAATAATGGCTTTACTGAAATGACTGGTTACTCTAAAAAGTTTGCACTAAACAAAACTCCAAATTTTTTACAAGGTGAAAATACTCAGAGAACAACTAAAAAGAGGATTAGAACTAAACTCGGACTTCTTGAACCTTTTACTGAGGTAATTACCAACTACAGAAAAGATAATACTCCATATAAATGTGAGGTGAAAATTATTCCTTTATACAAAGAAAAAGTAACTCATTTTTTAGCCATAGAGAAAAAAGTTGTTTAATTCTTCTGTATGAGAAATTACATTTATTTTTTCTTTGCACTTTTTATTTTTGGTTGTTTATCAATCAAAGAGGTGTCAATAAATAAGGCAAATTCTCACTTCAAAGTTGTTACTACGCCAATCTTAGTTAAAAAAGATACCATTTACGTTAATGAGCTTCGTTTTTATAAGATAAAATCTGCCAGGGATGGAATGAAACTTATGTATCTAAACTTTGGTAAATGGAACAAAAAAACAAAAGGCATACATCAAAAAAATATGAATAGTTTTATATGGGAAAATGTAAAGCTACTAGATGAAAATAATAATTTGTTTACAGTAGTGGCCGACGGTGCTGAAACTGAAACAGATTTTTTTGCCTCTATTAAAATTTTTGATGATACTCAAAAAGATTGCCTTTTAGAAAATTATATTTACCAACAAAAATTGATAAAAGTTTTGACCACCAAAATGAGTAATCAAAAAATAAAAAAGGTAGATTATACGATTTTCAACTAAACTAATTTTACAAAACGCCTACTTTGGAGCATATACTCTTTTTGCTGTTTTCATAACATCTGATCGATCGAATGACATTGTTTTTGTTTCAAAATTTGAATACAGTTCCATCTGATCTGTGTAATGAGGACTTTCTGGCCTGCGGCTATTTCCAAAAGAAATTACAGATTCAAAATAGGTTTTATTTGGGGTAAACCTAACTAACCCAATGTAAGATTCTCCATGAGTAATTTTAATTTTCCCATCCTTGTAGGGTTGCCCTCTCATAGCAGTTACCACATCTGGAAGTCCAAAAATGGGAAGCTCTTTATCTCCTCTTACTAATTTTTGAAATTCACCAAGTTGAATTCGTTCTGCATTAAAATACGTTTTTAAATGCGCTTTTGTAATTTTTAAAGCTTCATATAAAGCCTCTTTTGTAAAAACCCTATCTTTTCCAAGTTGATAATAAAAAGGGGTTAACTGATAATATAAAGAAGCATATGCACCAGCTCCATAGGATGTTGGATTGGTAATTCTATCCCAATTTTGAATGTCAGTTAATAAGGTGCTTACTTCCGGATAATCGGCTACCTTCATGTCAAACAATGGATTTAAATCCATGTAGTTATATTGTAAAGGTGTTGGTAATTGATGATCGTATTTAATGCGTTTAAAACGTTTATAATCTATTCGCTCTTCTTCCTCTAACAACTGTAAAAGCCTAGTTGAGCGGTTATTATCATAGGTTTCAAAATTCATTTCTTTGGCAAAATTTTCAGCAATTGGATTGTCTGCCTCACTAGAGGATTTAAAAGGGCTATGATTGGCATTATAGACAAAACCAGATTTAGGCTTAACCACCTGTGGTAAATCTTTAATATCATAATAACTATCCCACAAGGTTTCTTTAGTATTTCCAGGAACAACATCTGTCCAGTCATAGCCTTTTGCTCTTATAGGAATTTTACCATTTGAAATGTAAAAAATTGTATCGTTTCTATCTGCATACCCAATATTATATCCTGGCAATGCTTTCATTTCTAAAGCTTCATAAAATTCTGAAAAATTAGTAGCTTTATTCATTTTCCACCACTGCTCTATGGCTGTAATATTTGTGGTACTTGGAGTTCTTACAGAATAAACCCCGGTTTTATTTTTTAATGTTGGACCGTAAATACTTTTATAAAACTTTTTCTTAATTGGTATATTTATTCCAAGAAATTTTACAGTAAGTTTTGCTTTAAATTTTTCTAATTTGTAGGGTTTACCATCAACCAAATAAACATCTTTTTTCTTTGGATGCATCTGAAGCGCAAATACATCTGCTTTGTCTGGATAGTTTACGGTATGGGTCCATCCTAAATATTCATTTGCCCCTGTAAGTATACAAGGGGTTATACAAGGTGTGCCAGGAAATGCAGCTCCAATAATATTGGTACCCTCTTCACTTACCAAATGTGCCTCATACCATGAGGTTGGCCCCTCTAATGGTTGATGTGTATTAATGGCCAAGAATGTTTCATCTGAACCGGTTCTATTTCTACTAACAGCAATAAAATTTGATCCTTTACTATCTTCTTCAATTTTGTAAGGCCAAGACAAACTGTTATTTACAATGCCACTAACTAGTTTATCTGCTTCATTAGAAATAAAAAGTTGCAATTGCGTGTAGCGAAGTAATTTTTTTACGGTAAGAGGAAAAAGCTTTTTCTCTAAAATTTCTTCTGGATGTTTTTTAGAATATGCATTTAAACCGGCTGCAAAGGCCTCTGCTAGGGCTATAAATTTTTTATCGAGGGTGTTGTAGTATTTATTAACTGTTTCTTCAGATTGAATTAATTGTGTTAAAAAATCGGCTCCGGCACCTTTTAAACCAATGAGTTTCCCCAGCAATCCGTTACCCGCTAAATAGCCCTCTTGAATAAGTTTAAAATGGAATATGAGGGACACCATAATTATCTCTTACAATTTCTATGTGGTCTGGGTTAATTTGAGAGAAGCTAGTAAAGCTAGCACTTAAAAAAAGGAGGGTATATACTATTTTTTTCATAAGGTTATGATATCATAACATAAGTAGATTTTTACTGCTTATGTTGAATGGGTTAATTTAGTTTTTTAGGTCCTGGAAAAAACATGTTGGTTTGCTCCTGATATGCTTTATAATTCGGCCTCTTTTGTAAGGTATAAAATTCTGAGGGCACAGCTCCGGTATAATAGACCAATGTTGTGTACATAATGTAAGATATATAGAATAATCCTATACAAATAATGATCCAAACCAGTTGCTGATCTTTAGAAAAAGCAATTACAAGAGAAGAAAAAGAAGAAATAATCATCGCATTCCATACCATCCATTCTGAGAAATAATTTGGGTGACGAGTGTATTTCCAAAACCCAACATTACAAACTTGTTTCTTTTTCTTTTCTAAGAATGCTTTTTTCAAAAATTGTTGTTTTTGCAGGTCTGAGATGTGTTCTAAAACAAACCAAGTTGCCCATAGCCCAACTCCAATTAGCTCTAAAGTTGATATGCTATTCGTAGAATTATTAGCCATTAAAATGGCAGGAATTGCCAAAAAAGTAATATTGGCAAAACATTGAATCATAATTTCATATTGGAGAGATAGGTTTAAATTTTTGTAACCGGCTCTATCCCATCTTCTGCGTTGATAGGTATATCTAGAAAGTTCAGATTTTAAATGCCCTTTTTTAAACAAAATAAGTGCCCCTATTCCCATTCTTAATCCTGAACACAAATACATCCCTGAAATAAGGTAGATTCTTGGTTTGTAACCCTCTCCAAGCAGAAGTGCTAAAACTCCAATAAGAACTAAACCCCAGGGCCAAGCAATATCTACATAGGACATTTTTTTTGTAAACAATGCTGGTATACAAGCGACTACTAAAAATAAAAGGAGTTGAAGTACTCCATTTACAAGTACCATTTCTTGAAAAATTTCTACTTGATAGATAACGTAATAAATAAGGAGGTAAGGAAGATATCCAAAACCACGAGTAAAGAAATTTTTAAAAGCTATTTTCATAAGATATTATTTCTTGAAAAACTTTAGATAAGAACTTTTCTGACCTTCAGTTAATTTAATAAAATACATGCCTTGTTTTAGTTGACTTACATCTAAGGTAGTTGAGTTTTGATCCTCTAAAATATGTTGTCCTGTTATGGTAAATACTTGGAGGTTGAATTGGTTTGAAACCCCTGATATGTATAGTGTATTTTGAGTAGGATTTGGATAAATTTTTACAGAGGTTAGCGTATCATCTTCTATTGACAATGAAGGACTATTCACTGCATTTGGACTTCCATGAAGGTTTATACAGTCCCAACTTTCTGGCAATAAATTGTCTAAATCTGGTGTTATTAGTTCTAAAGTATATCCTGTCTCTTTTGCGCAATCTGACCAAGGTGTATCTGACTCATAAGTTACCTCGTCTTGAAGAACTCCAGAGGCATTATACAATCTAACCGCATCTGAATTTCCTAATCCAAAACCTAGTTCACCTATATAATTTGTTATGTCTGGAAAAACATCTGAAAAATCTGAAGCATCTTTTACCAACACAATATAACCGTTCCCTTCTAGTTGTGTTTCTGAAGGAATCTCATATACATGAGAATCATCATCATCTTTTAATTGCCAACCAGACAAGTCTACAGGGGTTGGGTTTGGATTGTACAACTCTACCCAGTCATCTGCATTAAAATCATCGCTAGATTTATAATTTATTTCGTTGATAACTATAGGGTCTGTGAGCTGTGATTCTGTAAAGTTTGGTATTACTTCAAATGAACCAACTATACTAATGCTAATGGTTTCTTCTGTTGAAGAAAGGTCTCCACTCCAATGTGAAAACTCATATCCGTTGGCCGCAATAGCTGTTAATTGAACGGGTACTGTTTCAAAATAATCTCCTGTCCAAGAGGATTCTTGGATCATTAAATTTTCATTTACTTCCACAGATCCTTCGGTAGTATTGGTGTTTGTAATTGTTAGTGGATGAAAATTTGGCAAATTAAATTGAGATAGCATATGGTTTTTAACAATAGCAGGTCTATTGTCTGCAAATATTTTCATTTGATCGATATAATATCCAACCCATGCACTAATATTGGAGATGTTTACACCAATATTGGTAAGGGATGGGTCATCTCTCCAGCGTTCATAATGAGCATTTACTTCGGGTTCAATAGTTGCATAAATTTGTTCTATATGGGTAATTACATTAGTGGACAGAAAACGCGTATTGAGTTCATCTGCATATCGATTAATAAATTTATTTCTAAATCCTAAATTTGTTGTTAATCTTCTAAATAACAGTGTAGACCATGAGGGATTTGGCCATCCCGGACCATTGGGGTCTAAGGCAAAACTGAGTGTATTTTCTTGGTAATTATTAATATTCCAAAAGGGCCCAAAACCAAAATCAGTATCATACATTATCCAACGCCATTTTCCGCCTGTATGTTTCCAAAATTTTATATTATTACCTGGCCAATCTGTATTGTTGAAAAATATATTTGAAGCTTGGTAAAGCGCATATTCTGTGAGGTCTATTTGCTCATTTACATATTCAAAATTTGAATTTACGGTTAAATCTGTAGTTGATATATAATCTATTAGTTGAAGGTATTCTTCGTTGCTTCCTTCAATTTCTTCTGCATTGTTGGTAAGTAATGTGATGTCATCTGCATCTACATTGTGTTTAGACGCCAACATATGTTCATTAATTTTTTCTCTTAAACTATACATCCCCCAATATTCACCATTAAGGTATGTGGCAACAGGGTTGTGTTCTTGAAAGTCTAACCCAGAATCTCGCATTAGACTGGTAAGCATAATGTCTTTCATTGAAGATCGCATCCAATCTTGCCCAGAATTTCTTAATACTAGAGCTTGAAATTTATCATACCCTAACTCATTAAAAAAGGGATGCTCAAATTTTGAGTCTCCGTATTGACCTCTTGCAAATAAAGATAAAGATCGTTGTCCGTTTTGACCTCTACTCCAGCCCCCAAAAATCTTCACCCCTGCATTAAACTCAGAAAAATTATCAGTTCCGTTTTCATGAAAAGAAAAATGAATTGGACGTTCCCAGTCTTCCCAAAAATTTGCGCCAAAATAAGGTTGATTTGTGTCATAGGTTCCGTCTGGTCCAAAAACATAAATTCCAGTATCTTCATCAAAGAAATTATCTGGTGCTGTAGCTAATAACATCAAATCTATTTCATGATTTGAATTGAAAATATATGATTTTGTAAATATCGGTGAAGGAAAATAATTGGCTAAAAAAATCCTTGCTCGTACACTTGTGTTTGCTGAGATTTCTATAGGTTGTGTATAGATTGGTGAAGATTCAGTTGGTTCTTCTCCTCCAAGAGCATAATGAATAACTTCTCCAGAACTATTTCCAGATAATGTTAGGTTAAAAGAGCCATCAACTGCCCCTGACTCTTGTGAAAAATTAACCTCACTTTGAACTGCACCTAAAAATTCGGTGCTTGAATTTTCATAACCCGGAGTAGTTTCCAGATAGCTTACAAGATTTCCAGAGCTTATAGATATTCCTACTGAAGTGTTGGGTGGTAGGTTTTCTGCTGTTAATTCATCAATTAAATTTTCAGTTGCATCCGAAAGAAGCAAGGTTTCAGTATCCGAGGATATTTTAAAATTGGTATGAAGATTGGTTATTAAGTTTAAGACGTCAGGCGGAGTAACTCCAGAAGTATTTGGTGCGGTAAAAACTGCGGATAAAAAGGGTATTATGGTAAGATCTGAAGAATTTGAAGAAACATTATGAGCTTGTATTGTTAAAATATTTTCACCTGAATTTAAAATTGAACTAAAATCTGTTATCAAAAATCTTTCTGGTATTCCTCCTAAATATAATTGAGCTTCATGATCTTGAAGTGTTCCTGAATTAAATGGTGGAGGCACTCCATTTATATTGGCACGAGCAACTTCTATACCATTAATATAGGCAACAAAACCATCATCATAATCTATGTCTAATATTAACGAAGACACCTCACTTACATCGGTAATTTCAAAAACTTTTCTAAGGTAAACTGACCGTGTTGAATTAGGAAGTACTGTAGCGTCATCACCGTCTCCATAGCCAAAGCCAGAGCTAGATTCTGCCCAAGTAGAATCATCAAAACTAAGAGAATTCCAATTAGAATTGGGTTCAGAACTTGGTGTTAAGTATTTAAATACATCTCCTTGATTAATGAGTGTTCTAGGATAAGCAAGAGTAGATCTGTCTTTTTTAGAAGCCCATACCAGTAGATATTCGTCAGGTGCTAATGTAATGTTTGGAAAAACCCATTTGTTTAATTCATCTAAATCATCGGAGATGAACCATCCATCTATGGAAACATCTTCTGAACCGGGGTTGTGTAATTCAAACCAATCTGGAGTGTCTCCATCTTCATCTGTATATTCAGAATTTGAGGAAACCACCTCATTTATTTTTATAGTCTGTGCACCAATACTAACACAAAAAAAGAAAAATAATAAGCTTAAATACTTCATTAAAATTGCATATTTCTAATTAACAAGCACAAATATAACTAGATTTACTAGGAAACTGAAAACTAATAAAATATTCTAATATTTATTTTATATGCAGTACTTTGTGATTGAAATTGAGATGAGCTTATCTAAATAAATAAAAAATGAAATTAAAAAGAGAGGTTGGGGTTTTAGGACTTAGTGCTAATATTGTTAATATTATTATTGGAGGTGGTATTTTTGTTTTACCAGCAATTGTGGCTGCAAATTTAGGGGCATCAAGTAGTATTGCTTATCTCTTTTGTGGTTTTGTAATGTTACTAGTGATGGCATGCTTTGCTGAATTAGGTAGTATTTTTACTGGCAGTGGTGGTAGTTACAAGTATATAGCCTCTTCTTTTGGTAAATTTCCAGGATTCCTTACTTCCATACTTATTGTATTGGCCTCTTTCACTGGCGATGCTGCTGTTGCAAATGCTGCTGTTGATATTTTAAGTACTTTTCTACCTGCTTTTAAAAATTTTTGGGTACAATTATTATTTTTTATTTTACTATTCTTTGGGTTTGGTTACATTAATATTATTGGTCTTAAAAAAGGAGTGGGGTTTGTAAAAATAATTACGCTATTTAAACTAGCTCCTCTTCTATTCATCATTGTTTTTGGATTTATGGAAGTGGAGGTATCGAATCTCTACTGGGAAAATATACCTGGCACTGCCAAAATTGGGGAAATGTCTTTAATTCTATTTTTTGCTTTTGTAGGTGCAGAAAAAGGATTGTCTTTGAGTGGTGAAGTAAAAAATCCACAAAAAACAATTCCAAAAGCCATCTTATTAAGTATTGTTGCAATTCTCATCATATATATTTTAATTCAACTTATTTCTCAAGGTGTATTAGGTAATACACTTGCTAATTATGATAAAAACCCTCTTGCAGAGGTTGCAAATACTGTATTTGGACCCGTAGGTTTTACCGTCATAACTGTTGGAGCTGCCTTATCTATGATTGGAAGTTTAAGTGGCAAAATCTTGAGTATGCCAAGGGTTATTTTTGCAGCGGCTAAAGACAATGTAATTCCTTTAAAAAAACTTGGTGAAGTTCATAAAAAGTATAGAACTCCTTATGTAGCCATTTCGTTATATGCATGCTTAGGCTTTGTTTTTGCAATTGCTGGGGGGTTTAAAGAACTTGCCATCATTTCTAGTGCATCTACTCTACTTATTTATCTTGGAATATCTTTAGCTACTCTGAAATTAAAAATAGTAAACCTAAAAAAAAGATCTGATGGTTTTAAAGTACCTGGGGGCTATAGTATACCTATAGCATCCTCAATTTCTATTGTATGGCTTTTATCTAAATTACCTCAAGATAAAATAATACTGTTTACTGGGGTTTTACTAGGATTGAGTCTGCTGTTTTTTACCATTAAAATACTTTCAAAAAAATAAGCCTCAATACCCTAAAGAGATTATTTGTAATTTACTAAAACAATAGCCTTTTAATTTACAGGTACTCCAAATTAATAAGATAAACACCTATAGATATGAGGAATAAAGACAATAAAGTGATAGAGTTCCACTGATCTTTAAAAAATAGCACACCAAATATGATAGTGAGAATAGGTGTTATTAAACTAATTAATGAGGAAATTAAAGGATTAGTGTACTGTAAGCCCAAGAAACCTGTCCAAATTGCTGAAAAAATAATAATAGCCATAAATACTACTGGTTTAACTATTTTTTGAATTTGAGGATAAATCTGATGGAATGATAATGAAGTTTTAAAATTAAAAATAATAAGAACAACAAAGAAAACAACTAATTCCTGAACAGTAACGGACAAAATAGCTGGAAACTCTTGCTTTAAGTTATACCAATGCATTAAACTAGAAGCCGCAAAGAAAAAAGACATCATCGTAAACAATATAATATTGCGAAATGAAATTTTTTTCTTTACCCCCTCAATCTTTTTTATTTGAAAAATATACAAGGTAAAACCAACTATGATACAAATGGAGGCCACAGCATAATTTTTAAGAAAAATATTTTCAAAAAAAAATAAATATAAAGAAACAAGAAATACAATTAATAAATTAAAGACACCAAGCTGAGTTAGACTTCCTTCTTTCAATGCTAAAATCATACTAATTAAACCAAACGCCCCGAAAATAGAAGCCACAATAATTTTTATACTAACAGCATAAGTAAGCGCTGAAAATATAGTTGGATAAAATAAAAAAATAATTGCTAAACCAATACAACTGGTCAATAGACATCTAAAACCAATGATTAACCATAAATCAAACTTAGAAAGAAGACGCTTCCACAGTAGGTTATTAAAAGCATAAAAAAAACTAGATAATACTAAAAATACCATTGGTAAAATTAAGTTTGAAAATTATGTAAATCAATAAACGAAAAAAAAGATATGAAAAGAAAAAAAAGAGTGTAAAAATTAAATTTTACACTCTTTCCATCATTAATTATTCATTTTTCTATGAATCGAGAAACATAAATTAAATTTAGAGGGTAGAATTTATAATCTCAATCAAAAATATAATAAAGATTTATGTATATTAGTACAAGTTTAGTACAAGATGGAAAAAAAACTGAGAGACATTACCGTAGAAAAAATTGGATTCAAAATAAAAAGTTTAAAAGATAGCAAAAGACTTAGCCAGATTATAGCGAAAGAAAATGACATAGACATCAGCTATAACACGATTAGGAGGTTTTTTGGAATCGTTAAAAATGTACAAGCTAGTAACTTCACATTAGACACCTTATCAAAATTTAATGGTTTTGATAATTATTCTGATTTCATGGTTAATTTCAAATTAAAAAATAAGTGGAGTGAAGAATTTGAAATCTCAAAGATTATCCACAAGAGTATGGATGATCAACTATTAAAGTATATAGAAGACAACCTCAGTCATACGAGAAGTTTTAACTTAAAATTAATTCAAATAATAAGAGAATTATTACTCATTGGAAATTTCAATCTAATTCGCAGAATTTTTGAACTCAAAAAAATGAATGCTAATAATTTTAATTATGATGATAAAGTACTAATGGGTATGTCTATAGGCAATTTAGTTAGCGTTGTAAACGTTAAAAATAAAATGTTTAACAAATTAATTTTAAACGAGAACTTTCAAGACTTGATAATTACAATTTTTGTAGATTATGGAAGTTTAAGAACATATTATTCTGATATTATTAAAATAATTCACAAGAAAGGATCAAGGAAAGATGTACGAGTATTCTGTGAAGGAATATTAAATTTAAACATGTATTTAAATAAAGAAAAAAGTGAATCATTTTACATTTTAAAAGAAGAAAATGATTTTCACCCCATATTGAAAAGTAGAATCTTTTCTCAATATTTATTAATGGAAGATTCTAAAATCATTATGAAACTAAAGGATTATTACCAGAAAAATCTAGTAAATGGTTTGATTCCCATAGAATGTTTATTTGAAATAAATTTTACAACTATCTTAACTCGAAACTTTGAAGTAATGGAGTGGATTATAAAAAAAATTAAACCTGACACAGATTACACGTTCTTTTACAAATACGAACATTACAATAATTTTTTGTTTATGAAACTCATCTATTATACTAAAATAAATGATCATGAAAAAATTGCTGCAATTGATAAGAATTTAATAATCAAACGATTCCAATCCTATGAAGAAATGGCACTCTTATACCATAATATATGTAAGTATAAATGGGATAAAAACAAGAAGCACCTTGAAGAATATTTAACAATAGCAAAACAGGTGAATCCCGAATTTTTTACAAAAAAATACTTTTTAAATTATTTTAATTAAGTTTTGTGACCCAGCTTTTTTTGACTTTTTTAAAAGTGAAAAAAACAATAGCAAAACAGGTGAATCCCGAATTTTTTACAAAAAAATACTTTTTAAATTATTTTAATTAAGTTTTGTGACCCAGCTTTTTTTGACTTTTTTAAAAGTGAAAAATAGGAATCACAAGAAGCTACCTAGTTTTTTATATCTTGCCTATTTAAATAAAATGAGTTGAAAAGAATAGTAATTTCTGTAACAAATGATTTAACAACTGATCAACGTGTTGAAAAAACTTGTGAAGCTTTATCTGAAATTGGATATGATGTAGTTTTAGTGGGTAGAAAACTAAAAACAAGCCTTCCTATTCAAAAAAATTATAAAACAGTTCGGTTTCGTTTACTTTTTAAT
>Ga0209602_1003192_pt1 | contig 12767 bp, 10 predicted proteins | sample COGITO_mtgs_1205_3_FD_184810 | JGI IMG/M metagenome (GOLD analysis project Ga0209602, IMG submission 184810) | Pelagic marine microbial communities from North Sea - COGITO_mtgs_120524 (SPAdes) (version 2) | ecosystem: Environmental > Aquatic > Marine > Epipelagic ...
GCACCCGATCGTCGCCGACATTCTCGAATACCGCCAACTCACCAAGCTCAAGAGCACCTACATCGACGCGTTGCCCAATTCAATCGATCCAGTCAGCGGTCGCGTGCATACCAACTACGGCCAAGTCCAAACTTCGACTGGGCGTCTCTCCTCGAATGATCCCAACCTGCAAAACATTCCGGTGCGCAGTGTGCAAGGTCGGGAGATTCGCAAAGCCTTTATCGCTCGCCCAGGCTGGAAATTACTGTCAGCCGATTACTCGCAAATCGAGCTACGTATCCTCGCTGCACTGACTGAAGATACAGGCCTGCTCAACGCCTTTCGCGAAGGCCGCGACATTCACGCCGCCACCGCTGCGAAAATCTTTAATGTCGGACTCGACGAAGTCACACGCGAGCAACGCAGCACCGCCAAGATGGTTAACTTCGGGATCCCTTACGGTATTTCCGCCTTCGGCCTAGCCCAACGCCTCGGCACTGTTTCGCGCACCGAAGCGCAGGAGATCATCAACAACTACTTCGCGCAGTTCCCTGGCATCCCCGGCTACATGTCGCGCATGCAAGACAGCGCCAAAGCCAAAGGCTACGTCGAAACTATCACTGGACGACGACGCTATCTGCAGGATATCAATTCCAGAAATGGCACCATCCGTGCCGCTGCTGAGCGCAATGCGATCAACATGCCGATCCAAGGCACCGCCGCCGACATGATTAAAATCGCGATGGTGAACGTGCAAAACGCATTGGTCGCGCAGAATCTCAATACCCGTATGCTGCTGCAGGTGCATGACGAATTGATCTTCGACCTCGACCCTAGTGAAGAGACCACAGTGCGCGCCCTCGTCACCGAAGGCATGAAAAAAGCTCTCGACTTAAAGTGCCCGATCGAGATCGACATTGGCCTCGGCGATAACTGGCTGGAAGCCCACTAAAGCCGAGTGCCAAAGGCAACCGACAGAAGACGAAATACCCCTGCCCCGTTCATTCGCCTCTCGTACAAGTGATGATGGACAGGGATGTCCTGGCTCCTAAGTAAAAATTAAATTCAGGGCCAGCTAGCCAATAGCGCATATTTAGCTTTTCTTTCTAAAAAGAAAGGATGCTATCTGAGCTGTGAAACTATCAATTTTATCCTGCGCGCCTAAATGCTATTCCACTCTGCGCCTGATTGAGGCAGCCAAAGTACGGAATCATTCCGTTAAAGTCCTAAATACCACGCGGTTGACGCTCGAACTCGCCCATGGCGAACCAGACCTTTATTATCGTGGCTCGCAGATTGATACGCCCGACGCAATCCTACCCCGAATCGGCACCTCGCTGACGCGCTATGGCACCGCAGTGGTTCGCCAATTCGAGCAAATGGATATCTATACTCCAAACACGTCCGCTGGCATCAGTAATTCACGTGATAAGTTAAGAAGTTTACAGATCCTCTCACGCCACGATATCGGCATCCCGCGGACTGCTTACGTTCACGACAAGCGAGACGTGCAAGAAGCATTGGAACGCGTCGGCGGTGCGCCCGTAATTATCAAACTACTTGAAGGCACTCAAGGTGTTGGCGTAATTCTCGCAGATAAGCCGGAAATCGCGAAAGCGATCGTAGAGACCTTACACAGCACGAACCAGCAAGTCTTGCTGCAAAAATTCGTTGCCGAAAGTAAAGGTAAGGACGTTCGTGCATTTGTCATCGGCGATCGGGTGGTCGCAGCGATTCGTCGCACCGCTCAGGGCCAGGAGTTTCGCAGTAATGTCCACCGAGGCGGTAAAGCAGAAGCCATTGATCTAGATCCCGCTTACGCAGAGGCGGCAGTACGGGCCGCTCAGATCATGGGCCTACGCGTCTGTGGCGTCGACATGCTCGAAGGAGCTATGGGCCCGCAAGTGATGGAAGTTAACTCGTCACCTGGCTTCGAAGGAATCGAGTGTGCCACTGGCCTAGATATCGCTGGCGCGGTGATCGACTACATCGCAGATCAAGTAAAATTTCCTGAAATTGATATTCGCCAACGTCTCACAGTGAGCCGCGGTTATGGCGTCGCAGACATCAACATCCCCGAAAGTAGTAAATTCGTTGGCATGACAATCGAAGCGACTGGCTTACGGCAGCAAGATGTAGTGGTGCTCACGTTGCGACGTGGGCGTTCGGTTATTTCAAACCCAAAAGGAACTCGCGTGCTAGAAGCGGATGACTCTCTGCTCTGCTATGGTCGCTCCGATCACATGAAAGAGCTGATTCCCGACCATCCAAAAAAGCGCCGTAAGCTAAAGCCACTGCCGACTACACCAATTACCGAAAGACACACATCATGAGCCTCGATGTCGGAGTTTGGGGCACTCAGGAAATTGCCCTTGGTCAACGCAAGCGCTTACAACTCCAAGTGGGTAAGAGCTTTAGCGGTGCCAACATCAACCTACCGCTGATGGTTTGGCGGGCCGCCGAGCCTGGCCCCGTACTGGGAATTACTGGCGCACTGCATGGCGATGAGATCAACGGAACTGGTGCCATTCGTGGCATTATTCAAGAACCACCTTTTGAGTTAAAGCGCGGTGCATTAATACTCGTGCCGGTGCTGAACATCATGGGCTTTGAGCGGCACAGTCGCTACAGCCCCGATCGGCGTGATCTAAACCGATGCTTCCCCGGTAGCAGTACCGGTAGCTTAAGCGCACGCTTGGCGAAGCTGATCTTTAGCGAAGTGGTCGCTCGCTGCGATTACATCGTCGATTTACATACCGCAGCAGTACGACGCACAAACTTCCCCAACGTGCGCGCCGACTGTGACAATGCCGATTGCGAGCGTCTCGCGAAAGCCTTCGGCTGCGAAGTGATCGTCAATGGTACTGGCCCTGACTGTTCGCTGCGTAAGGAATCTGTGAAAGCGGGTTGTCCGACCATCGTGCTCGAGGCTGGCGAAGTATGGAAAGTCGAACCAGCGGTCCAAGACCTAACAACTCGCGGTATCGTCAATGTCTTACACGAACTAGAGATGACCGACAGCGATGCCTACGAAGCACCGCCTCATCAGGTGGTGGTTAAGGAAACACGTTGGATTCGTTCCGAAACAGGGGGCTTTCTGCACTTCCACGTCGCTCCCGGCGAAGCAGTCGTCAAAGGTCAAGCAGTGGCCAGCAGCACGAGTTTACTAGGTATGGAAAAAGAAGTCATTCGCAGTCCACACGATGGTATCGTGATGGGGATGACCACAATGCCGGCAGTGGGCCCCGGCGATCCAGTCGTGCACATTGCGTTGCACATTACGAAGCATTCGCAGCGCAAGATGGAGGCAAGCATTGACGGTCTGGAAGCAGGCACGATTGAGACGGACATTCGCTCTCAGCTGGCAACCAACATAACGGTAACTGAATTAGAAGACGACGCATGAAATCGAAAACAACTATTGGCTGGCGCGAATGGGTCGAATTGCCCGACTGGGGCCTGCGCATACGTGCCAAAGCAGACACTGGCGCAAAGAGCAGTGCAATTGATTGCGGCGAGATCATCGAGTTACCCGGCGAACGCGTGCGCTTCACCGTGCGCTTAGATCGTAAACAAAAGCGACTTCTTACACTCGAAGAGCCGATACAGTTGCGCAAGCGCGTCCGCAGTAGCGCGGGCCACGGCCACGATCGCATTTTTGTGGAAACAACCTTACGCTTGGGCCATGTCGAGCAACGAATATTAGTTAATCTAGTGTGCCGCAAAAATATGATTCATCGCATGCTGCTGGGTCGCGAAACATTAAGCGGCGCATTCCTGGTAGATTCTTCGGTCGATCATTGGGTAACGCCCAACAAGCCAGTTCAAATCGATTCGTCTGTTTGAAAAAGCGCATTAATGAGAGCACCATTAAAGACATAGTAGATATTTATCTAAGAATCAATCGACACTTTGTATGAAACAATTCTGGCTCAAAATTATTAAGCCCAAAGCCCATTTGGCTAAATGGTTGATGTTCATTCTGCTCGCGATGGTGGTAGCACTCGGAGCAAGCGGCTATTTTGAAGTAATCAAATCGTATACTGATACCGACATGCTATCGTTCAAGATAGCCGAGCATGAGTTCAGTTTATATGGGATCTTAAAGTCGACATTGATACTTGTGCTGCTGTTCTGGTCCGCAGCCATTATCTCCGACCTTGTAGATGTGCGTATCAATCAGCTTAGTCGAATGCGTGCGGCAAATCGGGCTTTGGCGATGAAGGCTTCGCAAATCGCGATCTACTTCATTTCGTTCTTATTGGCGTTGGACATGCTTGGTATTGACCTCACCACACTAAAAATTTTCAGCGGGGCCTTGGGCATAGGTTTAGGTTTTGGCTTACAAAAAATCGCGTCTAATTTTATCAGTGGAATTATATTACTGATGGAAAAATCGGTAGAGCAAGATGACTTGGTAGAGATGGGAGATGGCACGACTGGCTTCATCCGCAGATCGAGTGCACGCTTCACGGTAATTGAGACCTTTGATGGTAAAGAAGTGATGGTTCCGAATGAAGATTTCATTACCAACCGAGTGGTCAACTGGACCTACAGTGACACTAAAGGACGGATCGAAATACCGATCGGTGTCGCGTATGGATCAGATATTCAGAAAGCACATGACCTCATTCTAGAAGCTGCAACTGAGAACCCACTTTGCATTTCAGACCCCGCACCTTTTTGTTACTTAAGAAATTTTGGCGATAGTTCGGTTGATTTCATCCTTCATCTTTGGATTGCAGATGTCACTGGAGGGCGTTGGAAAACGCAAAGCCAAGTCATGTTTGAAATCTGGCGTAAATTTAAAGCAAATGAGATTGAGATTCCATTTCCCCAGCGCGATCTACACCTGAAAAGCTCCGACGTAAGTATTACCTCAAACCATGAATCATAATCCAGGCATCCTACTCGCACATCAAATAGACAACACTGGCCAAGGCGTCGCATTGACCGACGATGCGATTACGAAGTGCATACTAGCGGAAGATACATTAGCTTGGGTGCACCTCGATGTAAATGCCCCTGAGAGTCGGGAATGGTTGGAGCAGGAACTGAGTTATTTAGATCCAATCATTTTGGATGCGTTGCTTGCAGAGGAAACACGTCCCCGAATATTAGAATTCGAGCAAGGCATGTTGCTAATTCTGCGCGGGATTAATCTCAATAAAAATGCAGAACCAGAGGACATGGTTTCGCTTCGCATCTGGATCGATCAATCGCGAATCATTACGCTGCAACGTCGACCTCTCAAAGCAATCACTGACATCTACGAATGCTTAAAATCAGGCCGAGGACCGAAAACCTCCGGTGAATTTATCACCACATTGAGTGCACGACTGTTTGAGCGAATGGAGCCTATTTTCTCAGACTTGGATGATCGCTTGGATGTTACCGAAGAGCAAGTCATGGAGGATCCTGATGCAGAGAATCGTGCTGAGATTACCTCGATCCGCAAAGAGACGATTATGTATCGGCGTTATATTGCTCCGCAGCGCGATGTCATCGCGCATCTGCGCACTTCCGAGCAAGCGTGGTTGAGTCAGATGGACAAGCGTCACTTACAGGAGTCGCTCGATCACGTAATCCGTTATATCGAAGACTTGGATACGATGCGTGAACGCGCCCAGATCATCAAAGACGAACTGACAAATGCGTTATCTGATAAGATGAATAAGAATATGTATATGCTGTCAGTCATCGCAGCCATCTTTCTACCTCTGGGCTTCCTAACCGGCCTACTCGGCATCAATGTCGGCGGCATCCCTGGCTCAGACAACGGCAATGCCTTTTACCTGTTCTGCGCCATACTCGTAGGCATCATCTCATTGCAGATTCTGCTCTTCAAAAAGCTAAAGTGGTTTTAATCCTTAAACCAGAGCACTGTAAGCCATGCGCTTAATCGATCAATTAAGAATCGAAATCTGATTCACTCTGAGTGGCATTAACCAGCTCAAACAGGCAGACAAATGGCCTCTCCAGACCAGCGCACGAGATGGGTTACTCCACCAACGCATCCACCTCGGCGATCCATTGCGCACGTGTCGCCTCATCCACTAGCGCTACTTCGAAGCCATTCTTGGCAATCTGCGCGAGCTCGACATGGCTGAAATTTAGGCCAGCACTCAATGCCGCATACTCATCTTCGACATTGTTACCAAAGGAAAAGGGGTCATCCGTGCTAATCGTGCAGCGGAGGCCACGATCCACTAACTGACGAATCGGGTGCTCTTCCAGTTCTTTCACCACATTAAGTTTCACGTTACTGATCGGGCAGACATCAAAAGTCGTGCCACTCTCAATTGCTAAATCCATCACGGCATCGTCCTCGATCGCTCTCACGCCATGCTGTATACGACGTACGCCTAGCACTTCAATCGCTTCACGAACATTGGAGGCTGGACCAAATTCACCGGCGTGAGCCTTCATCTCCAAGCCCGCATCCCGCGCCCTGGCCCATAGCTTGGGTGTCCAATCTTCCAAAGGTAAAGACTCGATTCCATGTAGATCGAGTCCCGCGAGACCGTCCCAATGCACACATTCCTCCAGCACTGGAGCCAATACCTCATTGTAAGAATTACGCGCCATGCCCATGAACACCCGTACTTCCATCCCGGCAGGCACCGCACTACGAATCGCCGCCAAGATTTCCGGCCCCGGAATATCAATGAATTGAATCATGCCGGCATGAAACGAGGTCTCCACGTAACGCACATTATGCGCGAGTTGCCCCTCGAAAATCACCTTCGCCGCTTCGTAATAGCGCTCAGGCGTGGTGAACCAGTGCATCGCATGCTCGATCAAGTGATGCTCAAAATCCTCAAAGCACTGCCACTTAAAATCCTGCGCCCAACACGCCTGAGGCTCGCTAAACTGCTCGAGGTCAAGCTGCTGCAACAGTTGATGCGGTAACGCTCCTTCAATGTGTAAGTGCGTTTCAGTTTTGGGAAGACGACGAATGAATTCAGCGGTCTTAGGCAAGAGCGGAGGATGCATATTAAAAGGAGAAAGGAGTTAGTAGATAGAAGTTAGGTATTCTTATTCAGCGACTTAAGAAACGCGATAAAGTCGCCATTTGGCTTCGCCCTTCGGTTGAGTGTCGCTGTGCTCGGAAGGCGACGTTCGTCTCAGTTGTAAATAGACTGACCATCTGGGACTAACTTCTGACTTCTATCTTCTAACTACTCTTTTTAGGATTACCCATTGAGCAAGTAATCTGGGTTAAGCGTCTTGAGCGCTTCTTTTACGAACAAGCCGTCTTTACGGATCAGCTCGCCATCAAACCAGATTTCACCGCCGCCATACTCAGAGCGCTGTATCTGCACCATGTCCCAGTGCACTTGTGAGCGGTTACCGTTGTCCGCCTCTTCATATGCTTGACCTGGCGTGAAGTGGAAAGAGCCCGCGATCTTTTCATCAAACAGAATATCACGCATCGGCTCAAGAATGTGTGGATTAAAACCAATCGCAAACTCGCCGATATAGCGCGCACCAGCATCCGAATCAAGAATCTCGTTCAAGCGCTCTGCATTGCTGCCGTCTGCGTGCACGATCTTACCCTTTTTAAATTTCAAGTGGATCCGATCGAAGGAGACGCCCTGATAGATCGTCGGCGCATTATAAGTAATTTCGCCTTCGACCGAATCCTTAACCGGGCAAGAGAAGACCTCACCATCCGGGATATTATGCGAGCCACCACAAGCGACCGCGCCGATGCCCTTGATCGAGAAACGCAGATCGGTATCTGGCCCTTTGATATGCACTTGATCAGTATTGGTCATCAGCGTCTCCAGACTCTGCATCCCCTGCACCATACGTGAGTAGTCCTGTGTGCAGACACGGAAGAAAAAGTCTTCAAAGCTTTCTGTGCTCATCATCGCCTGTTGCGCCATTGCAGGAGTTGGCCAACGAAGAATCACCCACTTCGTTTTATTCACGCGGTAGTCGAGCACTGCCTTCATCGCCTTCATCACGCGCGATACTTTGGCAGGGTCCACATCCGACATCTCAAAGATATTATCCGAACCACGCACAGCGATGTAGGCGTCCATCTTCTGCATGCGTGCCAACTCCCAAGTCGCCTGCGTCTCATATTGCTCTACATCGATATCGTTGACCAGCTCACGGCTGATACGTGCATCCTGCAGATTCACAAATGGAATTGCCCCGAGCTCGCGTGCAGCACGCACTAATGCAACCACCATCGCCTGTGGGATATCAAACGCATCAATCAGCACACGTTCTCCCTTTTGCAGATTCGTCGAGAATCCAGTCAACACTTTCGCCAGTTTCGAATAATTCGGTTCCATGAGAAAATGCTCACGAATTCAGGCCGAAGGTCAACAGCCACCCTTAATATTCAGCAATAAAAAGCCCTCAAGCGTTTAAGACTGAGGGCTTCGAGAAATGGAGCGAGCGAAGAGGTTGCCTGAGGCTGAGCCTCTTTCCTACAAAGCGGCCTAGTGGTCGGGCCATCTCCGCACGCTGCGCGGGCTCCGTCAAACTCTCGGGATAGTTCTCACCTCTTAACTATTCCAATAAAAAACCCCCGACCGTTCGGATCGGGGATTTAAAAAATGGAGCGAGCGAAGAGGTTCGAACTCTCGACATCCACCTTGGCAAGGTGGTGCTCTACCAATTGAGCTACGCTCGCGTCTTTGGAAGAAGTCGCAGAGAATTATAAATTCACCCCCGCTGTCAATGTGTTTTTGAAAAAAATGGTCGAAGTCGCGTGAAATAGAAAAATCTCTGATTTTGCCTGTTAAAATAAAATTTTTACAAATTATTGTCGATTTATGTGGCTTTTCTAAAAATCCCCCATAAACAGTACCTTTTAATTCAGGAAAATATACATATGGAAACAGGAATAGTAAAATGGTTCAGCTCTGAAAAGGGTTACGGCTTCATCACGCCAGACAATGGCGGAACGGATCTTTTCGTTCACCACTCAGAAATTCAGATGGATGGTTATGCCTCCCTCGACGAAGGCCAAAAGGTTACATTCGAAATCGGTTCAGGACAAAAAGGTCCCTGTGCTACGAATGTAAATGCCGCTTAATTTCGATCACGTCGACGCTCTAGAGCGTTACTTCACAAAAAGCGCCTTAATGGGCGCTTTTTTTTGTGCCTACAGCGCACGGTACAATCCTAATCGAAGTGGCGGATATAAGGTCTGACTTTGGCGGATTTCCGTGGCGCGTTCACCAGTTTCACGATTCCAAATACGACCACACCCGCATGATTTATTTAACTCCTGCCTTCATCTAAATTGTTATGGACGGCGTTTCCTTGGCAGGCCTTTGGCATTATAAACGGCTTTCTTGCGCTTATGAACTTTAGTCTTAGCTCTGCCACTGGCTCCACCACCGTGCTTGCCAGTTTGCAACGTCTCAATTTGGTCACGTAGTATCGCAGCTTTTTCAAATTCAAGTCTTTGCGCGGCTTCGAGCATCTCGGCCTCTAACTCAGCAATGACATGCACCACATCGACGTCGGCTGACTCCGCAACCAGTAAGTCCTGCGATTCGCTCTCATCGTAACGCTTACCCGGTGTTTGCAGGCTATCATCAATGCTACGAGTTACACCCACTGGCGTGATATTGTGTTCAAGATTGTAAGCCACTTGCTTTTCTCGACGGGCACTTGTTACCTCCAATGTCTGCACGATCGATTTCGTCATAACATCGGCATACAAAATAACACGCCCCTTTTCGTGGCGCGCGGCACGGCCTGAGGTCTGAAGCAGACTTGTTGCGCTACGCAAAAAACCCTCCTTGTCGGCATCGAGAATCGCCACCAGCGCAACTTCTGGCAAGTCGAGGCCTTCGCGCAGCAGATTGACTCCCACCAAGACATCAAACTCTCCCAATCTCAAGCGACGTAGGATCTCAACACGCTCAATCGCATCAATATCCGAGTGTAAATATTCCACATTCAAGCCCGCTTCACGTAAATAATCACTCAAATCTTCCGACATGCGCTTAGTCAAGGTAGTCGCCAGCGTGCGTTCGCCCTGCTCGGTTGCCTTACGCACTTCGCCGATAAAATCTTCCACCTGTCCCTTGATAGGACGGATCTCCATCTCTGGGTCAATCAACCCCGTCGGACGAATCACCTGCTCAGCAATAACTGACGACACTTCTAACTCAAGCGCTGCGGGGGTGGCGGACACATAGATCGTCTGATCAGTGATCGACTCAAATTCGTCAAAGGTCTGTGGACGATTATCCATCGCCGATGGCAAGCGAAAGCCATACTCAACCAAGCGCTCTTTACGCGCACGGTCGCCATTATACATAGCGCGCACCTGCGGCAAGGTGGCGTGACTTTCATCGATAAAGAGCAAAAAATCATCTGGAAAAAAATCGATCAAGCAAAACGGCCGCTCACCTGGCTTGCGACCAGAGAGGTAACGGGAGTAATTCTCAATTCCGGTGCAAAATCCCATTTCCTGTAGCAACTCGATATCGTATTCAGTGCGCATCCGAATGCGTTGCGCTTCCAATAACAGATTCTGCGACTCGAACCAAGCAATGCGTTCTTCAAGCTCAGCGCGTATCTGCGGCACCGCCCCTTCAATCTTGTCCTTAGGTGTGGCGTACTGGGTGGCCGGATACAGATTAAAAAGTTCCAGTATGCCGCCCGTCGCTCCAGTCAATGGGTCTAGCTCGCGTATGCTCTCGACTTCATCGCCCCAAAACTCAACACGAATCGCAGTCTCCATATAGGCAGGGAAAATATCCACGACATCACCACGCACTCGGAATTTACCACAGGTAAATGAGACATCATTTCGTTCGTATAGAACTTCGACTAGGCGCTCGAGAAAATCGTCACGCGAGACCTCTAGTCCCGGACTCAATGGAATCATCATCTCTTTAAAGTCTTCGGGCGATCCAAGCCCGTAAATACAGGAGACGCTGGCGATCACGATCACGTCGTTACGACTGATCAACGACGACGACGCAGCGATACGCAGGCGCTCGATTTCTTCATTAATCGAAGAGTCTTTCTCGATGTAGGTATCTGTCTGTGGGATATAGGCCTCGGGTTGATAGTAGTCATAAAAACTGACAAAATACTCGACCGCATTGTCTGGGAAAAATGCTTTAAACTCTGAGTACAGCTGCGCGGCCAGTGTCTTGTTGTGCGAGAGAATTAACGCTGGGCGCTGCAACTGCTGGATCATGTTCGCCATGGTGAATGTCTTGCCTGATCCCGTCACACCAAGTAGTGCCTGTCGCTTATTGCCCGCGCGCACGGAGTCCACCAAGGCCTTGATTGCCTGTGGCTGATCGCCTTGCGGGGAATATTCACTTCTGATTTTAAAATCCACGAGGCCAGAAAAGCGCAGGAAACCTAAGTGCGCAAGCTGAAGCGCTCGAATCCAGGCTTTGGCAATCGACAAAGTCAAACTGCTCTCCATAAATCAGCGCCGTGAAGCCTAGTAACAAAGCAATTGTATTTTTTGATGGCGACTGCGGCCTATGCAGTGTCTCTGTGCGTTTTTTAATCAAATGTGATAGCCACCAGCACTTGTATTTCGCGCCACTGCAAGGGGTCACCGCGCAGGCCATCCTACCACAGCAATACTGCGAATCACTGCGTACCATGGTCTATCAACGTGTGAGTGTCGACGGTCAACCCACACTGCTGATCCGCTCCGAAGCAGTGCTACAAGCACTGATTGATACAGGGAGTGCGTGGCGTCATCTCGCCAAGATTGCTCGCCTGTTACCGCTTAGCCTTCGTGACTGGGGCTATGACCGAATTGCCGACAATCGAAAGATCTTTTTCAAAGCCGCTGCCTGCAAATTGCCCAGTCGAGCAGAACACGCACGTATTTTGCCGTAGTGGCTAAGATACTGAACTTGGACCATCTAGACTCGAGGCACATCACAAAAACTGGCATACGGAGCAGTCTATTCGAGCTACATGTCGGCATATCGGCGCCCACATAGGTTCTCAATTTCTAAATCAGCCGCTGTGGTTGCCTGCGCGTTGCAACAGGAGTGCGGGCGACTCGCCCGCGTTGTTGGTTAACGTGGGCGAGTCGCCCACACTCCTTTAATTGTCTATTCTAGCGACGCAGTTGATTTCAAAAAAATCAAATGATCTAATACTATTGGGACGAGCGGTCAGAATGTTGCGGTGGCGGTGGGTAAAACTAACACAGGCCCTTCGGATAACCGAAGAGCCTGTTGCAGAAATAAATGGGAGCTCAAAACTGCCTAGTGAGGTAAAAAGATAAAGACACAAGCCATCACTATCGTTGGGAACAGTGCGCCGAGCATCAACTTAAGTGGTGAGACACCTCCATCGAAATATTTGCTCAGGATGCTCTGACCAGCAGGATTCGGAGCATTAGCGATCACCGTTAAACCACCACCAGTGACTGCACCAGCAACGACTGCATATTGTAATGCGACGGCACGTGCAAGGTCCTCAGGATTCGTCGCTAAACTCTGATCAAAGGCCGGCACCTGCGATGCTAAGAAAGTAATAGCGGCATTATCATTAAATGCAGTCAACACGGTCGCACCGATAAAGAGCGGTACTTCGCCAAGCGCTGAGAGTAAGGGGGCGATCCACCAACCTTGCAGTCCGCCATGCGTGACGAGACCGGCAAGAAAGAAACCAACCAACAACGGCCCCTTCAGCGCGATCGCGTATTGATGATGATCGGTCGCAATTGTAAAGGCGATAAAAACGAGAAAACCACCGATAAAGAATGATGGGTGGTGCAATGTGAACACCGTCCATGCGAGGAAAAATAGATGCACCCCAAT
>Ga0209602_1003197_pt1 | contig 12757 bp, 2 predicted proteins | sample COGITO_mtgs_1205_3_FD_184810 | JGI IMG/M metagenome (GOLD analysis project Ga0209602, IMG submission 184810) | Pelagic marine microbial communities from North Sea - COGITO_mtgs_120524 (SPAdes) (version 2) | ecosystem: Environmental > Aquatic > Marine > Epipelagic ...
GGCAAACTTAATTGCATCGCGGTTGTCGCTCATGTACTGCTCACTATTGTCGCGTATGGCATCGAAGTCAACCTCCTTGCCGGAAGCCTTTTTGAAAGCCTTGGCGAAGGCGCCAAACCAAATTGGGCGGTTCACCATTTGGTCGGGTCGAGTGATGATGCTGTCAGCGGTGACGTCATAGAACCGCTGAATTTTTCCGAATGAGTTTTGCCATATTAACGCCCCGATATTACCAACCGCAGTCCTCATGAAGGTGCCGCTAGGATTCGTGGCGTCTTTAATCTGGTCTACAACACCGGACTTCAGGGCAACGTCACTTTGAGGAAACAGGCGCGTTACCTGTACGCTCTTTACGTTGCGCATGACTTCGCTCCCCCCGTCAGCTATTAGCTTGCTGTGATTTTTTACACCAGAAATAAACTCTGAGGTGTACGCCACCAAGCTGAACAGCGCGTTGGAAGTGAGCTCAGCCACGGAGCGCTTAACTGAACCGAGTGCGGAGCGGTATCCAAACTTCTTGGCATACTCTAACATCCTTTCCGTCTCACTGTCGAAACCGATGGACGCACCCAGAACGTGCTCGTTTACAATACTTAGGGAGTTGTTGATGAACCTTACTATCTCACCCTGCCTTATCGTCCTGTCTTTCTTTTTTTGTAGCAAGTTCTGTACACGGCGGGCAGTACGTATTGGCTCCGTAAGATGGTAGTCTACTAGAGTAAACTTAGCGCCACGATTGGCAGATACGAATGGGTCAAAGTTGACAGCGGGAGCCTTGCCGGACTGACGCTGTATCATATTCTTACCCCGCGTACTGGGCTGAGCGTTAGCGGAGATGTTCATCAACACCTGAGATGGCCCCTTGGTGTCGTTGGTGGGGTCTTGTTCAGCAAAGACCACGCGGTGGAAATACTGCGCTATAGACTGGAAGGGTATGCCACGGATGACGCCCGCTACATACTGAGCTTTAGGCGTCAGCTCGTCGTTGATGTTTCTTATACCCTTGGCCACAGTTATCTGCTGCGGGCTGAGCATGGGCTTTATTTTCCCCGCTCCATCTCTCATCAGTTCAGATATCGGTCTCTCCTCACGACCCTCTCTTTCTGCAATGCGCTTCTCCTCAGCAACCAATAGCTCTATGTCATTGAGAATATCTTGAAACACCTGAGCCTGCCTCGGAGAATAGTTCTTCATCTCCCGTGCATCGGGAAGCTTTGACCGCTCTATGGTTGCGGCAAGCAATGCTTGTGCCGAGTGTATACCCCTCATATTGGGGTTGTTCTCGAACTCCAACTGCATCATGTATGCTCCAACCTCAAACTTAGCTCGGGCCACTGCGTTGGGACTGCGCGTGGCTAAACCCTTCTTGATGAGGAGGTTGTCCAGCTTTCTTAGCCTGTCCTGAATGTTAAGAATCTCTGACTTGTATAGGGCATGGGCGGAAGCCAAGTCCTTATACACCGCGTTGTATAGCGGCTTGCCTTTGTAGTTCCCTACGACTTGGTCAAAGAACACCGTGGGATTTCTCATGGCCCGCTTGTACAGACTCCGAAGCCCGGCACCCTCCACAATTTTGTTGTACAACTGCAACAGGTTTGTCGGAAGGGCGTCATTGATGTTTTTGTTTATTGCCTCTGCCTTCTCATGCGCGTTGATTTTCTCTACCAAAATCTGCGTCATGTGCGGGACGAATCCATTTTGGATATTGTCCGCCACACGCAAGATGTTGGTTAGCTCAGCGGTGCTAAGCTCTTTGACGAACTCGCTTTTCACACCTTTGTTGAATCTCCTGACGAGCTCGTTCTCCTCTCTCAGACTAAACCTCTGGGTCAACTTCGGAAGCATCGCTATCTCATCCATCAAGATTTTCCTGCGTTCCTCCTCAGCCTTTTCGCGCTCCGCCTTCTCCTCTTCTGTGGGTTCTTCCCGTAGTTCCGCTTTGTATTTTTTGAGCACCGACGACTCGTAAGAGTCGATGATGCCCTCACTCTCCATGCCATCAATAATCTTGCTTACGGTCAGCTTCTCGGTTACACCCGCCTCGCTTTGGGCGTCCGTGTATTCTTGGTAACGAACCATCAGCTCGTTCTTCAGAGACAGCTCTTCGTCGATAGCCTTAGCGATTTCAAAGACTCGCTGCTGCATTTTGGTGCGCTCTTCGACACTCAATACAGCCTTCCTTTTGCCCAGCTCCTCGGCCAGCTTCCTCACCTCCTTGATTAAGGGGCTAAACTCACCCTCACTCAGCTCTATCTCCACATCTGGAAGCATGGATGGGTTGGTACGCAAGATGGTATTTACCATAGGCGTAATGTCTTGGCTCACACCAAGCTTCGTATTGGCCTGCTTCAGGGCGCGAGACCTGTTATCTAATATGGCCTTTAGGTCTCCGGCATACTCGCCCTCAAGAAAGATGCGCTCGGTAAAGTCCAAGAAGCGGTCGACAGAAACCTCGTTAAAAGGGTTGACCTCACCCATGCGCTTGAGAAGCATAGCCGCCTGAATGGGTTTAAGTATTCCGTCACGCTTCAATGCCGCAGCGTCTTTGCCCAGTTGCTTCATCAAGGCACGCATGGCTACTGATGTAGCCCTTGAGCTTCGGGCCATGGCCCGAATCTTTTCTTTGAGCAAGACCTTGTCTATGCCACCATCATCGATGTTGAGTATTGTCTGAGGCGTAGGCGACGACTTTATCTTTCGCCCTACCTTTTTCATCACTGCGATTTCCATCGCCTCGCGGCCTATGTCTGACGCCTCCTCATAGATTTTTGTGTCACGCAGATACTCTAGCGCTGCCTCCTCTTGGCGTTCCCTAAGTTTTGCTTTACGCAATCCCTTGGACTTAATCGCTTGGATTTTTTTGTCTCCCCTCGAGCGCTCTTCCGTCCTCTTCAGTACGCCGTCAAGCTCTTTGTTTACCCTCGCCAATCGAGACTCGTACTTATCGATGGCCTCCTGAGCTTCGGGGCGCACCTTCAGTATAGCTTCATTCGAGAAGCCACGCTCCTTTGCGAACTTAACTACCGCATCTACGGCGAGACCCTTTGTGGCATCTATGATACTCTCTCTTTGCTCACGACCCGACAGGACGGACGGGGGAAGCATATCCTCCGAGAAGTCGACGTACTGCCCCCCGTATTGCCTTAGCTCTTCCCGGCGCATCTCCCTTTCTACGCGCCTATTTATCCTCTCTTGTGCCGCTGCCTCTCGAGACGCCATCTCTTCCGCCTCTCGCTCGGCCATGAAAGCCTCATCACTAGCTATCACCTGCTTCGGCGTAGCTCGGTTACCGTCCTTATCTACTATGTAATACCTATCCTCTCGAGTGCCGAACTGCTCTACCCCAAAGCCGAAGTTCTCCATGTAGCCCCGCAGCTCTGTTGCCAGCCTTGCGTCGCCAATCAAGCTCCCGTCAGGACGGAACTTGTAGCGACCCAATACCTCCGATGCTTTCTGCTCACGGGCCTTGGGCTCGGCAAAGCGCGTTATTTTTCCGGACTCAAGTAATTCTTTTAATCCGATTTTAGCATTTCCGGAAAGGAAGTCACGCAATATGTCCTCCCTCGCCCTGAAGTTTGTCCCTCCAATATCTGTGGCATCCACCTCTAGACCATGGTATACCTTCTCTACATACTCAGGAGATATGTTTCCGTAGACAGTGAAGACCCCGCTTCCATTGTTTTTTACTCTGCTTTCTGGAACCTGCACAGCGACGAGGCTTTTTGAATCACCAAACCCGCGACGTGTGTCCGTAAACCACGTCAAATCGGACGGGTCTCCTTTGTCTTTCACCCTTTCCAAAGACGGACTAAATCCTTCTTGTGCTATAGCATCTGCGCTTTCTGCGCTGGTCTTGTGGTATAGAATAACGTGTCCATCCTTGGGCTTGATGTCTTGGTCAGCGTTGGTAGATAGGTACTTTTCGTCAGCGGCCCCAAACCTTTGTGGTGTCACCCGCTGTTCCCTTGCGCTCGGCGCACGCTTTGCACGGGCCTCCTCGACGGACATAGTCTTGAGGTCCTCGATAAACTGCTTGATGTTCTTGCGCTCGGCAACAGACTTCTTGTCCGTCTTTCCTTTTAGTGCATCGAGCTTCCTCTGCTCAGAACGGGCTACGTTCAGCTTGGCCTCGGCAGCCTCCTGAGCCTCCCGCTTGGTCATCTCCTCCACGCTGATGCCCTCGACAGCAGCCCGCTTGGCTACGTCATCGACCGGGGCCTTCTTAGCCTTAGCTTCGGCGAGCTGCTTCTTTATTTCTTCTACATTATCCTCAAGCTGTTGGCCCACACCGGTGGTGTCTCGACTCTTGGTAGCCCTATAGGTTCTGTTGATGGACTCCAAGGCGGCGCGAGCACTGTCCTCAAACACCATGGTCGTCTCCAAACCCGTTATGTAGGGAGTTTGTTGCTCAGCCGTGTACTTTTTATCTAAGTTCTCATTAGCTGTTTGCGCACCCATAGACGGCGCATCTTCCATACTGTGGAAGCGCGGGTCTTTTCCCGCATTGATGGCCTCTTTCGCCTGCTTAAAGCTCTTGTACTTCGGGTACTTGGTGTTGTCCGGCTCGTCACGGTTGTAGAAGTCAAGGTCCTCCTGAGCTTGGCGCAACTCCTCCTCAAGCCGTGCAATCTCTGCGTTATCGACCGTGGCCTCCGGCGTTACCTCCTTCTCCTCCGCTGCCTGCTTAGCCCGCTCGGCTGCGGCCTTGAGCTCAGCCTGCTCAGCCTTCCTACTCGCCTCGGCACGCTGCTCACCTCTGCGGGCTTCGCGCACAGAGTTCTGCATCACCGCCTGCTCGGCATCAGTTAGGCCCAGCTCGTCGGCCATCTTACTAACCTTGTTTAGCCTGCGACTAAGCGTAGCCTTCTCACCACGGGTGCGTTCCTCTTCAAAGGTATTGACCGTAACTAGATAGTCGAAATAGCTACGCACCGCAGCCTCCAGCTTCCCGAACGCCTCGACGCCAACCTTGGTACGGATGGTAGCGACGGTGACTTCACCCTCCTCTACTGGGGCGGCTTCTCTCTTTGCTATCTCAGCCTCGAGCTCCTTGATGTTCTTATCGGTGTCTTGAATTGCAGACTCGATATCGGCGACAGCCTTCTTTTTGACACCTTCTTCTTTCCTGCCCCTCTTCTTTTCCTCACGTGCTTCGAACTCCCTCAAGTCACGCTTGGCCTCGGCCAACTTTTTCTTTAGACCTTTTATCTTCTCTTTCTCTTCGGCTAAAGTCTCTTTCGTTTTGGCTACGTCATCAACCGGGGCGGTCTCTGCTTCTACCGTGGGCTCTACCTTCTTCTTCTCCCCACGAAGCTCGGCAATCTCATCGCGCAAAGCAGCACGCTTGGCCTCGGCCTCCTCGGTCAGAGCCTTCACATATTCCTTCTGCTCTTCGCCCTCGTATGCCTTCTTGGCTTCGCGCTTATCCTTGTCAAGCTTCTTGGTAATAGCCCTCTGCTCCTCACGGATTTCAGCAAGGCGTTCTTTTACAGCGGCCTTTTCAATCTCTGGCTCGAGCCTCTTTAGCTCCTGCTCTACCCGCGCTTTGACATCCTCGCGAGCTTTAGCCAAACGCTCTAGCTCGTTGTTGTATTGCTGCTCAAGCTTGTCGATGCGGGCCTCCTTATCCTCAGCCGACATCTTCTTCGACTTGTTGGCCTCACGCATCTGCTTCTCTAGGCTACGGAGCTTACCCGTACGTACCGAATTGAACAGCTTGTTGTACACCCGCTGTGCGGCAGAGTCGCCCGTACGCCCGATAGCGCCGTCAAGCTTAGAGAGGTCCGTGTCCTGAACCGCACTGCGCTCCGCCCCCTGCCGCTTCTCTTGAAGTCCCGCAATGCGATTGTCTACGGTGGTCTCCTCAGCTACCTCCTTAGCTTTCTCTTCAGATACATCGAGGCCAGATAGCTCCTCTTCGGTAATCGTTTCCCCACGCTCCATCTTACCAGACAGAGTATTGAGTACGTCGATTACGTTCTGGTCATCCTGAGACCATTGCGACTCCAGCTTGAGGCCAAACAGCTCGATGAGCTTCTTGATGGCGGCCTTGACCCTGCTCTGCTGTGGTCCGGTCAGCTCTCCATACCCCTCCGATAGGTATCCAAATATTTCTGCCAGTGCCTCTTCGTCAATCACATTCTCCTCATACCTAGCGAGGAAGTCGTCAATACGGGTTGCCAATACCGAGTCCGCGTCGAGCGCCTTACGCACAGACTTCATCGTCGCCTTGGCCCACTGCTGCGCCTTGGCGTCATCACCTTTTACGCGCTCCAAGAACAGGGCATGGAAAGCCTCGTGAGCTACCGTACGGCTGTTGGCTTTGTCTAGGTTGATATGTATTGTCTTGCTTATGACATTACCCTCAGCATCGACTTCCGTTAAGTAAACACCCCTTCCGCCCTTGCCTGTCGCCGCCCCATACTGCGCGTCATTTTCGTGCAAGACAATCTTGACACCAAAGTTTTCCAGCGCCTTGACACGCTTCTTGGCTTGGTCGAGAACGCGCTGTGCCTTCCTACCAAACTCGTACCCCTCCCGTCGACGTACGGTAACGCCATCGATATCCTCTTCTACATCGGGTGTAGACTCCGCCTCAAAGGCAGCATCTAGTTCTTCCGCCTCCTCATCAACGACCGCTTCTTCTTCGGCAACGGCTTGTTCTTCGGTGTCTCCGACTCCCACTTCCTCGCCATCTGCGGGTTGTTCGCCCACATCCACTTCCTCTGTGCTTGGCTCTTGAACGGCATCTGATTCTTGGATATCGGCCAAGGCGTCCCGGAAGAGCTCGGCCTGTTTTGCTTCAATTTCTTTCTCGGTAGGATTGAGGACATCGTCCTCAGCCAACGCCAATAGGGCATCGCGACGCGTAACGCGCACTTCCTTGCTACGCTTGTTGCCCTGCTCGTCCGTCGTCTCCTCAAAGAAGTACGAGTCGCCATCGAGGATGGCGTCAATCTCATTCTGTATGCGGGTCCTCTTCCGCTCTGCCGCTGTTGTCTCTAGCCCCTTCAGCTTGCGCTTCTCCAGCTCGAGGTCGGCAAGCTTATCTACAGTCTCTTCGTTTTCTATACCCGACTTGCGTAGCTGCTCCTTGATTACGACGCGCTCTCTGGCGTTGTCACGCTTGTCATGCGCCTGCTTAGCGAGGGTATCGTTGTTCTTAATCTCTATGGTCGCACCCGCTACGTCGGCCTCGTCAGCCTCGCGTATGAAGTCCGCCATCTGCTTGCCCGTAACGAGCTCCCCATTGAGTGTGTACTGAGGCGCCTTGAAGAGACCTATGCCCACACCCACAGCCTGTGCGGGACCACCGGCGGCAGTCTCTAATAAGATGTCCGCCACATCCATCTCTTGACCAGCGACAAGTTGACCAGCCGTCTCGCCCAACCCTTCAAACGGCATCTCTATTGCAGCGCCAGCAATACCAGCCTTAAACTTGCTACCTGTTTTTATGGCAGTTCTACGAGTGACAGTAGCGGCTACACCAGTTCCTATCAAGCTTGTCAAGCCGATAGCAATGCCTCGGCCACCAGCCCTATACCGTATGCGCGACATGGCCTCAGGGTCGGAGAGCACCTCTCGGATTTTCTCGTTGTCCATGACCACATTCTCGGGGTCTACGCCCTGCTTCTCCGCCATCTCATCGCGCAAGAACTCAGCGAAAGAAATACCCGCCTCAAGCGTGGCTCCAGCACCACCCATAGCTCCGGTCAAAAACGCAGCAGGGACAGTAATTGCGGAGGCCGGACCACCCATTAAGCCCAAGGGAGCAGAAGAAATACCAACGGTAAAAGCACCTTTAGCCACCTCCTTGTTTGCCATCATAGACACCGAGGAGACGAACAGCTCTCCCAGTGGCGGTGGCCTCTTCATTACCGCACTGACGAAGCCACCCCATCCGCCGCCTTCTTCTTGGTATATGCGCTGGAAGTCGCGCATTTCATCGGAGGGTCCGTACTCCTCGAGCACCGCTTGAGCACGCAGAAATTCCGCAATGTCCTCGTCGGTAACGTCGTTGGCGTTGACCATGAGGTCGTAGCTAGAGCGGATGGTTCCGGACTGAGCTTGACCCTGAATAATAGGTCGGTATGTATTGTCGGCGATAAAATCCGTTACCGCGTTCTTTCCAAACGTTCGCTCGAAAGCATCGGGCTCGTCACGCTTCTCCTGTGCAATACGGTTTAGCTCATCTATCTCGGCGCTCTGTACGTTGAGCACAGCGTTGTACTCGTCGACAGCCTTTTGGTCTGCCTGAGCGGCAGCATTGACAGCGTCTACCAACCGCTTTGCTTCGGCTTCGTCATACGCGCTTTCGTCGGCCTGCACCTTCTGGCGATATTCCTCCACCTTAGCGGCGGCACGCTCGTAGTCGCCATGCGTCTGCTCATATACACCCTTGAGCCTATCGAGCTCCTTCCGCCCCACTTCGATAGACTGCTCAACCTCACGCTTGGGGGTGGTGCCACGGTTCTTAATCAAGAAGTCGCGCAGCAAATCAGCCTGAGTGTCCTCGTCGGTAAGGAACTGAGGGTTGGTATTGACATCTATGGTCTCACCATTGGACGCGGTAACCTTGACATAGTTTCCAATTCCCACCTCAAAACCACGGTCGAAGTTGAAACCGAAGTCGCCGAACTCGTACTCCAGCTCCCGTGCCACCTGACCCGCATCGCTCCTATCGATAAGACGATTGTTGACGAACTCCAAAGACTTGTTGAACTCATCCTTGGGGGGCTCCTCCTCCATCTCTTTCCATGAGCCTTTGGCAAACTCTCGAGCCTCCTCCGGGGTGTCGAACTCAAACACCTCTCCGCGCTCGAGCGCCATATCGTAAGCGCCCATGGCATCCTCTTCGCCGAACTCTACCCAGTCCTCTGGGTTGGGGCCATAGTTGTTGGGGTCTTTGGGAAAGAGGGTGGGTACAGCAACGAACTTCCCGTCGACCTCCATGTCCGCCATCTTAACGGTAGAGCGGCCTCCGTCCTCATTTTTTCTAGATACCCCCTGACGCAAGTTGCGCACACGCTCTGCGGGGTCTTGTCCCTTTGGTGCTTCAGACCTAATCTGGTCAGCTACCTGATTGTACTCGTTGAGCGCGGTGGTGAACGTGGTGTTCAGCTCCTGTAGCTCCTGTATCTGCTGATTGTTGGGGTTTTCTAGGGCCTGTATATCCTGCATGCGCTTCCACGCATCCATATACGTCTGCTCCAAAGAGTCGTGGCGAGCCAGCAGGTCGTCCTCCTCAACAGCGACTGGCTCCAATGAACCAACCTCCGATACAAATTCCGTATCGTCCTTTTTTTTTTCAGCTACGGCGTACTTCTCCAAGAAGGAGTCCTTGCCTTTTGTGAACAGGCCGTCCCTTTCCACCACACCGAACACCTTGTCTTGGTATGCGGAGTCCTGAAACTGAGCCTGAAACTCCTCGAAAGACTTAGTGTAGTACCCGTCCCGAACGAGTACGTCGTAAAGCTTTTGCTGTTCTTCGTTCATTAGTCTAGCTCTGCTTTCTTCTGACCAATCTTCCCAAGCAATTCCTTGGCGTAGTTTTTCAAATTACCAAACTCTCCCTCTGCTACAGAGAATACTCTATCCTCTCCGTTAACCGTAACTACAACCTCCGGGTAATCTCCGCTTGCTTGACTTGCAACAATTCCCCTTACGCTAACCTCGTCTTGAGGGTCTAGTTTAGAACTAAACAGCACATTAAGTCCAGCTACAGCATTTTCCATAAGAGCATTTTGGTCCGCTTCACTCATACCTGTTCCAAGCAAACTAGCAAGCCCGCTAACAACAGGAACCCCGTCGGGGGTATTCGCACCACCGAGGCCCTGAAGAACGGAGTCAACAGTGAATTGTTCCTCCCCCAAATCAACCAACTCTTCTCCGATTTTCCCCCTATCCGGTATATACCTCCTCTGTCCCGAGCCGGTAACCTTGCTTAAGGCCGGATACTTTTCTCTATCTAGAGGGCTCAACCGCTTAGCTTCATCTACATAGGTTACGTCGCCAAGCAGCTCGGTAGATACGGCTTCGACAAACCCGCTGTAGTCTTCGGTAATGTCAAAGAACTTGGTGTCTGCGTCGCCCTTCTTAACACCAAGTGTGCGGACTCCGTTGTTCTCCTCTACCGTCAACTTCAAGGCAGGATTCAAACCCTCGAAATATCCAATAGCTTGTCTTAGCTCACCCAACGTAGTAGCTCCCCAAAGCTTTTGCAGATTGGTGACTCCCGTCTTAGCTTTCTTGAGACCCGATTTTTCGGATGCACTAGGGTCCCTTCCGGAAGTGTTGGTGTTGAACTCCTGACGCGCAGTCTCAATGTCATTAAACCTAGCCCGCGCTTCTTCCGTCATCCATCCTTTCGCAATATCTCTTTGTTCTCTGGCCCGGCGAATCAATTCTTCCCGGTCTTCCTTGCTCAGGTCTGCGCCAAAAATTTGGTCAAGCAACTGCTCTTGCTTGGCACCCTCAAGGTCCTCTATCTGGTCGATGACGCCTACCAACGGCACCTTCTCCCCGGCATTAGGCTGCAATGGGTTGAGTACGCCCAATACACTATCCGGACTATCCAACGCCTCCTTGGCGTCGAAAGTAACGGCGTAGCCATCCATATCCATGGTGAGTACAGAGCTTACATGCAGTCCGTCAGTCATAGCGGCTTCAACCTGCTGGTCTAATATCTTGTCGATATAGTCTTTTTCGCTTTGCCCCTCAATGGTTTTAATCTTGCCTTCAAGAATAGCTGTTTGAGTTTTGCCCAGCTCACTAGCAATCTTTGTTGCAGCACCGTCGGCGTCATACCTATCGTACCTAGTGCCCATGGCTGAGCGCAACTCTGCCGGCGTTAGGATGGAGCCACTTTCAAACAGCCCCGTCTCAGGATTAAGCACCCTCTTTACAATACGAGCCTTACCCGTTACGGGGTCAAACGCCACGTCGGTGTCGGTGAAGTTTGTGTGGTCTTGGAATACTTCTCCGAGCTTGACCTCAAACTCCTGTGACTCACCATTTGCCCACCGGTCTGAAATCTCTTTGTGGTTATCCATATAGTACTGACCTAAGCCAGTGATGGTAGCTACATCGGTGGTCATGTTGGCCATCAAAGCCATGTAATCGCGGACCTTTATATCTCCGCTTTTTAACCTTCTGTTGGCCTCAAGTAAAATGTCTTGTGCGTTTACAGAATAGTCTGAGTAGAACTCCTGTACACCACGATGTGTGCCCTCTGGCTGAGCAATAATCTCTTGCGTAAGGAGCTCGGTTGCGGTTTGAATAGCGCCCCGCTTGGTCTCCCTCTCGTTAAGACCCTTCTGAATGGTGTCAGACCACGTCTTGCTAATCGTGCCCCAGTCTACGCGTGACGCCTCATCGCGCTCGGCATACTTATAATATGTCATGGCTGGGGTGTATAAATCGGCTGAGCGTAAGGGGGTAATCCAAATGACGCTCCAGAATTAAATCCCAAACTTTGGTACTGAGGCTGCGCAAACCCTCCACCCATAACGCTTTCATTCAATCCGCTACCCGAACCTAAAGCCAACTGCTCTTGAGAGTATGGGATATAGTTGCTTGCGTCAGCACGCCTCTGCCTGCGCTCTGCTCTTGAGACGCGGTCTGTTTTGTTCTGAGGAGCCCCATATAGTGGAGCGTATTCCATCCCCAACTTAGCGCCCTCAAGGAGAGCGCCAAATCCGCCCTCTAAATATGCCGCTTGGTCTTCCTGAGCATCCCTGCGTGCAAGCTGTGCGCCAGCCGCCTCCTCAAGGCTAAGACCCATACCCAAATCTTTTAGTCGTTGCTCTTCCCCAACAACTTGCTGCTGTATACCCTGAAGCTCCTGACCCATGGCTGCACGAATCTTGCCTTGAGCGTCTTGCTGGCCCATAAAGACGCGGCCCGCTGTAGCTGCCGCACCACGGGAATCTCCTTCTACGCCGGCCTGCAAACCCTGAGCACCTGCAACCAACGACGCCTCACGAGCCAGCTCGTATGGCTCCTTCTGAATAGACAGTTGCTCATAGACGTTGACACCAAGGCGCTTCTTGGCGTCGGCCATGGCTTTCTTAGCCTCACGCTCAGCCTTCATGCCCCTCTTCTTGGCCTTGCTAGCTTCGCTAAACGATTTTCCCGCACTTGATAGTGCTGTAACCGCCGCGACACCCCCGCCCACGGCGGCAGCGGTAGCTGCACTTGCGCCAAGGGCTGTTGCAATTAAGACTCCTGCCATATTTTCTTTTGGATTACGGACTCCGGAAGTTCCCGGAAGTCCATGGTATAAACTTCTTTCTCTGCTTCTTCGACGCTCTCTGCATCGGTGCGGTATACGCACGTCCACGTTACATCCTCGTGGATATATGCCACCCTTTGCGTGCCCGCCTCAGTGTGTACCACCATAGGTGCCTTGACGCGCTTGACCTCGCCGGTATCCATCAGCAAAGACATCTCGCCCGACATAAAGAAAGACGGGTGGTTCTGCTTGTGGATGAAGCTCACCACGAGCATACCCGCTGGCATAAGCACCTCGCGCGTATACATCCCGTTCTCAAGGTGGTGGGTGACAGGGCACGTAGCCTGCATAGCCTCGGTGTGGTGCTCTACAGTCTCATCTAACTTGGCGAGCTCCTTGTGCAAATCCTCAATGGATTCCCAAAGCAATCCCCTCTCGGTATGGATGTTATGCAGAATCTCTTCCATCAACATAAAAGTACGGCTTAGCCGGGATACGACTTCATGACCTCCGACCGCGCTACGA
>Ga0209602_1003201_pt1 | contig 12752 bp, 9 predicted proteins | sample COGITO_mtgs_1205_3_FD_184810 | JGI IMG/M metagenome (GOLD analysis project Ga0209602, IMG submission 184810) | Pelagic marine microbial communities from North Sea - COGITO_mtgs_120524 (SPAdes) (version 2) | ecosystem: Environmental > Aquatic > Marine > Epipelagic ...
AATAAACTTTTTGGAACAAATAAGGGAAAATAAGCATTTTGATGGCCAGTCTCTTTAAACATTATGTCTAGTTGAGCCTGCATTTTTTCCCAGATAGCATATCCGTAAGGTTTTATAACCATACAGCCTCTAACAGACGAATTTTCAGCCAAGTCAGCTTTAACTACTAACTCGTTGTACCATTTAGAATAATCTTCTTCTCGCTTAGTTAACTTTTTAGACATGAATAGGTATTGGCATAATTATTGATTAATTTTAAGTATAGCTAAATTAATTAAATTATAGACAAAATGAGATACTTAATATTATTACTTTTTACAATATCATTAATAAGTTGCGGTCCATTAAATACAGTCAACACAAATAATAATGATGGTATATATGGTAATAAAGTTGAAGTTTCCAACAATAATAGTGCTTTTTATAAAAATTATTTTGAGCAAAAATCTAACGAATTAGGTATTAATAGTGCTATTAATGATTCAGTGCTTACTGATATAAATTCATATTCTTCAAATACAAATGTTTCTTATTCAAATAGTAACGGATCTTGGGGAGACAATCCAACTTCAGTAAATATAATTTTTAGAAATCGTTATGTATATAAACCTTACATGAATTACTATCCTTACGGATATAATTGGCATGATAATTTCATGTACAATTACAGATATTGGGGCAGGTGGTATTCTTCACCATGGGGTTTTAACTATCCAAGATTCGGATATGGATATGGATATGGAATGTGGAATAATTGGTGGCATCCATATTACAATGGACCAGATTATAATGATCCTTATTATTATAGAAACGACAGTAGGGTTGCTTACATGAATGGTAAAAGAAGTTCTTTATATTCTAGTTATAGAGGAATTCTTGATAACTCATCTAGTTTAAATTCAACAACTATTTATAATGTTGGAAGAAATGATAATAAAATTGTAAATTCTAGAACTGGGGAAAAATCAGAAAAATTAGAACAAATAAAAAATAGAAACATAAACAGAGTATATTATGCTCTCAAAAATAGTCAAGGTAGAGTAAGACCAGCAAGAGGATACCAAAATAGAGGTGAAATGGGTAACTATGGAAATTCTAGTACTGATAACAAATCAAAATCTAATTTTCAAGCTAGCAAATACGGTAACACAAGATCATATGATTTAAATAGATCCAGTACTGGTTCATTAAATAAAGGAAGAGTTTATTCTAGACCTGAAAATAATGGTAATAATACAAGAAGCTACTCTAGACCTGAAAATAGTAGTAACAACTCTAGTAATAAAGCCAGAAACTACTCAAGAACAAATATTAGTTCATCTAGTTCAAGTAGTACAAGACCAAACTATTCTTCATCATCTAACTCATCAAGATCTAGCGTTGGTAGTGTAGGAAGCAGTGGATCTTCTGGAAGATCAGGTAGTGTATCTAGAGGTAAAAGATAATATTTTACATGTTACTGAAAAAAATTTCATTTTTTTTATTACTTTTTTCATTTTCATTAAACTCTCAGAGTTTAAATGATTTTTTAAAAATATCTATAGACAACCCTGTTGGATCTGCGAGGTTTGAATCAATGGGAGGTGCATTTGGTGCTCTTGGAGGTGATTTATCTGCGATTAATGTCAATCCTGCTGGAAGTGCAGTTTTCAACGATAACCAATATGAATTTACACTTTCTAATAGTAATAAATCAACTAAATCATACTATTTTTCTAATACATCTAGTATTAGTAAAAATAAATTTAGTGGTAATCAAGCGGGAGGTGTTTGGATATTTGAAAATTATGGTGGAGGAAATGTCAATAAAATAGCTTTCAGTGTAAATGCTCAAACTAATAACTCCTATTACGATAATTTTGAAATAAAAGGGAGAAATCAACTTAATTCAATAGATAAATTTTTCATTAACAATTCAAATGGAGTTAGCGTTTCAGATATAAGTGTTGCTGCAAATGAATCTACTTCGGAAGTTTATAAATTTCTTGGAGAATATTATGGTTTTTCAGCGCAACAAGCGTTCTTGGCATACCAAGGTTATCTAATTGACTTTGATGGTTCAAATAACAACTTTTATTCACTTGCACGCTACAACAATGGAGTTGATCAGCAATACACAAGTGATTCTAAAGGTTACAATAATAAATACAATTTAAATATTGCAATTCAGTTCAAGGAAGATTTTTATTTTGGATTAAATATAAACACACACGAAATTTACACAGAAAACTACACTAGACATTTCGAGTCAAATTTTGATGATGATTCTGCAATAAAGTCAATTTTGTTTGAAAACAGATTAACAACTTACGGAGAAGGCTTTTCTTTTCAGATTGGTGCGTTAAGAAAATTTAATAAATTAAGAATTGGAATTTCTTATCAATCCCCAACGTGGTATACTCTATGGGATGAAACATCACAATATTTAGAAACCGAATCAGTTGATTTAAATGGATTAAATTACAGAGATATAGTTGATCCAAGAATAACAAATTTATATCCAAAATATAAACTAAACTCGCCATCTTCTATAACATTAAGCTCAGCTTTGGTTATTGGAAAAATTGGATTACTAAGTCTTGATGTAATTTCTAAAGATTATTCAAAAATTAAAGTCAAACCAAAAAATGTATTCTCTGATTCTAATAATTTAATTAAATCACAACTACAAAGCACATTAGATTTTAAGATAGGTTCTGAAATAAGATTGAATAAATTAAGTTTAAGAGCTGGTTTCAATTCCATCGAAAGTCCTTTCATAAATTTTACTGAAGATAATAGTTCTATTTCATATGGATTTGGTTACGATTTTGGAAATACATTAATTAATTTTTCTCATAAAACATTAGAACAAAGTAAAAATCATCAATTATTTGACACTGGTCTGACTGATAAAGCTTTATTAAAATCAACTCACTCAATCACATCATTATCAATTGTATTTAAATTTTAGAATTAATTAATCTTTAATTAACTTTGCAACACATTTATTATCAATATGAAATACGAAAAATTTTTTGAAGAACAAGTAGATATTGCTGGGGATGATCATTTAAGTTCTTCACCCGACACTCCTTTAAGAGAAGATGCTTTTGAAATAAGTGATGAAGAAAAAATTTCAATTATAGAAAAAAACGTTTATAACATTTTAGAAACAATAGGAATGGACCTCACAGACGACAGTTTAAAAGGCACACCTAAAAGAGTTGCTAAAGCTTGGGTTAATGAACTTTTTGGAGGTTTAAATCCAGATAAAATGCCAAAAGCATCAACATTTGATAATAAATATTTGTACAAAGAGATGTTGGTTGAAAAGAACATCACTGTTTATTCAACCTGTGAACATCATTTATTACCAATAATTGGAAAGGCTCATGTTGCATATTTTTCTAAAGGAAATGTAATTGGTTTATCCAAAATGAATAGAATTGTTGATTACTTTTCAAAACGTCCTCAAGTTCAAGAAAGACTTACTATACAAGTAGTCAAAGCTTTACAAGAAGCACTAGGTACTGAAGATGTTGCATGTGTTATTGATGCAAAACACTTATGTGTCAATTCAAGAGGAATAAAAGATGTAGATTGCAGTACAGTTACTGCTGAATTTGGAGGTAGGTTTAAAGATAAAAATGTTAAAAGAGAATTTTTAGGTTATATTAGTAATTAAAGCTGAAATAATTTGAAATGATTTCAAACTACGCTAAAGATTTAAAATTATACAATTCCTTAACTGGCAAAAAAGAAAAATTTATACCAATTCAACAATCCAACGTTGGAATGTATGTATGTGGACCAACTGTATACAGTAACGCACATTTAGGAAATTGCAGAACATTTATATCATTTGATTTAATTTTTAGGTATCTTAAACACTTAGGCTACAGTGTAAGATATGTAAGAAATCTAACTGATGTGGGTCATTTAGAAAATGAAGATGATACAGGTGAAGATAAGGTTTCTAAAAAAGCCAGATTAGAGAACTTAGAGCCTATGGAAGTCGTACAAAAATACACTTTAGATTTTCATAACATCTTAAATAAGTTAAACACATTACCACCAAGTATTGAGCCTAGTGCTACTGGTCATATAATTGAACAAATTGAGAGTATAAAACAAATATTAAAATCTGGATTCGCCTACAAGAAAAACGGTTCAGTATATTTTGATATTTTAAAATTCAATGAATCGAAAACTTATGGAAAATTAAGTGGAAGAAAACTCGAAGATATGCTAAATCAGTCAAGATCATTAGATGGGTCAACAGATAAAAAAAGCCCACAAGATTTCGCATTGTGGAAAAAAGCTGAAAAAAATCATATCATGTTTTGGGATTCTCCTTGGGGAAAAGGTTTTCCAGGATGGCATCTAGAGTGTACTTCAATGAGTAAAAAATATCTTGGAGATTTTTTTGATATTCACGGCGGTGGAATTGATTTAAAATTTCCACATCATGATTGTGAAATAGCTCAATCAGAAGCTATAGACGGAAAGAATCCAGCAAAATTTTGGATGCATACCAATATGCTTACATTGAATGGAAAAAAAATGTCGAAATCAATTGAAAATTTTATTTTACCAAATGAGGTTTTTAATGGTAATAATAAAATTTTAAGTAAATCATTTAGCCCTAATGTTGTTAAATTCTTTATTTATCAAGCCCATTACAGAAGCGTATTGGATTTAAGTAATGATGCTTTGCTTGCTTCTGAAAAAGGATTTAAAAAACTTATGAGTGGATACTCGTTGATTTCTAAATTAAATCACAATAATGAAGCTTCTGATTTCGATATAGATCTTTGGATTAGCAAATGTTACTCTAAAATGAATGACGATTTTAATACTCCTATGTTAATTGCTGATTTATTTGAATGTGTTAAGTTTATAAACAATGTTAAGATCAATTCAAAAAATTTAAATACTAATGATAAAGAAAAACTATCTAAAACTTTTGATGAGATTTTATTTGATATTTTAGGTTTTAACAAAGACAATAATGAAGTTGAAAAATCAGATTCTCAAAAAGAACTCGTTGAGTTGTTAATTAAAATAAGATCTCAGGCTAGAAATGATAAAAACTTTATACTATCAGATCAAATAAGAGATGAGTTGTTAAAAATTGGAATACAACTAAATGACGACAAAAACAGCTCTTCATTTGAGTTAATCTAATGAAAAGAATTTTTATATATCCGTTTTTAATTTTAATTAAACTATACCAATATTTCATTTCTCCATTATTACCCTCAACTTGTAGATACACCCCAACTTGCTCAGAATATTCTAAACAATGCTTAATAAAACATGGTCTGTTTAAAGGTTCGTTAATGAGTATTAAAAGAATATTAAAATGTAATCCATGGGGAGGAAATGGATATGATCCTATACCTTAGTAAAATAAATATTAATTATGATGTTATTTAAAATAGATTGGGCACCAAATGAAGTTTTTTTAAATCTTGGCCCTTTAACAATATATTGGTACAGTGTAATGTTTATAATAGCTTTTTCTTTAGGTTATTATATTGTTCAAAAAATATATATTAATGATAACAAGTCAGTTACATTAGTAGAACCACTTTTTATTTATGTAGTATTTGGAACTCTTATTGGTGCGAGATTAGGTGAAGTGTTTTTTTATAATTGGGATTATTTTCAAAATAATTTAATAGAGATTTTTCTTCCTATAAAAAGAGATATAAATAGTTCATTTTTTTTTGGAATAATTGATGGTTGGAAATTTGTTGGCTACAGAGGACTAGCTAGTCATGGGGCAACTATTGGTATAATTACATCAATGTTTATCTATAAATACAAATTTAAATACGATTCAGTATTGTGGATTTTTGATAGAATAGTTATTCCGATTGCAATAGGTGGAATGTTTGTTAGAATAGGAAATTTTTTCAATTCTGAAATTGTTGGAAATTATACAAATTCAAATTTTGGTGTTGTTTTCTTAAATAATGGTGAAATATTTCCAAGACATCCTGCACAACTATATGAGGCCTTTGGTTATTTAATATTATTTATTCTCCTTTGGAATATTTACTGGAAGACTAATTTGAAAAAACATAAAGGTTTCATTTTTGGACTGTTTTTAACTTGCCTTTTTTCAATACGAATACTAGTTGAAAATGTAAAAGAAAGTCAAGGAGGTGGACTTGAAGATACTTTAGGAATTTTATCAACTGGTCAATGGCTAAGTATCCCATTTATAATTATAGGATTATGCCTTATGATCTATTCCAGAAAAAAATAGTTTAAATTATTTCTTTAAACTCTTTCTTAGTGTATCAAACATAACTGGTGTTGCAATAAAAACAGATGAGTATGTACCAACTAATACACCAATAATTAAAGCAAACATAAATCCTCTAATAGATTCTCCTCCAAAAAGAAAAATTGAAAGTAGCACAACTAAAGTTGTAAAAGAAGTATTTAAAGTTCTACTCAAAGTGCTGTTTAGGGCACCATTAACTGTCTTAGTAAACTCCCAAGATTTATTTATTAACCTAAACTCTCTAATCCTATCAAACACAACAACAGTGTCATTTAAAGAATATCCTATTACGGTTAGCACTGCTGCAATAAATGCTTGGTTAATTTCCATATTAAAAGGCATAAATGAATAGGTTAAAGAAAATATCCCTAGTACTATTAAAACATCATGAAAAACTGCAGTAACAGCTCCTAATGAGTATTGCCAATCTCTAAATCTTAATAATATATACAAGAAAACTACAAACAAAGAACCAAAAATTGCTAGAAATGAATTCTTTTTTATATCATCAGCAATGGTAGGACCAACTTTAGAGGATCCCATTATTCCTACTGACTTATCATCAGCTCCATTTACAAAATCATCATAAGTTAAATTTTCAGGAAACTTAGTTTTTAAAGCATCAAACATTTTTTGTTGAATTTCATCATCAACCTCAATTCCTTCAACATCAACTTTATAATTAGTAGTAATTTTTAATTGATTATCAGAACCAAATGTTTTTGCTTCTGCGTTTCCTAAAACATTAATTAATGAAGCTTGTATTTCACTTTGATTTACATCATTATCAAATCTCACAGTATAAGTTCTTCCTCCTACAAAATCAACACCCTGATTTAGTCCATTTGTACTTAACGAGTAAAGACTAATTAGTAATAAAGATGCTGAAACAAAATAAGCAACTCTTCTCTTTTGTAAAAATCTAATAGAAAGTTTACTGAACAAATTTTTGGTGAGTGTTGTAGAAAAATCAAGAATTTTACCTTTTGATAATCTAGAATCAACTAACATTCTTGTTATAAAAATTGCTGTAAACAATGATGTTGCAATACCAATTAATAAAGTTGTTGCAAAACCTTTTATTGGACCTGATCCAAAAACAAAAAGAATTAAAGCCGTAAGACCAGTTGTAATATTGGCATCTAAAATTGAAGATAATGCATTACTAAATCCGTCTCCAACAGATTGTTTCAGACCTTTTCCTTTTCCTAACTCTTCTCTAATTCTTTCAAAAATAAGAACATTAGCATCTACTGACATACCGATTGTTAACACAATACCAGCAATTCCAGGAAGCGTTAGTACCGCACCTAATCCAGCTAAAATTCCAAATATTAAAACTAAGTTCAATACCAGAGCAACATCCGCATATATCCCTGCCCTACCATAATAAAAAATCATCCAAATAAGAACTAGAATTAGAGCTATAATAAAAGAATTGATACCTTTTTCAATATTTTCTTTTCCAAGTGAAGGACCAACCACTTCAGATTCAATAATTTCAGCTGAAGCAGGTAATTTTCCCGCTCTTAGAACATTAGCTAAATCAATTGCTTCATTTAAAGTAAATTGACCAGAAATTTCAGATCTACCACCCGAAATTGCACCTCGTGAAACTCCAGGCGCTGAGTATACTATATCATCTAATACAATAGCAATATTACTTTTTTCTGTATAGGCAGTTCCTGTCATTTCTTCCCATTTTCTAGCACCCTTTCCGTTCATCTGCATTGAAACAGCTGCTGCCCCAACCTGATCATAAGATTGACTTGCATCAACAACTACACTACCACTAAGTGGTGGTTTATTATCTCTGTTAGATTTAATCGCATAAAGATCAACTACATTATTTGACACATCTGTCTTACCAAATAAAAAACGAGTAAATCTTTTTTCAGATGGAAGTAATTGTCTAATTTCTGGCATTGACAAATACTCCTCAATTTTCTTTTGATCTTTTGATAAAAATTGTGCAATTACTGGTCCTCCTTGAAAACCAGTTCCAACTAAATAATCAAAAAGAGGGTTTTTTTCACTAGAATTGATGGAATCATTAGCTTCAACATCAGCTAATAAATCATCTATTTCGGATGTTTCTATCTTTTCTGATTTATCATCTTCAACTAAAATAGTTTTTAACACCTCATTAGCTTTTGATAAAAAAGGTAAAAAATCATCATTTTTCTCGGTGTACCAAAATTCCAACTGAGCTGTACTTTGAAGAAGGTTCTTAACCCTAGCAACGTCTTTAGCTCCAGGTAATTCAACTCTAATTCTTCCTGAATTACCCAAACGCTGAATATTAGGCTGAGTTACTCCAAATTTATCTATTCTTTTTCTTAATACTTCAAAAGCTGAAACAATCGATTCATCAATTTTTCTTCTAATTATCGGTTTAACCTCGGCATTAGTCATTTCAAAATTTATTTCATCACTTAATGATCTATTTGCAAAAATATCTGGAGATGCCAATGAGGTATCAGTACTAATTTCGTCAAAAGCATTAAAGAATGATTCAACATAAGTATCATCAGATTCTTTTTGTAAAATATCAGCATCATTTAATGCTTTATTAAATACAGGATCTTTGGAGTTTTCTGAAAGACCTTTTAGAATATCCTTAACTGAAACTTGAAGCGTAACATCAATACCTCCCTTTAAATCTAGACCTTTATTTAATTCTTTATTTTTTGCACTTTTATAAGTCGTAAAGCCTAGAACAGACTCATCAGAAATAGAATCTAAATAATTGTTATATTTTTCTTCTCTTAGATCGGCAAAATTTTCCTGTTGACTTGAAATAGAGTTTATAGAATATTCAGACGCACTATCTTCAATGCCTGATGTTATAAAAGTGAATGAAATTTGGTAAACACTAACAAGAGTGAAACAAAAAGCAAAAAACTTTATTAGACCATTATTATGCATAATATATTATTTATGAGTTCTTTTTTTAAAACGAGCAAATATATGATTTACTTGATGATAAAGCAATTCTAAGAATAAACATCAAAGTAATTTATTAAATTATCTATACCTATAGAGCTAAATTCATTTTTCTGACAGCAGAGGCGCTATCAGCAAATTTTACCATTTCCTTGTCATTTAAATTTATATTAATAATTTTTTCACAACCATTTTTTCCAATAATACATGGAACACCAATACAAATATCATCTTGATTATACTCTCCGTCTAAAAAAACTGAGCAAGGAATAATTCTCTTTTCATCGTTTAAAATAGATTTTACAAGAAAAGCAACTGAAGCCCCAGGTGCATACCACGCTGAGGTACCTAATAATTTTGTTAAAGTTGCTCCACCAACCATAGTACTAGCTGCCACATCATCTAATTTCTCTTCTGAAATTAGATCTGATATTGGTAATCCGTTGTATGTAGCTAATCTTGTCAAAGGAATCATGGTTGTATCACCATGACCACCTATCACCATTCCATGAATATCATTCGCAGGTCTATTTAAAGCTTGAGATAGATAAGTTTTAAATCTAGAACTGTCTAAAGCTCCACCCATACCAATTACTCTGTTTTTTGGCAACCCTGTTGATTTAAGTGCTAAATAAGTCATGGTATCCATTGGATTAGAAACAACAACTATTATTGTGTTTGGTGAAAATTTTAAAACATTTTCAGAAACTGTTTTAACAATACCAGCATTAATTCCAATTAATTCCTCTCTTGTCATTCCAGGTTTTCTAGGAATACCCGATGTAATAACTACAACATCACTATCAGATGTTTTTGAGTAATCTCCAGTCGTGCCAATTATTTTTGTTCCAAAACCTATAGTTGTTTGAGTTTGCATCATATCCAAAGCTTTTCCTTCAGCAAAACCTTCTTTAATATCCAAAAGAACAACTTCACTTGCAATGGATTGAGTTGCAATTACTTCTGCACATGTTGATCCTACATTTCCTGCACCTACAATAGTTACTTTCATTTATTTTATAATTATTTATTAAACATCAATATTAGCATATGTAGCATTTTTTTCAATAAACTCTCTACGTGGTGGAACCTCATCACCCATTAACATTGAAAATACTCTGTCAGCTTCAACTGCATTATCAATTGTCACTTTTCTAAAAGTTCTAAATTCAGGATTCATAGTAGTATCCCAAAGCTGAATAGCATTCATCTCACCTAAACCTTTATACCTTTGGATTGAAGATCCTTGACCAAATTCTTCCATAATTCCATCTCGTTCTTCATCATTCCAAGCGTATCGTTTTTTAGCACCTTTTTTAACCAAGTATAATGGAGGTGTTGCTATATAAATATTTCCGTTTTCAATTAGCTCTTTCATATATCTAAAAAAGAAAGTCAATATCAAAGTTGCAATATGACTTCCATCGACATCGGCATCACACATAATTACAATCTTGTGATACCTTAATTTTTCTAAATTAAGAGCTTTACTGTCATCTTCTGTTCCTATTGTAACTCCAAGAGCAGTATAGATATTTATTATTTCTTGATTCTCAAAAACTTTATGCTGCATCGCTTTTTCAACATTAAGTATCTTCCCTCTTAATGGTAAAATAGCTTGAAAATTCCTGTCTCTTCCTTGTTTAGCTGTTCCACCAGCAGAATCTCCCTCAACTAGAAAAACTTCGCAAAGTTCTGGATCTTGTTCAGAGCAATCTGAAAGTTTTCCAGGTAACCCTCCCCCACTCATTACGGTTTTTCTTTGAACCATTTCACGAGCTTTTCTGGCTGCATGTCTAGCTTGAGCCGCAAGAATAACCTTTTCAACAATAATTTTAGCATCTCCAGGATTCTCTTCCAAATAATTCTCCAACATTTCTGAAACCGCTTGTGAAACAGCAGAGTTAACTTCTCTGTTTCCTAATTTTGTTTTAGTTTGGCCTTCAAATTGTGGTTCTGCTACTTTAACTGAAACTATAGCCGTTAGACCTTCTCTGAAGTCATCTCCTGCTATATCAAATTTTAATTTATCCAACATTCCTGACGAGTCAGCATATTTTTTCAACGTAGATGTCAAACCTCTTCTAAAACCGGCTAAATGTGTACCTCCTTCGTGAGTATTTATATTGTTTACATAAGAATGTAAATTCTCAGAAAACGATGTATTATAAATCATGGCTACTTCAACGGGAATATTATTTTTCTCACCCTCCATTGAAATAACATCGGAGGTTAACGGTTCTCTGTTTTCATCTAAAAACCTAATAAATTCTTTTAATCCTTCATCAGATTTAAAAACTTCTTTAACAAATTCACCTTCTACTTTAGTTCGTTTATCAGTGAGTGAAATTGTAATTCCCTTGTTTAAGAAAGATAATTCTCTCATTCTATTGGCTAAAGTTTCATAGCTATATTCTTGAGATTCTTTAAATATCGATTTATCTGGTCTAAACGTAACCTCAGTACCAGACTTTGAGGAATCACCATCTTGCTTAACGGGAAATAATGCTTTTCCTTTGCTGTATTCCTGAATCCAAGTTTTACCATCTCTAAATACCCTTGCGGTAAGATGATCAGATAATGCATTTACAACAGACACTCCTACGCCATGAAGTCCACCAGAAACTTTATAAGAATCTTTATCAAACTTACCCCCAGCTCCAATTTTAGTCATTACTACTTCAAGAGCTGAAACACCTTCTTTTTTATGAATCCCGACAGGAATACCCCTACCGTTATCATCAACAGAGATTGAATTATCTTCATTTATTGAAACATTGATTTCGTTACAATGTCCAGCCATTGCCTCATCGATAGAATTATCAACGACTTCATAAACTAAATGATGTAAACCTCGCACACCAACATCACCAATGTACATCGATGGTCTCATTCTAACATGCTCCATCCCCTCAAGAGCTTGTATACTATCAGCAGAATACTGATTCTTATTTATCTCTTCACTCATTTTATATGATTTTTAATAAATTTTTGGTTAAAACAAATATAACTAATTAACCAAGGAAATTAGTTAATTATCAGAGTTGAATAGGCCTAAGTTATCAACAATTTTAACTTAAATTTACTATAAATTAATAGGAGTCATTATGAACATTAGAAACAGATCTTCCAGACGGATCGTTTAAGTTTTTAAATGCCTTATCCCATTCCAAAGCTATTGGTGTGCTACATGCTACAGAAGGAACTGAAGGAACTGTGGTGGCAGACGTTTCTGAAGGGAAATGATTCTCAAAAATTGATCTATAATAGTATTCTTCTTTTGACATTGGAGTTTGAAAAGGAAAAGTAAATTTTGCATTTTTAAACATATCATCAGACACTTTTTCGTTTACTAAATCTTTCAAACTATCTATCCAATCGTATCCCACGCCATCACTAAATTGCTCTTTTTGTCTCCAAGCCACAGATTCAGGAAGATATTTTTCAAAGCTTTTTCTTAAAACCCACTTTTCCATTTTTTCTGATGTAATCATCTTGTCTTTTGGATTTATTCGCATTGCAACAT
>Ga0209602_1003227_pt1 | contig 12680 bp, 20 predicted proteins | sample COGITO_mtgs_1205_3_FD_184810 | JGI IMG/M metagenome (GOLD analysis project Ga0209602, IMG submission 184810) | Pelagic marine microbial communities from North Sea - COGITO_mtgs_120524 (SPAdes) (version 2) | ecosystem: Environmental > Aquatic > Marine > Epipelagic ...
TTATTTGTGGTTATTGTTTTGCAGGCATTGATGGCTCAATAGCTACTCCAAATAAAAACTCCAAGCCGTCTTCCTATCAGTAGCTGACTCCAGCAAAAGAAACTCGAGGTACAGTAGACAATGCAGTTGGATTCATTCCCTACCAAAATAAATAGTGACTGCGGCTTGATATCTATACAAATTTTGAGAGACGTCCTTACTAGACTTCTATGGAGAGACATTAATGAAAAATAAAGCTGGAAAGCTTCGATCTGTTTATCATTCAATTGAAAATACAAATATCTCTAACTGGCTTATCAAAGGGGAACCAGTTAAAAAAGTTTCAGACTATGATATCAACGCGGTTTTTAAAAATTTGACATCTCCGAATTCAAAAACGGCAAATAATCTGGATACTCAAATCATAATTGTTTTACAGGACTGGGCGAATCAGGCGAGCGCTCGTAAATTCTTCTCTAATCCAGAAAGCGATGTATTGAAATATGGTTATGATCCAGCGATAAAAACGAACAAGAAGATAAGGGATCTATTGGTCGAATTTTTCTCAGACGAATTAATGCTGAATAGTAACGACCTTGAGGACGCAAGTCTTAAAAGTATCTTCAGCAAGATATATATCACAAATATATTTCAATTTATAAAGCCTGGTAGCATGAGCTCCTACGTGCCTCAAAAGTATGTAAATCAATGTGCTGAGTTTACGAAACAGGAAATTAATATAATCAAACCGAAAATTGTTATATGTTTAGGCTCAAAAGCCTACTCAGGTCTAACTAAATCAAAAAGACAACACACCTATATTGATGGAGTCCTTTTTTTTCACCAATATCATCCCGCTGCATATGTGTCAAAACGAAAAATGTCGGAATCATGGTTAAAAATGAAGGCTTTTATGAAAAATATTTAATCAATACAAACCCTGGTTAAGAAAATTGTTCGTCGTATGAACCATACTTATAATCGACAGAAACTTAGAAGAAAACTAAAGTTTAGCAATGTATGATATCTATTTTAGACATAGCTGGATCTAGCCCAAAGTATATACCATCCATATAGATAATTTTACTCATACTCCAGAACAGAAACCTCTTTCACTAAAAAATACTGTAAGTCTATTTCCCAGCCATTATTTTCAAGGTATTCCTCAATATCATAATCTTCAAGTGACTCTAATTGTAAAATCAAACTTTCATATTCCGTTGTTACATCTTCATCTTGATCAAGAACTTTATAGCTTGATGACATAACACCAGTATGTGTTAGCTCATGAACATAATCACTCAAATCAATATTTTGGTCAGTTTCCTTTAATACTTCAGGGTAAGAACGACCTTCTGTATCGACATACAAAGATTCAAGCATTCCTTGCTCCTCTTGGTCATCCTGGGGAAAGAAAACTGCAAATTCACCATCTCGGTACTGTCTGGTATTAACCAACTCAGCTCCAGATTCGGATATGTAAGTCACTATTTCTTCCAGTGAATTTTTTGAGCAGCTAATGTCAATTTTCTGATTCAATGCACCATTTCTTGTTATTTTTTACGACCAAAGAGTATCAAACAAAGTTTTAAGTTAGGAAGGACGAATTTCGGCTACAAAAGACCCATCATCATTCTCGATCCAGTCAACTTCATAATCTACACTGTAATCGTCATCATCTTCATGCTCTTCGGGGTTACCAAAACAATTATTTGAGGCAACTGAACAGGCGTACACAGCGCCATCATAAATTGGGTAATCGTCCACATCAATTTCACCGGACAAAAACTCACTTATCACTGAGCGTAATTTTTCAAGTGTAATTTCACTGCCGGTCTCCTCCATCGCGGACGCTAACAGAGTGTCCTCATCAATGCAGATTTTATTTCTAGGGTCAGCTTTGTATTCATCGATAATTTTGTCGATCAAATCTGCGAACATATGTTGTTCCTTCTTTAATAAAGCGCTCACCGCACTAGCGCTCAAGAAATATGGGATTGATATTCAGCGATACTTCTGACCAAGTATCGATCCCGCCTTTAAAACTCAATGCATTTTGCAATAGTGAATAGGCTTGAGTCAAGACTCAGCGTTTGGGAATAAGTTTCTTAATGAAACTCCCTAGCCCTAGTAACAATCGCCTCTTAGTCCCCGACCCCAAATTATTAATTCGATACAGGAACACCGGAGATCGCAATGTATGAGTCAAGCTCCATAAAATGGTAGAGTAAATGCGTCAATGACAATTAACACACGGAGTATATACCTCTCTTCCTTACTTCTATCATGCTCATCCACTTAGAAAGCTGCTCAAGTTGATAACCATCCCCATAACTCTGCCCCACTGTTTTAAGTGACCACCCACCAAGTTGATCGATGATTTCCGTGGGCGTCTCAACCATTCTAAGCCTATCTCTAAAGCTGTGACGTAACCCATGAATGACAGTCTCTTTGCCACATACAGTCTTAATCCATTTATTAAGTGCAGCACTTGCTGAATTACTATTACATCTATTTTTATCGGTATATCTTGGAAAACAGTAATGTGAAGGTTCTGTATCCAAAACTCTTTTGGCCGCCCATAACGCTGCACCTACTAACGGAACTATTCTCTCACTTGATGCTGTTTTTAAAGAGCGATGAGAGTGAGGTCTGACTATCAGGTATGGCTTACGAGTATCTACTATTAGATCCCTCCTCATTAGTCCAGTCGCTTCAGCAAGGCGAAGACCTGAGTCACTTATTAAACCAATTAAATGCCTTAAATCATCATCAATACGAAAACATTCAAACTGTAACTTTATAATGCTATCAATAGAGACTGGCTTCCGCTTCTTACTTATTTGCTCAGCTGGCAGATAGACCCCTGCAAATGCGTTATTACAAGCTAAGCCATGCTCCTTTATCACAAAGTTAATCACTGCATTGATACAACCATAATTACGTTGTATAGATGAAAACCCCAGCCCTCTATCTTTTAAGTGATCTCTCAGCTTGGCAGCGTCTGCTCCAGTATATTGATCAAGAGAACGATCTCCTAGGCAGTTTGTAAGATACGAGATGGCTCTCTTGGCATGACTGAAGAAAAGCTTCCCTCTTCCACTACCCTTGACTCTTAGATAAATCTCAAGTGCATCTGAAACACACATTAAATTAGAGTTTAAATTAATTGTTGCCTGGCTACGAAGAAGATGAGCCGCTGGAACCTCTAGCTCCTTTAATCGAAGCCCAAGCCAATAATCCTCCAGTTTTGCCAACAGCATCCTGGAGGCTGTTCCTGCCCGATAAGAGGATTTTGTTTTCAGGCTAATAACAATTCGGGACTTGCTGTAATGGTGAAGTAAGTCATTGGGAATAGCTTTGGAAAAATAATATACATCATCCTTCACAAACGTGTATTTAGGATGCTTATTTGTCAACTGCATTGTCTACTGTACCTCGGGTTCCTGAAAGAAACTTGAGGTTTAACAGTGAGTTACGTTGAGGGTTCCTAGGGAACTGGTGCCCGGGGCCTCCCGTCATTGCCCTAGGCAGGCACCTGTAATGCCCTTGATCCTTGTGATTACTGATGTTGACACCCCTCCAGTTCATTGTCAAAGGCACATTTACGTCTACCATTTTGTCTACCTCAGACTCACACAAGGCGTCCATGAGTATTCCATTGGGGTAGCCTTTAGGGGCCCGGGGGGGCTGCTGAGTACTTGTGATTGTTACTGTACCTGGGGAGATACATTAAGGGTGGTTTTGGGAAGAGTGAGTGTCCAATTAGGTACTATTTCGCCCTTCCCAGACTACCCAGTCTAACCCTGCTCCACAGCACCCCACAGCACCCCACAGGACGCATCAGGCTGCCCTGAGAGCCTTATTATTGCTGACTTTATGGCAGTTTATAGGTTAGCGCAGAAGGACTTTACTGCGGCCTGTATTGCGTTCTAAGCGGGACTGTATTTGACCCTTTTTATGCTTATTTAGGTCTCATTTAAAGTTCAGAGGAACTTGCTAAGGCAAAGAGTGATCTATACAGTTATTCGTTAATAAATAAAGGTGAGGGATGTTCAGTGTCATCAGTAAAACATAGAGTGAGTAATGTTTTAGCGTGGACTGGATTTCCGTTTTTGCCCTTTCTTATTGTCATCCCTATAGGCTATCTGCTTACGCAAAATGAAGATGTGTTTGGTTTTTATCTCGTCGCAGCCATATATGGATTCTTAGTGTGGTTACCTTTAGGTGTAATCAACTACATAATGGTGGGCAGCTTCAGAGTCTTCCCATGGAAGAAGATTGAGGAGGGAGCAGAATGAATAAATTACATACTTTTATCATACTCCTGTGTTCTTTGATGATTTCGTCCCTAAGTTTTGGTGAATGGACTAAGGTCGCAATTTCCGCACAGGGAGATAGTTACTATTTGGATTTTGACAGAATTAGAAAGCACAATGGATCTTATTACTATTGGACTTTAACTGATTTGTTACAACCGCTTGGATCTAAATTTATGTCGGTTACCAATTATTCACAAGCAGACTGTGGGACATTTGCGTTCAAACAACTTAATAATAATTTCTTCAAGCAACCAATGGGTAAGGGCATTGGTGAGACTTTGAGTGAAGAATCAGAATGGATGTATCCTTCTCCGACCTCAGCATGGGAAATCGTCCTGAAGGAAGTCTGTGATCAGTAACTTAGTGCTAGTGTAAAGGTTCATATAACAGGTTCTGAGACTACTGATTTGCTGAGATAAATGATTAACATATGAAGATAAGGTGATATGGATTTTAAGGGAACGACATATCTTCGCATAGAGCATTATTCGGGGCATCCTGAAGTCAAGCTAGTTGCGGATACCTTAGTTTCTAAATATGCAGAACATCGTAAATTTATCAAAGGACGAGAGAAGTGGGTTTCATCAGCTAGGAAAATTGTAGCCTCCATCTATGTTCGTGAAGATGATTTATTTAGATTTAGCACGAAGAAAGATTACTTCAGTAAGGGAAAACGAAAGCAAGTTTGGATGACACCTAGGACTTTGAAGTTATTTAATCTAATGGTTGAGTTAGGTTGGGTGATTAAATTTAAAGCTGAAATAAGACCTAAATACTCTAAAAATGCTACTGGTGGAATGTCGGCTATATACCAAAGGCAAGATGCATTTAAGGAATTACTATCAACATTGACAAAATCGGAGATTGAATTAGACCAAGAATTGCCCTTAGTTACATTGAATGATGAGAATGGACAATATACTGACCTTGAGGATGAATACCTTGAGTCAGATAGTTATAAAAAAACAGTGACTATCCTTAACGATCATTATCAGCTTATCAAAGGAAGTAAGATTAAAGATAAAGAAGGTAAGCTAATAAGTAACAATATGATGAGGTATAGGAGACGGTTCAAGAACCATATGGGTAATGGGGGACGTTTCTATAGTCCTTTTTGTAATCTATCCAAGGACGACAGGCTTCGCATTACAATTAATGAAGAATCTGTAGGTTCTTTGGACTTTAGCCAACTCCATCCAACTTTAATTTTATTACTAAGCAGTGGTGTTGGTAAGGAGACAAACCTATTTGCCACAGGTGATGTCTACCACATGCCTGACTATCCCAATCTTCCTAGAGCAGCGCACAAGAAGTTTATAAATACAATTCTAAATGCTAAGAGCGAACAGGCTGCAGCACGATCAATAGCTACAGCAGAAGAATACTGGGACATTATTGAAGATTGTCCTGCATTTATTACATATAGCGGTAAAGGTCAGCGATTAGGCAACCCAGTGTGGCCAGATAAGCCCCTTAGCCATGCGAGTAAATATGTAGAAGACTTTATTTTCAGGCATCCTAACTTCAAGGAGGCGGCTTACAAGGCTCTTTGGGGCACCTTGCAACTTATTGATAGCTTTATAATCCAGTACACAATAGAGCGATCCACTTTGAATAAAATACCAGTGTTACCTGTGCATGATGAGGTTGTCATACCTAAACAGTACAAAGGTACGATAGGCGGATTTATGATGGATGGCTTTCATACAGTTACAAACAATAAGTTTGCTAACCATGTTCCAAACATCACGTGGAGTTGTTTGGATTAGTTGTATGGATGGTGTAAAGATCAAGGTAACGGTTGATTTGCCTTAGTTGCTAGTACCTAATAATCAATACAGGATGTAACACAGTGGAACAAAAATACTGCCCCTTCTGTGATAAAGCTAACTATGAAAGAGAAGGTGATTTAGCCTTCACAAAAACTGACTCCTATCCAGTATCTAAGGGTCATACTCTAGTGATTCCCAAGAGACATATATCCAGTTATTTTGAGTGCACAGATGATGAGAGATTAGAATTATGGTCACTAGTTGAGCAAGTCAAGACACTACTAGATAGTGTGTTTGAGCCAGATGGATTCAACATTGGCATTAACATAGGCGCAGCGGCGGGTCAGACTGTGCCTCATATGCATATCCATGTAATACCGCGTTACTCAGGTGATATGGATGACCCAAGAGGTGGTGTTAGAGGTGTAATCCCGGATAAACAAAAATATTGAGGTACTTTGAGTATGAAACCACTGAAGTTGAGAGATGTTTATTCTAGGAGAGACATTCACGGTATCTTTTCACCGGACACTAAATTTACCCCTCAGGCAGGCACTTGGGGCCTACAAGGCATAATAAAGATACCTAGTAGAGAGAGTGACTTTGTCTTCATTGTTACCTATGGTCAGTCTCAAGGTGATCACGACTTTGATGAGGGTATAACCAAAGACGGTGTTCTATCGTGGCAGTCTCAGCCAAGTCAAGATTTCCAGAATAAAGTCATACAACAATTAATAACTCATGATGACCTGACGAGCAATATTTATCTATTTCTTAGAGAGAACAAAAAAGATGACTATAAATATTATGGGAAACTCGCATATTTAGAGCATGACAAAGACAGGGAGAAGCCTGTTTACTTTCAATGGCAATTACTTGATTGGGATGAATCTCAAGTCTCTAATGAGGGAATGCCAGTTCAATTAGATACATCCCCAAATGTAGCAAAAGAAACAACAGCTAAGTCACTACGCGAATCAAAGGAACTCCCGGCTCAAAAAAGACAAGGCACAACCAGAGAGATGTTCAGGGCGAGAAAAAGTCCTGATTATGCTGCCAAGGATGCAAGGAATAGAAAGCTTGGATTAGAAGGTGAACTGCTAGTTATAGCTTATGAGCAGGATAGACTGCGAAAGCTTGGTCATGAGGAATTAGCCCAACAGGTAGTTCATACTTCGGTTATTCAGGGAGATGGTGCCGGATATGATATTAAGTCATTTAATGAAGACGGAAGCGTCCGGTACATAGAGGTGAAATCAACTCGCGGCTCCTTAGGGACAGACTTCTACATGTCACCTAATGAAATAAAGTTTTCAGAACAACATGCTAATAGCTTCTACCTCTATCGTGTTTATGACATGGGGAATGATAGTGGCGAGGCAAGCTTCTATATTGTGGAAGGTGATGTACAAAAGCGCTTAGATGCAACGCCAGTCAATTACAAAATGTCTTTTAAGAGCTAAGTAACACCTCTTACATTACCCGTACCTAATTAAAATACATAGGAAGCAAAGATATGAGATTTTTTAACACTGTAATCGTCACGGTTTTACTAGGTAATCCAATCCTATCTATTGCGGAAAGCAAGGAAGGCAAATCATTCCTGCCAGATGTGCAGTCTTTTATCTTAATAGAGGACGTAAATCGCCAGGCGGAGGCATGGGCAACATGCTCAGCTGTTTGGGATATTATGGCAATGATGACGGGTGACGATTCAAAGTCACAGGCTGAACAGTACTCAAACTTGAGTAATGGGGCAAAGATGGCTGTGGCAATGTCTTATGTATCTGATCTTGCTAAAGCTGATGACTTTAACAAAGAACGTTTTAATGCAACTTGGACGTTTGCAAAAACTGCTCTTGAATCAATGCCTCAAGTACAAATGACTTCCATGCTAGCTGATCTTGAGCAAAGAGGTATGGATCCTTGGATGCCTGACTTTGGCGCAACTATGAAAGCATGTACTGACAATCTTCAAGCTCAGCAAGTTCATGTAGATTCGTGGAGAACCTTGGCTACAAGTGGTTTACTAAAGTTTGAGTAGCATCCACTGAGAGAAAAGTGGCACAGGCGAGCGATCAAAACGATAAGGAGTAACCAATGAAGACCATAGCAATTATAGTCATAGCTATTGGACTTTCGTCTTGTAGTGACAATGAGTGGTATTGCAAGACACAGGGGCAAACAATGTTCTCAATGAGTTCATCTGGCGAAATAGGTGGCGCTGAGAAAGGCTGTTCCTGTTCAGAAATTAGAACATTTGAGCTTCGCACTTTTGGTGAGGTTGATGAAGCTGCGCTTAAAAGCGACTTTGGGTGTTAGAGTTATTACTGTCAAGCATTAAGACTCGCGCCTGATTTTGCTTGATTTAGGAGTTATATAGATGGCCTTTAAAGACAATGTAGATGAAGTTTTAAAGCAGTTTATGTTGGTTGGATTTTTTTTGTGATTGGATTCGGGCTATTTGAACCTGCAATATTATGGTTAGGGTCTGGCACTTTTCCTGAACGTGATCTATTTTGGTTGATTGGAAGTCCTTCGTGTGAATCATCAATCTGGGATGTTTTTAGTGGGAATAGTGACGCTTGTAGACGTTCTTACATTGAGTTTACCGAAGCAGTTGGTCTAAACAAGATTGTGAACTGGTTCTTTGACCTACCTCTATTCCTTGTCTGGCTCGTTTCAGCCTTTTTGTTAACCCGTTAACGGAGTAACTTATGGAGTTAATATCTTGGTTGGAGGGAGGGTTTTTTGAGGCTTTTAATCAAAACCTTGTAGTCACTTGCAAGAGTAGCTACTGAGGTTCTGACTACGGCATATAGATTAAATTATCTCTGTTAGATAGACTGCAGCTTATACAAAGTCTAACCGTATTCAGGCACTTATTTATGAAAAAGATACAGTCACTGCTTTTAATGCTAGTTTTCTCCGTTTTCTCAACGAACTCCTTTTCTCATGGAGGCGGCTTGAACGCGCAAGGTTGTCATAATGAGAAGGCCACAGGTGGGTATCATTGCCATAGGGCTAGTTATACTCCACCAAGCCCAACGAGAACGTCTTCTCCCCAATCAAATCCATCGCCAGTAATAGCCTCTTCCCCTACCAAAAAAGTAGATGGAACGTTTGTCACAAAGCGGAACAATATTGTGTTTAAAAATGTGAGGTGCGTTGATAACAAGTGGCGTCTTTCATTTGTTAATCGTGGTACTTCAAGGGCTACGTTTGTAAAGATTTTATTTTATACTGTAGATTCAGATGGAGACCCACTACAGACTCATCAGCAATACATAGACATCAATGGTAAAGCGAGAAAGGAGGTAACTTTAAGCGCTTTTAATTGCAAAAGCACTCCATTTGAAGATCTGAATAGGTCGATTAGCTGAGAAAAACAATTAGTTCCAGTGTTGTTGACCGCAGTAGCTTCAAGACCAGAGGAAAGAAGGGGATAGGATGCTACTGCCAGTCCCTTATAGCGTGGTTCGTGCCATGTCTCACTCCATGTCTAGCACTCTATACTCGCCTGATTCCCAATCGTAAACCTCTACCTCTGCACCAGAGCCAGAAGTTGTAACAGATTCTACTTCGACATCTTTATACTCGCCTGTCTCCCAATCATAAATCTCAATCTCTTCGCCTTCTCTGACCAGATTTCCTTCCTCAATCTCAACGTAAGAACCAGACTCCCAATCATAGCCTTCCCACGCTAGTGACAAAGAGGGAATACAAAGAACTAAAAAACATAGTATAAATCGCATTAATATTACTCCTAAAGTTTTTACGAAGTACTTTATTATATCATCTATTTTGACCTGCGACAGTCAGCCGCACCATCAGCATAACCATCATTGTAGGCTTCCATGTAATCCTGATTGTCCCAGTTTCCCTCAACTAGTGTTGCTCTAATCTCACAGGTTGTGTTGTAACCAACTGCATAACCGTCACTATATCCAACATCAGTCCAATCAGTTGTAAAACTTGAGTCTCCGCAGCTTGAGATTAAGAGTGGGGAAAGTAAAGTTATTGCGATGCAGTATCTGGTGTTCATATTGTCAGTTATTTCACCTCACAACTTCCATAATATTGACTAGCTACAAACTCTGCATCAATGGCTGTGTTGCGGCTATGAACCGAACTCCCTCCAGGGAGTACAGTTGTTAGCATCACATTACCTGTGGATGATATTTCAAGAAAGTTCATGCCACCATCTTCACGCGCCAGAGTTACAACCTCACTGCTGCCGTTGTTACCATTCATATATGTTTTTCCTGTCGCAGTGTCCGACACAAACTTAAATTCAAATGCATTAGTTTTATGAATCCCAGAAACATTACTCCACTTGGTATAAACACATTCCAGAGTCACAACGTCCGAAATAGCGGGTAAGGAAATAAATATAAGCGAAAATAATTTTTTCATAATATCAATCACAGTCTTTGTAGTTAGACTCGTAGCATTGGGCTGCTAGGGCTTGGCCTATTTGTTGCGGCATCATCTTAGGCTTGAGTATCTGTTGGATTCGAACCATTTAATTCCAAAGGCTCGCCATATTCATTCGCTTCTTTTGAGCCCTCTGAAACCAACCAGTAAAAAAGAGGGATAAGGCCAACTATTGTAAATGCGATAAGAATCCACCAACCGCTTCTATTTCTATCATGTAGTCGTCTAGCAAATACGGCCAAACTTGGCAGAAAAAGAACTAGCCCGACCATAGTGCCAATTATGTCTCCTGCTTCGACACCCATGCTTAGCGTGGTTGAAAATACAACTACGAAATTAACCAAATTAGAGAATAGATAAAACCACCAGTACTCACTTCTGGAGGCTCTGCCTTGAAAGTTAGCGTAGTTACTAAAACATTTTGTTATCGAATCCTGAAAAGTCATCTTATTACCTTCTTTTTTATAAAATCTATATGTCGTGAGATGATTTTTTAATATCAATCACAGTCTTTGTAGTTAGACTCGTAGCATTGGGCTGCTAGGGCTTGGCCTTCTGATATTTGTTGTTTAGTCATTCCAGGCTTCAATATATCAAGATTGCTTGATGCATCAGCATTACCTTGAGTCTTGGCCATCGACCACCACACGTAAGCGCGAATATTGTTCTCTGGAACACCCTCGCCTTCGGCATACATGAAGGCTAACCAGTTCTGAGGGTTAGGATTCCCTTGATCAGCACCTTTCCTAAACCACTTAACTGCTTCAGCATCATTCTTTGGTACACCATCGCCTTTGTAATACGCGAGGGCTAGGTTGTACTGAGCCTCTGCATACCCTTGATCAGCTGCTTTTCTATACCACTTTACAGCCTCAGCATCGTTCTCTGGCACACCTTCGCCATCTCCATACTTAACGCCTAGATTGTACTGAGCACCTGCTTCTCCTTGATCAGCAGCTTTTCTGTACCACTTAACAGCCTCAGCATCATTCTCTGGAACACCTTCGCCAATGTCATACTTAACGCCTAGATTGGACTGGGCAATTGCATTACCTTGATCAGCTGCTTTCCTGTACCACTTAACAGCCTCTGTATCATTCTCTGGAACACCTTCGCCATTGCTATACATATAGCCTAGGTTGGTCTGGGCAATTGCATCGCCCTGCTTAGCTTGTGCCATAGTTTCTTCAAAGTCTGGAGCAGCAAAAGCATTGGATGCTAAAAGAGCAGTAAGCAGCAGTATGTATCTCACGCGGTATCCCTCTTTCTAATCTCTAAGATAACTATATAGCACTTGCACGGTTGTGCAATAGTGAATAGATAGTCAAGACTGTGTTGGCATATTTCTACGCTTGACAGAATCCAAGCGAATTCGTGGTTTTGTTGAATTTAGTACGCAGCTTAGCGATATGCCCGCAATGTCAGTATTTCTATCGAATCGACACCATCTATTAGACGCAATCAGCATCATCTCCTTGATGGGTTTGTCCATCCCATAGAAGATTTGCAGTATGTCATTTCGGCTACAACCATTTCTCTTAATTTGCTTTGCAACCATGTCCCATCCATAGGTCTTGACGTAGATTGGGCATATTTGGTCAATTTCTGCAAATGTGATTGGGCTGACAAGCATCAGAGCAAAGAGGTGTTTTTTCATTGTAAAAGTTAGAGTCATGGTATCAGCGTTTATGACAATCAAAACTGATGAAAGTTTTTGATTAAATAGGCTGTGATTTTGGAGGGATGTTGTACGAGTTGAGGAGTCTAGAATCAGCCTACTTTGTATCTCCCCAGATACAGTAACAATCACAAGACCTCAGCAGCTCCCCCGCCCCCTAAAGGCTACCCCAATGGAATACTCATGGACGCCTTGTGTGAGTCTGAGGTAGACAAAATGGTAGACGTAAATGTGCCTTTGACAATGAACTGGAGGGGTGTCAACATCAGTAATCACAAGGATCAAGGGCATTACAGGTGCCTGCCTAGGGCAATGACGGGAGGCCCCGGGCACCATAGATTCACGTAACCCATTGATTTACTTGTGTATTTCTCAAATTACATAGGTAGGGTAGAAATAGTTAATCTAGAACTATCTTATTCAACCACTTAGTCATGACATCTAGCTTATAACCATCACCGTAACCCTGCCCTACTGTCTTTAGGCTCCAAC
>Ga0209602_1003236_pt1 | contig 12662 bp, 19 predicted proteins | sample COGITO_mtgs_1205_3_FD_184810 | JGI IMG/M metagenome (GOLD analysis project Ga0209602, IMG submission 184810) | Pelagic marine microbial communities from North Sea - COGITO_mtgs_120524 (SPAdes) (version 2) | ecosystem: Environmental > Aquatic > Marine > Epipelagic ...
GTATCACCTTCGCTAATCAGCCCGCCGCGACCTCTAGTGTCAGCAGTGTTGCCGTTGTGCTGACAGCAAGGTGCGTTAAAGCTAGTCCACCCACTGGGAGTAGTCTTGCGCTTCGAAGGCAAATGTGCTGTAATTGTGTCAGATACAATACTCATGTTATTATTATAACATCAGTGTAAGATTTGTCAACTAGTTTCTAACTAATACCTTAGTAATTTTGTCTGCTGGGTTTGCATCAGCTTTAAAGCGCAAGTGACTAAACACGCCATTAAAGTTTACAGGCTTTGGTTCTGTTTCTGTACCTACAAACGTTAGTGTAGCAACGTCAGCCCATTGTGTGCTTTCTGTAACTTGATTATCCAAAGTAGCTTGCACTACTATATCGCCGCTGTATGAGCTTGTGTACACTGCTGCGGTGTGTAGAGCTTCGTTGCCATTAATAGCAGGTTGTGCATCTACAGTTTCGCTATACCATGTTTCAACACTAGGAGACTCTTGTTCAAACTGTGTTACTGAGTACGACGACTGTGGTCCAGGAAATGTTCTTGCATTTACATAGATAACAGCATCATTGTCAAAGTTAGTGTGTGAGTAAGTAAGGACTTTATCGCCATCTGTTTCTACTAGGTAGATATTATAGCTTAGATACTGTTGTTTAAGATTTAGTAACTCATTTTCTGTCACTGTAACTTTAAACTTGCCTCTAGTTATAGTTGAACCATCATCTAATATAGTAGCATCCTTTTCTAATACCATTTGATTAGTTTCATCAAACGCTACAAACTTAGGCGTGTACGATGTGATATCTACAGGTTTTTGATCTGCATTTAATAATCTAAACTCTAAGACATTATCTATGCCTTTATATACTTGAAGCTGTTTACTATACACTGGTCTGTACTCCGTAATGAATCCCGCCATATCTGCTATGACTGTGGTTGTGTTGTTGCATAAATATCTAGGTAACAATTGCATACTAATATTTATCGGAAACACATGCTAACAAAAAACATACAAGAAAATTTTCCATTCCTCAGCGTAGTAACATACGGTGGTCAAGAATATATCGGTGTCATAATTAATCAAGATGCAACTGTTACAAGTATGTATGTTTATACTGATATAAAATCAGAACTTGAACAACGTAAATTTTTAGATCTAGGAGAAATATGGTGGTGGGAATCAAACAGAATGATTCCTATTAACATATTCTTGCGCGGAGAAATTGAACCTTTTAGATATGCAATAATGACAATGAATAGCAAAGATGTAAAAGTGTCAATAGGTCCTTGCGTTAATTTAAACAATTTAACTGTTAAACGTATCAAACGTAAAAGTGTTCAATTAGTACGTCGTCCTAAGTAGTCAATTGCTCACATAACAAATTCATATGTACTACACACGCCATTGCGTAACTTACAGCGTGTGCTTTCTTAAAGTAGTAACTATTGTCCGTTGGCTTCGTCCACACTTCTTGTAAAATCAAATTCCAATTGCTGTTCGCTAGGTGCCTCTTGGCTGGGCGGATGATTGCTAGTGTCGCTGCTAACTCTAACACCGAGCTGGGCTTCAATACTTTTAATAGACTGCTGTGCCCGTTTAGATGAAAGACTTTTTCGCTGAAGTCCTCGTGCTCCAATAGTTCCCATAGTGGTTCTCTTTCCATTAGTTCTGTTAAGTGATCATTATCCCTAACGTCTTTATATATGCTTACGTTAAGGAAGTCTAGTTTAAAGTAGCCACGTTCTTCTGCTGCCTTATGTTCAACTGTGGCCAAGTTGTCAATAGGGTTGTGTGGAATCTCAGTTGCGTAGACTCCGGTATTATGCTTCTTACCTGTGTTTAACTTTGCTATACGATGTTCAATCTGAGATAAAATAATATCTCTGTCTGCAAAGTCTATGTCAATATCAGGCATGGTTTAGTCCTCTTATTTGTTTTCTATACCAATTAATTTTATAACATAATATGATAGATCAAATTTTCCTAAATTAGTTCTTCTTGGTTCGTTATGGTGTGTTTGATGATAGTTACTGCCCCAAAACCATATCGGTAAAGGAAGATCTCTAGGATTTTTATATTCTAAATGAGAGAACACGTTAATGACTCCTAATGATATCCAAGCAAAGACTGATGGTATTCCAATAATGTATAATGCAAAGACCGGATCTATTATAAACCAAAATAAATTATATAAAACATAAAACAGATAATAATTATTATTGAAAATTAAAAATCTTTTACCATAATCATCTAAGTCTGACATGTTCGGAAGTTGCTTGTCGTTTGGTTTTACTTTCGATCCAAACGCACTCAAGAATACTTTAAGATGTCCGATCGAATAAGGACTTTGAGGGTCCAATGTTTCATCTGTATATGAGTGATGTATTCTATGTCCATATGCCCAGTCCCACGGGCGGCCAATTCCACTAGATAGTAATAACCCATAGGCAAGAATTTCTACAAATTTATTTTTATATCTGTACTGATTATGTGCATACTTTCTATGCATAATAGCTTCTAAACTAACGCCTTGCATTATCCAACCTAAAACTAAAGCGATTGATAAAAAATAAAAATCAAAAAAGAAAACTACTGCTGTTATAGAAAGTATAGCAACATACACCTGAATAATTGCTGTTAAATGTTTATTATGTTTATTTTTCATTTATACTTCTTTTCTCATTTTAGCTCAAGTTTAGCAACACGATGTTTCAGCTGTGCAAGCACACTCGATCTATCTGTAAAGTCTATGTCAATATCAGGTATTTAGTTTCCTTGCTTTCTTAGTTGCCATATTCCATTTAAGTTTGCTTGCACGATCTTTGAATGTAATGCCTAACAAATGATCCAGTTCGTGCAAGTAACACTTAGCACTATAACCTTCAATCTTTACAGTTTGTTTTTCTAAATTTTCATTATACCATTCTGCAAGTATTTCTTTAGGACGTTTGATCTTAACAAACACATTTGGAAAACTTAGACATCCTTCGATGTCGTCTTGTGTATCCGATGTATATTGCAGTACAGTAGGATTAATACACATTGTACTATTCTCTACACTGTCACCCATTACAAATACTTTAGCATCAAGTCCGATTTGATTTGCACTTAGACCGATGCCGTTGTTCGCAATCATAAAATCGACCATTTCTTTTTTGAGTTCAACTGGATCAAATCCTGGATTTTCTAAATCAACATCTTTAACTTCGCGTTCTAAAAATTCGTTTGGATATTTAATTAAGTTCATAGTTTACTTTCCTTTACTACATCTTTTACAAGTTGTACGTCTGATGTTTGTCGTTTAAATCTAATACCCCAGTGTTGAGGATCTACAATATGATAGATCATACTCAACTGTTCATCATTAAATTTACTTAGCATGTCCTTGCCGCTCTTACAATTAAGCATGAGCCACGGTGAAATCTTTCCGTCCCTGATATGCCATACTGCTCTATTAGGCGATGCATATAAGAAGTAATGATTCCAAACACTATTGTTTTCAGCAGCCCACTCTACCATAGTTTCAATACTACGTTCTAATGCAGTTTCTACACCTTCTTTTTTAATTAGTTCAATAGCATATGTTTCATACATTTCTTCCCTGCACCAATGATCAAGTTTAACTCCCGATGTTACAACGTAGTTAATATACTTCTCAGGATACAACGGTTTTACATTAGATACAAAGCTACCAAACTTTACAAACGCATTGTAGTAACTGCTTTTGCAAAACTCTTCATAGGTTTTATCTTTCTTTGCGCCTGCACTAAGTTTATAGAATTGATTAAATGCATAAAATCCTAAGCGTACTCTGCGTTCATCCTTTTGCAATGCTCTGCGTTTCTTTTCACATAGGTGCGCCATGAGAGTTGATTCTCTTACATAACTACTTCCGCAGTACTCGCACTTATATGGCTTAGAGCTTAATGTCAATTTCGTGCTCTTCTGCAAGTTGTTTAAGTTCTTTTTTTGTAGATATTCTAGCAAGTGTTTCAACCTCGTCTGTCTTTAGGTGTGGATATATTTTTTCTAGCAGTTGCATTGCCTTGCCTGTACTGCCGTCACGTTTCTTAAAACCAATCCAAGGATGAAATTCATTCTTACCTGTGTTACCGCACATGCACAACAACTGCCACATTAGTTTTTGATGTCCGCGATCTTTGCCAACACCAATATCATTAAAATGTTTATTGTAGTACTCGTTAGTTTTAAACACAGCAAGTTCTTGCTTTTCTCGACTACCTTGTACGCCACTAACATATCTATTCAACAACCAAAAGCTAATTTGCTTCTTGTGATCATCTTCCAAGTGATTCCAAATCTCACTTTCGCCATTGTCAATCCAACTGAGGATTTCTTTTATTGCAAGTTTTTCTGCTGCCATGTTTCAACATCCTCCGGGGTATTAATCTCTACTCCATTAAAGTATACACTATCACAACCAATTTGCCAACCGTTTTTTAGCCAGCGTAGTTGTTCAAGTTTCTCTATACGTTCTTCTGCTTCTACAAGCAGGTGTGGGTATGCTTGCAGTGCTTGTTTGTGATAGCCATAGACACCCAAGTGCCATTCGCCATACCCTGTCATGCCTCTGCCAAACCACAGTGCTTGATCACCTGCTCGCACCATCTTAACACTGTTAGGATCGTTTTGCATTTTGCTTGGCATTGCTGTGTACACTGTGCTTACTTGATATTGAGATAAACTAGCAATACACTTTTCAATTAGTTCTGCTGTAACATCAGGCATGTCACCTTGTACATTAATAAATTGATCGTAGTCGTCAAGTGTGCGCATAGCAACTGCGCCAGCGCATCGTTCTGTACCGTTTTCGTAATCTTCTACATCAATAATAACTTGATGCGGTTCAAATCTGTAAGCAATGCGTACATCGTCTGTGAGCACATATGTGTCAAACCCTGTTTTGCGGCAGCGTTCAAACACTCTGCGTATCATTGGAATATTATTTAGTGCAATCAATGGCTTACCCGGAAAGCGTGTGCTACCGTATCTAGCGGGTATAAGAATAGCGGTGGATTTCATCTACTGTCCTTTCAAAATCTTCTAAACGCAACATGTTCGGGCCGTCACTAGGTGCTACATCAGGATTAGGATGGACTTCCAAGAAAAAAGATTGGATGCCAAGAGCGCTCCCAGCACGAGCCAACCCAGGGACGTAATCACGGTTACCATCTGAACTAGACCCAAGTCCTCCGGGCTTTTGGACAGAGTGCGTAACATCAAAAACAATATCATGTTCATAAGTGTCAAGCATATACATAAGACCAGTATAGTCAACGACAAGATTGTTATATCCAAAACTAGTACCCCTTTCTGTAATCCAAACTTCTTTAGCGTCGGTACACTTACTTAGTATACCTGTCATATCCCAAGGTGCTAAGAACTGTCCTTTTTTAATATTAACAATCTTATCAGTAGCACACGCTGCTTGTATTAAGTCAGTTTGTCTACATAGAAATGCAGGAATCTGATAGACATCAACTGCATCTTTGAATTCTCTTTCGATGCGATTTATTTGTACACAGTCGTGTACATCGGTTAGTGTTTTAACACCGAGCGTCACTTTGAGTGCAAGGAAGTCTGTGAGCGTAGCTTCTAGGCCCATGCCACGTACACCTTGCATACTTGAGCGATTGGCTTTATCGTAACTAGCTTTAAAGTAATACTCAATGTTATACTTGTCGCATACACGCTTACACTCTTTGGCAATCTCTGCACTCTGTGCTAACGATTCGTGTTGGCAAGGTCCTGCTATAATTCTCATTTGTCGTCCTTAATAATATAATAGAGGTCTAGTAGTTTTTTCATTTGTGTTTGAAGAGTGTAATTAGTTTCGGTTAGTCTACACAACTCTTGCCATTCACTCCAACTAAATAGATCTCCAGTTGCTCTACTTACAGCATCTGGATCACCGCCTACTATCCATCTTTCCAACTCATTGTGTGGAGGATCTCTATAGCGGGCATACACAACACCGTTTTGCCGCTCATAGATTAGCGCCTGGTCTGGAATCATCTTAGTCATCCAACTGTTCTCGCATACGTCTTCGTGTTAACACAAATTTATTATACATATAAGGAACATAATCTTTATAATAATTTTTACTTGCAAATACTTTACTAGCGTTATCTAGTTTGCTAAGTCTTTGTAGTAAAACAATTGTGTATAATTCTTCGTATAAATTTAATGCCCATAGGTCTATATTTTTATTATTACACAATCCATTAAAACTATCACAGCCACCGCTCATTTGCATATTCGTTATTATTTCACTATTAGTTTCCATAGCAATCATAACTACATCGTTCGAATCATCAAATTTATCTGCTTCGGCATAAACTGTTGACCAAAACTCATAAGAATTAGAACAAGATAATAACACTGTTTTTATTTTATTTCTGTCAAATGCAGATTTTGCATATGGGCATTTATTAGTTTGGCCTAAATTAAAAGTCCAATTCTTTACAAAGTTATTAAATTTTTCACTTAGCAATAAATCGCCCATACTATTTGTTTAACAATTCCGCTTTGCGCTTCTCGATAGCTGCAAGGCGTTGAGCTTCTGCTTCGATGTCAGCAGAATCTTTTTCTGCTTTTGCTGTTCCGTCTCGACCCATAACTACCAAAATGATTGCTGTGATCAACGGTGAAATTAGTAGTGCAACCACAAACCAAAGCCATCCATTACGTCCCCAGTTGTTAGCCCAATAGCCTACTAGTGCTGAAAATACTACTGCGATTAAAATAATATCCAATTTACTTCTTTCCTTTTACTTCGGTGCCGCTAGTACGACGAACAATGTCATCGTGATTAAATTCAGCCCAGTACAGTTCAAAAGCAACACCGTCTTCTAGTCCTTCGAACTGATGAATCTTACCGGGCTTGACTTGTGTAAAGTCGCCAGCTTCAAGAATAGTTTCGTCAACTAGTCCTTGATCATCTTGCCATACACGCACAAGCATTTTGCCTGACTCAACAAAGAAGCCATTCCATTTAAACTGATGTTCATGTTCTGAACATTTGTAGCCTTCTTTGAATTCAATACGGTGAAACTCTAGTACACCGTTTGCATGGATCAACTCTGTGTTGCCCCAAATTTTACCTGCTTTAATTCCCATGTTGATTCCTTTACATTAACAAACTATATTCTATTACTTCACATTGACGACTGATGTCTTTTACAAAGAATGCACACAACGGATTTTTGCCTTCTGTAATTGGTACGCTTAGTAGTTGTCCGTTCTTCATTTTAGGAAAGTACCATTTTACATCTGTATAAAAATTAGTGATTTTTATTTCAGCAAAGTCTGTTTTAAAACTAGTTAGTGGATTAAACAAAAATGCTTCAAAACCTCTATCGTTAATACTAGTTAAAGGAAGTACTTCTAAATCGTTACCGCTTTCTGAACAACCTACAGCAATGTTCCAATCTACAGGCATAGTTACTTCTTTGCCGCCAATGTCTAATACCATTGCAGGCGCACTAAAACTTTCTAAGAAAATTAAAGGAACAAAGAAAAAGTCAGGATTTTTAGGATCACTATTATCTAGTACACTAAAACGTACATCGTCTTCTATAGTTTCTGGTAAATTATCTAGGTTAAAACACTCGTTATCTAAAGTTAATATTCTCATTTAATTCCAATCCACTTTTTCAATAGTAAAGGGATACTCTGCTTCTTTGTAAAATTTCTTACGCTGAGTTAGATGTCGCTTCGCAAACTTACAAGTACTTGTAAGATCCCATATTTGTACGAAGTCTTTATCTTTTGCCTTTCTTACGCCTCTACCAATACTTTGTATAACACGCACGAAAGACTTACCAGGCTCAAGAAGAACAAGATTAAAAATACGTGGAATGTTAAGCCCGACGGCGGCGACTCCATACGTTGCGATAATGACTTCATTAGTTCCTTCGCGGATTGTGTCATATGTTTCCTTTCTGTCTTTAACCTTAACACTTCCGCTAATGAACGTGCTGTTGGGTATAAGTGTTTGTAGTGTTTCGCCTGCACTAATTCTATCTACAAGAATTAGAGTATTGCCTGATTGTGATACTGTGTTCATCATCTTACCAATGTATTCCAAACGTGCTGTATCTGATGTTAGATATTTTAGTTCGCTTTGATAATCTCTATGTGCAACAGTGTCGATTAGTTGTACTACGTTAACGTGACAAGTTGACAACACACCTTTGTCTTGAAGTTCCTTTGCTGTAATTGACCCGACCACAGGACCTAAACTTGCATGAATACTTTCAAACTCAAACTTCTCTCTTGGTACTGTGCCAGTTAGTCCCCAGCGAATAGGAGCATTGCGTAGGTTGCGAGTAAGCAAGTTCTTAAGAACTTCTGCTTTCGCCATGTGTACTTCGTCAACAATAACAGTGCTTACACCTTCTAAGAACTCAGCCAGTGATAACACTGCGCTTCCGTCTTTGTGCTTCTTGTCCAAAATATTTAAGGATTGCCAAGTACATATAGTGTGAGTCTTACCTAGTTGCTTTCTATCTCCAAAGTACACCCCTACGTCTAATCCACAGTTAATATAGTCTTCTTCAGTTTGTTCTACTAGGCTCTTGTTAGGAACAATAACTAGACTACGCCCGTAAGGTTCACTGATATGTGATAACGTAGCTGTTGTAATTGTCTTGCCTGCGCCTGTAGCAATCTGCTGTAGACTCTGTGGATTAGCAATAAAGTTGTTGATTGCCTCAACCTGATAATCTCGAAGAATAATATCTTCGCCTTCTGCCGGATGACCTTTAGGCCATACAACGCCTTGGTCTGCCCAATAGCGTTCTGTAACTGGTTGAAAGTTTAAAGTAATAGGATGGCGTCTGTCTTCAATGTCTACAATTTCAACATTGTTCTTTGCCAGCACTTCGCTGACAACATCAAGGTGATTAACGTAGCCTGAGCCACCAATACCAAAGAAAGCGACTTTGCCATCCCACCTACCTAGTTTATACTGTGGCATGTGCTTTGCATACGGCACTTCAAACTTAAGAGCATTTGCGAGCTTTCGGCGCACATCAACATCAAGACCTTCTAGTTTAATGTTTACTTCATCTTCGATTATTAATTTACAACTAGCCATAGTATCTTGAATGTCTCCTCATAGGACTCAAATGTTCTTCTCTATATACAATTAAGTCACAGTTAAATGAAACATAATCATTCACATGACGGTCCATTGAACTTGTAAAACTAAATGCTGCACTAGGCTTCCATTCATTATTTACAAGCAACTTAGGTAACTTATCCTTACTAATATACACTACTTTTGTCAACTTGTCAACCCAATTGTTTAATTTTCTGTCCTTAATCAATTGGTTAAAGCCTGCGTCTTTGTCTACTAAACGAAACAACACACTCTGTTCTTCTGAGTTTAAAATGTCTCTAAAATGGTTTGCAAATTCATGTAATTCATTTTCTGGCTCGTTGTCTAGTATTACTAACAACGGAAATCTATTTAATTTCCATAGTGCGTCTAAAATGTTATGTAATGAGTGCATAGACGGCTTGCTTTGAAAGGTTTTACCTGTCCGGCATACAATTTGATTTACAAGTTTTGATTCATCAGTTGGTAATTCGACATGATCAAAACCGTATCTAAATCTACGATCAATAAACTGCGTCATAGTTTCTGAAGTTAGATCTCCTAGTTCATCTTTTATAATAGGCTGTAGAGTAGGATGAATATTAATTAATTCCATATTAGAAATTCCACTTATGTAGTCTTGCGGAGAACTGTGTATAGATTTAATTTCTTTATATAGATCAATAACTTCTTCGTCGATATCAAATTCTTTATTGTTGAATCTGTCTAACAAATTTAATATATTGATTTCGTTACATGCAAAATAATGAGTGTGTGATCCTTTTTCATGACGATAATTATCTTGTGCAGTGTTTGCAACTTCTTGCACTAACATTATTTCAGTTTTTCTAAAAGGAAATCTTATTTTAATTTCATTGTCTGCAAGTTTGATATATTTACTGCGATCAATATGACGCAACGGTTGACGCAATTGATTAACTGCGTAATCAAAGTCCCAATCTAAATTGACAAACTGATCGCGATATGATTGTAATTTTTCATACATAAGTGCTGACTGTCTATCAGTTAGAGCAACGCCTCGAAAGGTTTGTCTAGCAATACTAGTCATAATAGTATGATCAGTTTTTTCAATAGTAAACTCGACAGGAGACTCACGCAGTCCTGCAAGATGTTCTAAACAATCTTCTAAATTTATAATCATACATACAGTATAACTTAAATTAGCTTAGGTGTCAAGTTCTTTAATGGCAATCCTGCTGCAATTTCTTCTATAGTATATTCAGTGTGAGCGTAATCGTTAAGCCATTGTGTTCTATCCGGCATTAGAGGCTGTTCTATAGTATGTAAGAAATCAATGTCATTGCCTGCAGGGTAAGCAAGACTGTGGGTACTAACAAACGCAGGCACACCCTCGATGATACTATGTATGCCTGGGTTGCTCGAATAGCTGATAGTAGCCCAAACATTATCAAAACCCATATCGAAATCATCATAAGTGTTAGTAACATGTCGAGGTTCTTGTCTGTATACGTTTTTAAGTCCACGCTCAATGTGTTCAAGTCTACAGCGTGGATGTGGTCTAAATATTATTGGGCGGTCTGTGTGTTTGCGTATTTCGTCGTAAGTATTTAAAAACCAGTTGCTCATGCGAGGCATAGTTTGCCACTGCAAACTTTTGTCGTGCTGTCCTGCTATTAGTATATACTCGCCGTCTGTGCGCCAGGGCTTTACCTCCAAGTTAAGTAAAGTAGCCCTATCATTGCTATTGCCCATATCGCCAAAGTAAGCATCTCTGTTAATACCATTTAATCCAACCTTCCAAGTTGTTCCTCTTTTTATTCCACCGACTTCAAGTACTATAACTGGTTTGGTTTGATTCCAGATAGCTTCGTTTCTAGCCATTCTGCCATTCCAAAGAACACTCCAAATAACATTAACATCAGCGTTAATATCATTATAAAGAACATCATGCCCAGCAGCCACAAGACTGTGATCAAAAGCATCGAAAACTGGTCTACTATTAAGCGCACCATTGTGTGTCCATAAACTAAATCTCATTTATCGCCTAATAAACATTAAGCCGTATTTTCTCATAAAAGCTTTGCCCATAGTTGTTGAAGTTCTAATCATATCAGTTCCCTTTTGGTCATAGTCAAAACCGTATTGATTAAATATTTCTATCCAGTATTCTTTTGTATTACAGTTAACATGATGATGACCTTTTTTACCAGGAGGTGCATGTGTACAAATTACATATTTTGCTGCTTGAAAAGCTGGCATATAGTTTGGTATAAATTCTTCGTACACATGTTCTAAAAATTCTACGCTCCAAGCAAGATCAAATTCTTCATCAATTGAAAACTTGCCTTTACTAAAATCAAATTGTATTTGCAAATCATCTTTTAAACATCTAGGGTCGCCTTCAATTCCAATAGCACGTAGACCTCTTTTTCTTGCAGCTTCGACCTGACATGCTTGTCCACAGCCGATATCGATCATGCTTGTTATATTGAAAGTTTCAATTACTTTATCTAAACTGCCTTCATCAACCCAGCAGCGTCCTTCGCCGCCGCCAAGGTGTTCTTCAACTTCTAACATTTAAAACTCCTTCCAATATGCTTCTGTTCTTTTAACCATAATATCTTTTTTAAGACTTTTGCCAGTATCTTTGCGCCCGCCTTTCATATGATCCATCCACTTGCCTAGCGGGCCGTTGATCAATGGATGTCCACCGCCGCCTGACTTAGCTTCTTTCAAATACATTTCTGCGCTATAATCGTGTGATGGAAATTCACTATACTTCTTTAGCAGCTCGCCAAACACATAACTGTCATGCCATTCTTCTAATGTAAAGATACCATTGTCTGCGTCTTCGTACATACGCTCAAAGTCTTCTAAGAAACTATGACACACAGGATGATTTAAATTTAGTCCGTAGAACCCGCACTCTGGCCAAGTCTGCGATCCTTTACCTCTACCAACATATGTAATGTAAGCATTGTCTGGTAGTAGTTGTGCAAATTCCTCATATTCCCAAGGACTGTGAATAAAGCTATCTGCATCCATCCACACACACCACCCCTTAGAGCGTGTACAAGCGTCATACACAGCGTATGTCTTATTAGCGAACCGTATAGCATCCCATTTAAACTCTTTGTTCCAATCCTTGCGTTTACTGCGTACAGGGTCTTGACTGATATCGCCATTAGCTTTAGGAACATTATTCCACTTAGCTTTAAAGGCATTTAGTTTAGGTAATACTTGTTTTGCATCTAATATTTCAATGCGACTTGGGTCAGGATTAATCGGTTTACAATCTTCTGCATATACTAATAGCTTAATGCGTTTGTCTACTTTTGCAGCAAAGCTATCTAAAAACCGTTGTCCGTATTTTACTAATCCTGTGGGATGAAATGTAGTTACTACAGTTATTTGTTTGCTCATTTTATTGCCCACTTTCTCAAGTGTCTCCATGCTGTACCGTCTTTAAGTTCGTCTAATGTCCAGTGCATCTGCGCCATTTTTTGTATCCAAGATTCTCTATCAAACTCTTGTATATGTTCGATATCTGTTA
>Ga0209602_1003240_pt1 | contig 12652 bp, 9 predicted proteins | sample COGITO_mtgs_1205_3_FD_184810 | JGI IMG/M metagenome (GOLD analysis project Ga0209602, IMG submission 184810) | Pelagic marine microbial communities from North Sea - COGITO_mtgs_120524 (SPAdes) (version 2) | ecosystem: Environmental > Aquatic > Marine > Epipelagic ...
CGTAGTCTTTAGTGCGTAAAAGTTGCAGTAGTTGTGGGCGTAGTTCCATATGGATGGTGACTCAATCGAGTTTTAGAGGATATGCGAGCCGCGATCTGCGGCGGACATCCGTCCGTGCGGTTGTATCTGGCATGGTTGTATTTGATGCGTAGCGACAAGTGAAGGTTAGAATGCAGCGATCACATCAGCCAGACCGCACAAATTGTGCGGGCGCCGGGCTCGGATTGTTGGCTGCCCACAGGAGGTGATGACCAGAGCTTGCGCCAGGATCGAGTTGGTCGGCAAGCTCCGCCCCAGTGTGCGCCCTGGCGCTAGCAGCGCGGTGTTTAGGTGAATGATTCCCGGCTGTTGCTCCGCGACGAGCCGCGGTCAGTACTGACACGCACTCGTCGACGTGCCCTATAGCTTGAAACGGAAGAATTCCTGGTCTGCGGTAATTGGTATTTCGAAGCTGATCTCCTCCGCGGGTTCTTGGGTCCACGTGGTCAGGTCATTACTACGTTCAAGTTGAATTTCCAGCGATAAGACCACGTTGCCGTTCACAATCTTAATTTTCGTTGGAATCGAGCGGGGGCTCTCGACCTGTGGATCAACCAAGCCGACCAATGAGCTATAGTCATAGTTGGGGTCTAAGCCGATCGCTACGATTTCACCGTCCGATAGACCGTCGCCCGAGCTGTCTTTCACGCTTGGATTGGTGTTATAGGTGATCAGCTCCTCAAAGTTACTCAGCCCGTCTTCATCGTCATCATTGCCGTCTTCGACAAACTGCGCGGTGATCGTGCGGTGCTGATCCATGTTGACCTGCAGCGGGTTGCTGCTGCCGCTGGCGTCACCGGACCATGAATCAAACAGGTAGCCGGGCGCCGCGGTGGCGGTGACCGTTGCCGCGCTATCGTCCAGATAGCTATCGCCATCGCTGACGCTGCCGCGCTCGATGTGCGAGACGCTGACTTCAAGGTCCCAGACCGGCACAAAGTACGCCGTTAGGCTGACGCTGGTGGTCGCGGTAAAGCTGAACGAGTTGGTCGATTCGAAGCCCTGCGGCACATCGCCCGCCCAATTGGTAAAGGCAAAGCCATCCGCCGCGGTGGCCGTGACTGTGACCGTCGCGCCAGTCAGGTACGAGCCCGTACCGGTGACGGCGCCGTAGCTCGGGTTGTTGACGGCGACCGACACGATCTGCTGACGATAGGGCGCCAGGTTCAGGGACACGGTCGCACTGCCAATTGAAGACAGCCCACCGTGCAGCGGTTGGTCGGCCACCAGCGGGCTGTAGTCTGCTTGATATTCTTGGGTCAAGTTCAAGCCATCGGCATCCGGATCGTCCGTGCCGGAGAAGGTCAACGCGCCCAGATAATGCAGCTCCCACCAGTCCGGCAAGTTGTCGGCGTCGCTGTCCTCTGCCTGATCGACATAGCGCGCCACATAGCCCGCACTACCTGTCGGCAATAAGCTCAAGTCAAACAGCGCGCGCCCGGCGCCATCTGTCTGCCGCGTGCCGTCCAGATACCAGCCCACAAAGCGATAGTCATTGACCGCCAGCGGCGCGTCGGGTGTAGACACCGCATCGCCCAGAATCAGCGAAGTGGTCTGCGTCGTAATCAAGCCCTCCGGATCACTACTGAAATCGATCCGAATCGACTGAATGGGATCCGAGTAGGCCAACAGCGCCGAGCCGACATGCGAGAGCCCGCCGCCAGCGATCGTATCGATCACCATCGGTTGATAGCCCAATTTATATTCTTCGAGCAGGGTAAAGCCATCGCTGTCGGGGTCGGCATCGGCGCCCGCGGCGAGATCGCCGAGCAGTTGCAGCTCCCACCAATCCGGCAGCCCGTCGCTGTCCGCGTCGAGTGTTTCCGCGACATACGCTGCCTGAATCGTGGTACTTTCGGTCGGCACCACCGCTAGGTCAAACAGTGCGCGCCCAGTTGGATCGGTCAGACGTGTGCCGTCCATAATCCAGCCAGTGAATCGGTAGCCATCTTGCTGTAAGGGATAGGACGGGGACACGACCGCCTCACCCGGCAGCACCACGGTCACCACATCCTCAAAAACACCCGCTTGGCTGCTTTCAAATACAATCTTGTAGCTCGCGGTTGGGTCGTAAAACACCAGCTCCGCCGATGCCACCGATGAAATGCCGCCGTGGCGCGGGGCGTCGACAACGTGTGGCAGGTAGCCGAGTTGGTATTCGGTCGACAAATTCAGCGTGTCGGCATCGGGGTCGTCGCTGCCCGACAAGTCCAAACTCCCCACATGCCGTAGCTCCCACCAATCGGGTAAGCCATCCGCATCCGCATCCAGGCTCGCTTCCAAGTAACGCGCGACTGCGCTGCTTTCGCCGCTCAAGTTGAAGTCAAACTGATGTGGCGCCGCACCCGTCGCATCGCGCATCGGGCTGCCATTCAACTGCCACTCGGCAAAGCGCAACGAGCCGTCGGTCAACGGCGCCGCCAGCGAGTCGACCGTGTCGCCGATGGTATAGACCTGCGCCTGATCGACGATGCCGACAGGATCCGAGCTCTGGTAAAAGAACGCGGTTTGCGACCACGCCGTGCCGACCGAGGCCAGCAGGCCGGCCGCCACTGCCAGTGGGCTTCCAAGTGGAAAATGTCTCATCATAGCGACTCCGAGGCTGGAAAGAGATTTAACCGGAACGAAGCTCCCGTTATTCGGCATCGGCGGTGAATTGATAGCTGATGTTTAGATCGCTAGGCGCATACCCAAAGTAACTAGTTATTGCGATCTGATAGGTTTGGTTCGCAGTCATCCCGAGCGTTGCGCTTCGAAACCAATCATCCTGCTTCGAGAGTGCAGCCAACTCAGTTCCTGAATAGATAGAAATATACTCCTCTGTATAACCTTCAGCTAAACTATCGACAGAAAGCGTCAGCTGCCCATTGGCAGGTGCGGTGAAGCTGAACCACAGCGAATATGCTCCACTTCCGTAATAGTGCGAAGGTTCGCCGGCTTCCAGTGTTGCGCTTGCATTATTGACTTCAACAGCACCAGAGGTGCCACTGAGTGTATAGCGGTTCGCGAAGTCATCGGGAAATAGATCAGGGTCGCCGCCCTGAGTCACACTGACCGACAGCGCGGCGCCATTCAGTGCCACCGTGCCGGATCGGGTATTGATGTCAGTATTTTCGGCTGCACTTAGGGTGATCAGCGCGCTACCGACTCCGGACGTGGCACTGCTGATGCTCAGCCAGTTGCTGGTGGTGGCCAGCGACCAGCCCTGGTTGCTGGGGTCCAGAATCGTGAGGGTAAAGTCACCACCCCCCGCAGGCACGGCGACGCTGGACTGCAATACTCGAGGTGTGCCCGGCACCACCCACCAGAGTGGGCGGTCGATGATACCTGCCCATAAGTCTTCGGATTGGGGTGCCACTGAATCAAAGCCCAGCTCGTTGACGTAATAAGGCAATTGTGCCGTAACAAATTGACCGCCTGAAGTCGAGTAAAAAGAAAAAGATTTCAGCAAGTCACCGCTGATCGGATTTTTGGGGGTGAATTGATACACCGTGTCGGCATCGAAGCCATTGCGCGCGGCTTGCACTTGTGCTGCGCTGGCTTCCTGTAGACCGAGCTGATAAAATACCAAGCTGCGGCTGGCTGCAGTGACTGGTGCCTCAGGGGTGCCGAGCAGCACGCCTTCGAACAAGCCGCCTTGGCCGACTAATTGGTTGTCGGCATCCAAGCGCACGCCTTGGTTGGTCGCCCACAGGTAGTAGACTGCCTCTTTGAGCTCGAGGTCGTTGACCGGCGAACGGGAAATGCTCAAGTCACCCTCGGCCAGCGGCAGGGTCAGCATATGGAAGCCCAGCAGTGGCCGCGCATCGTTGGCGTAGATGTCGAACGAGACATCGCCAAACGCCGCGCCCCAATCGACCCCCGCATCCCAAGTCACAGTCAGCTCGGTATTGGTCGGTACAGCTGCACCGAGATTCGCCGCGGTGTCATTCACCAGTGTGGCCAACGGCAACCGACTGGTCTGCCCCTCGCCGTCGGTCAAGCTGGCCAAAATACCAACCGTGACCGTTTCATTATCGGCATCCTCCACGCGATACGTGATGTTCACTAGGGTGGTGTCCGGCACCTGCGCGACCGACACGATCCTCGGCAGCGGAATGGCATTGGCATCGCCCTTGGTGCGGTAAGCCCGGCGCGTGGCGGCCACTTGGCTATTTTCAAATGTTGGACGATCATACGGGCCATCGACCTCGCCGCGGCTTAGTAGCGTGCCATCAACACTGAAGATCAGCTCATCAGCAAAATAACCAGGGAAGGAATTGTAAACATCGACCACTAACGAGTAGCCAGCAACCAACCATTCGTCATCAGATAAAATATCACCAAAGGTAAAGGACTCCGACTCGAGCAATGTGCCCGAGGCATCGCGCACGCGGCGAAATACCTGAGAATTCGACGCGCTAAAGTTATTGCTCACATCAAAAGTGACAAAGCCGCCGTCCAACGATTGAGTCCAACCACGTGCTTGAGAACCACCAATAAAACCAGTATCACGATAATGCTGCAAGTCGCTGCCGAACACGGCGGTGCCACTACCGTGTGAAATCGCAAAGATCCCGCCTGGTCCCGGTAGCACATAGTAAGGATAGAAATTACCCACGCTGGGCACATCGGCGCCCGTAATTGTCGCCTGCAGCGCACCCGCGGCGCTATACACCTCGATCCAGCCATCAATATTTGTCTGAGTGGCTTCATCGTAAGTATTACTGTAGCTTATATACACGCGCCCCTCGGGGCCCACTGCGAGGCGGATTTGGCCGTTATTCGGATGTGTCACATCGTCGATCAATACTTCAGCATAGCCACGGTCCTGCATGCCAGCGTGCAGCGTCGCACACAGGCACAGGCTCGAGAGCAGGGCAAAAACGAGTTTGGTGTATTTCATGATAGTAAGGTTTTCTGAGGATTGTTGTGAAACGGCGAAGCGTTCAGTGGGTGCAAAAGTAAAAGGCGAAATAAACGATAGTCTATTCATCAAATCGCAATTTGATCACTAAAAAGTGTAATTTACACTGTTTGCGGCATTACTGAACAACCAGCAATAACAAGTAAACAAAAAAGTGCTGCTGTCCAAGAAAGGCAGATCGCAGCCAGTTGCCCAGCGATGGAGATGCCTGCTGGCGGTCCGGCGCAAGCGCGGCGCTTGGCAGTTGGATGAAGCCGCGCGCTTTATCTGGCTGCAGTCGCATATTGCGGGCAGCACTGCCGTGTCAATCGGGCAGAGACCGCGGCACGTGCGGAGGCTTAAATGGAGCCGAAAAACGGAGTCGAACCGTCGACCTATTCATTACGAATTAGTAGCTTTCTATATTAAGGAAACCCTTTAATAGTCGGCTTTAGCGCTTGAATAGTAAGTATTAACAGTACAATATTGGTAATAAGTTATGGACAAGACTGGACAGAATAATGGCGAAGTGGACATTGAAAGTGGCGAAGTAATGGCGAAGTCAAAAGTAAGGAAGAAGCTGGCCAGGACCCATAAAGACTACTGGAAAGAAAGAGTCGAGAGAATCCCGTACAGGGACAAGGTGAGTGGTGAGCGACTCGCAGCAGGTGAGTATTCGATTCGGCTTACTCACCAGAAAAGACGTGAGTACTTTGCTCTTCACAGTGCCAATCGGAAAATAGCAGGCGATAAGGCCAAGGAAATATATAGCTCACTTAAAGTCAACGGCTGGGATGCTACATTAGCCAAGTACAAGCCCTCGGCTGAGGCTGCCCCAGAGATTGAGACCGTGGGGGATTTAATAGAGGAAGCCAAGAAAGTATCAGAGGTTACTTTGAATACCCTAAACCAGTACTGTGGGGCTCTCAGGAGGATCGTGAGCAGCATCAGAGGTATTGATTCGGACGATAGGAAAAAGTATCGTCCTGGTGGAAGCGATTGGCAAGTGAAAGTCGATAAAGTGAAGCTGTCGGTGCTGACTTCTGATAAAGTGCAGGCGTGGCGCAAGCGGCAGCTAGAAGGATTGAATCCAGCCAAGCGTAAGCGGAAGGAGATGAGCGTAGATAGCACCCTGAACCGAGTGCGCTCAATTTGGAAGCATAGCGGATTGCCGAGTCCCTTCGAAGGCTTGAAGTGGAAAGCGACAGTTAAGAGGTTTCAACCTACGGTTGATGCAGTGACCTTATTATACTGGGCTGAAGAGGAACTGAGGGAGCAGGAACCAGAACAGTTCAAGGCTTTTACCTTATGCCTCTTCCTTGGCCTTCGGCGGAAGGAGGCTGACTGCTTGGCGTGGGGTCAGATTGATTTTGAGAGGGGCAAGGTGCGTATTGAAACAACCGAGCACTTTAAACCTAAGTCGGATAATTCAGAACGGGAAATCCCTATTCAGGAATCATTGCTCCCGCAGATTAGCAAGTGGCGGAAGGGTGCTGATGCAGTCTTCATTCTGGATGGCGGCGAGGCTCGGCCGCAAGCTGGGTATGCTTATTACAGATCCAAGGGTACGTGGAAGGGGCTGAGTGCGTGGCTGCGATCCAAGGGCGTAGAGAGTTCAAAGCCGATTCACTACCTCCGAAAGCTATCTGGTTCTTTGATGTACGGGGCAAATGACGTGTTCGCTGCTCAACGGTTTCTTGGTCACGCTGATATTAGAACCACCATTGGCAGCTATGTTCACGAAGGTGATAAGACCTTTGATTTAGTAGGTGTAAAGCCCGAGCCGAAATCTACCGAGAGAGTATCTTGAGTGGCTGACTGATTTGCCTTATTGATGAGCATAAAGCATTGTTTATTAGGAACTTGTGTCTATTTTAAGTAAAGTGCCGAAAGGAGTAAACACGTATGTTATAATGGGTAGATGTTCAGGCATACTAGAAGAGTTACCAAGTTGAAGACGACTGTCTTTGCACTTTTTACTTGTGTGTTTGAGCTTGCGTAAGGACGCAAAAAAAAAGCCGAGGACTAATCCCCGACTCTCCCAAAACAGTTAATGTTTTTGTGTAGCTACATTCAACGTCCACTGTCTCAGGATGAAAGTCAATTTAGTTTTAGGTTTTAAAGTAATATGAAAAAGTTAGTAAAACCCGAAGACATCTGCGAGACGCTTGGCGTCTGCCGCCGAACTCTCTCCCGATGGGAAGACCAAGGGCTAATTCGATCAATCAAGGTCAATGCCCGAGTCTTTCGGTATGACCCCGAGGACGTCGAAGCGATGATCCTAACCCTAAAGGGGGAGGCAGCTTAAATGAACGGTACGTCATTTAAAAGTGAGCACGTGGAAGCGGATTATAAGGCGAATGATATTCAAGGAGCCTTTGTAATCTGCGAGCACTTCTTCGCTCAGTCCGTTCCGTGTGTTCCGCACGCTAATGACTCAGCGGGAACTTATGCAATGAAGCGACCTGATCTATTAGTGGATGGACTACCTGTTGAGGTTCAGGTGTCCCGAAGCTGGAAGAATAAAGGAAAACCCATCGGCTGGAAGGGCATTAATATATTCGAGCGCAAGATGCATCAAGCGTCCGAGACTGGTGGAGCCTGGTTCACGGTTAATGCCGTAGGCTCTCACGCATATCGAGTTCCCTTCTCTGCGAAGCCAATAAGGAAGGGAGTTTATCGTGATCCCATCCGTGGGACTAATGACCCTTACGTGGTCTTTAGTTTCGAAGATGCTGAGTTCATTGAGCTTCTTAAAGTCGATGGAAAGCTGAATTGAAAATTCTAGCTCCCGAATCAACAACGGTATCCCACTCTCTTCGGAGAGTGGGGCTTTCTGATCGGCAGGTCAGGCGTCTATTAAACAGGACTTTACTTTGCTTGAATTTAATCGGCCCAGGTAAGCGAGTAAGCATAGAAATTTTTAAATGCTTTTCAAATGAGGTTAGAGTCAAAGGCCATCGCTTACGCTTTAATCAAGTGCTATGCAGTGCAGGGCTCTTGAAGCGCACAAGTCCGCACATTCAAGGGCTGGTTTGTTCGGAATACAGGACTCAGGGTAAAGCCGTAATTCAGGAGATAAAATTAACTAGAGCAGAAGCGCAAATACCCCGAAAGGTTGCAGCCGAGAGGCTTAAGGCCAGTAGGTCAGATGAGACGCTTCAGTGGCTCTGTAAGGCGGTTAATCATCACTTTGAGGCTGGACGTTATATCGCTGCTGCAAGGATGCCTGAATGGCATTCTGTGGCGCTAGGGAGAGCATTCGCTGGGATTGTGGCTGAAGCAATCCGCAGGCAAATATGCTCCCGATATTTTAGGCAATCAGCTGAGGATGGTTCCATTGCATTGGACAATGGTGAAGAAGGTCGGCACTATAGAAAATCAGAGCTATCGGCGGACTTCCAGCTGTTTACTGAAGCGGCAAAGTTTGCGGATTCCCTTAGTGGCAAGCCTAGCTCTATTGAAAGTCTGCGAGGGTTAGATCATCGAATAGAACACCTTGCAAAGTCCGAAGGTTTCGAGTTTCTGAAATTAAGATTCGAGAAGGATTTGGTCGAAGGTGTTGTTGCTCGAATGAAAGAGAAGGATATCCTCTGCTGCACTGATGGACTTTCTATTTATGCTGGGGACGCCGAGGCATTGGAGGCCGCCTTTATCAATGAAGTTCAGTACCAGCTTTGTGTGGATGTCACCAAGAGAGAGAGGCCAATCCTGACTCCGCTCTATATCGATAGACTGCGAAGGCTAAAAGCCAAGAAGGAGGGTGTTAATTTGAAGAGTGTACCTAGGGCTAAACCGAAGCACTGGAAAGCACCCGAGTGGATGCCGAGCCGTAAACTTACAGTCGCCAGCAAAGTGCTTGCAACTGTCGATGAAGCAAAGGCCTTCTACGGAGTTGACCCCGAGGCTGACGAAGCTGAAGCCGTGTCGCTGCACGAAGCCCGACAGCAAATTGAGAAGCAGGGCAATATTAAAGCGAGTAACTCTCAGGAGGCTTACAGGCAGCTGGAGGATATGAATCAGGCCCTTCCAGTTGAGCCGACAAGGCAAATCTGGGAACTGACTGAGAAGGGCAGAAGGTGCTTGTTGGATAGTCAAGCAAGTCCTGGAGCCAGTAACAGAGCGGCGTAGAGCCGAAAGCTACACAACATATACGATATCCTAAGCATACCCCTGTTTTATGAGGCGTAGAGGCTGCTAGGTGAAAAGCTCATTTACCTTTTGTTCCCTCGTATGGATTCAATGCATAGTACTGTATGCAATAGAACCGTTGGAGAGGGAGATCGCTTTTGCTTATCCAAGAATGGCTAGCACTAAGACTTAATCTATAGGTCTATGCTTTAGCTTGGGGCTCTTGTTTATTTCTTGAAATCCCTACGGCATCCTTTTTGACTAACGGTATGAAATTTAAGTACCTGCTGTTTTTTCCTTTGCTAATGGGTTCCTTGGAGGCTGCTACAGTAAATGATCTAACCTTTGCCCTAAACGGTGACGGCAATGGATATAGTGTGTCGGATTGCCTAGGAACTACCAGCGGCTCCTTAGACATTCCCAGCACCTACAATGGTCTGCCAGTGACCTCGATTGGAGATTCTGCATTCAATAACTGCCGAAGCCTTGCCAGCATAACGATCCCCAACAGCGTGAACTCGATTGGAAATGAAGCTTTCGTGGCTTGCTATTCCCTGGCTAGTATTACCATCCCTGACAGTGTGACCTCGATTGGGAATCGTGCATTCAATAGTTGCTCTAGTCTAACAAGCATTGAGATCCCCGACGGCGTGACCTCGATTGAACCAGCAACATTCGCTTTCTGCCTTAGCCTAAACAGCATTACGATCCCCGACAGCGTGACTTCAATTGGGCATAATGCATTCAATAGCTGCAATAATCTAACCAGCATTAACATCCCCGACGGCGTGGACTCAATTAGGGGTTATACATTCTATAAATGCTGGAGCCTAACAAGCATTGAGATCCCCGACAGCGTGACCTTTATTGGGAATGATGCATTCAGGGAATGCACTAGTCTGACCAGTATAACAATCGGCGACGGCGTGACCTCGATTGCAAGTAGTGCATTCTACGACTGCTCTAGCCTGACCAGTATTAACATCCCTGACAGTGTGACCGAGCTGAGGTCTGGTACTTTTGAAAACTGCACTAGCCTGACCATTATTACGATTCCCGATAGCGTGATCTCGATTGGAGATGGTGCATTTCGAGACTCTGGCCTAATCAGTATTACGATCCCAGACAGCGTTACCTCGATTGAAGGTTATGCATTCAATAACTGCACTAGCCTAACCAGTATTACATTTGATGGTGATGCCCCTACAACAAGCATTACTGCCTTTTTGAATATTCCATCTAACGCAATAGTATCGCACCGATATGACGCAGCAGGCTTTACATCTCCAACGTGGCAAGGTCTCAATACTAGCATAATAAATAGCTTGCCCGTCCTAGACCTAGAAACTTTCTACGAATCCAACAGCGGCGAAAGCATCACCATAGATGCAACAGCTTCGGATGGTTATCCTATCGAGTTCAGCTACCAGTGGTATTATAATGAATTCCCGATACCCTCATTTTTAAGTGGAACAAGCCCGACATATACTATCGATGGTGCATCTTCGAGTAACGGCACTTGGCAGGTAGAAGTTACCAATGACGTTGGAACCACATCCGCTGAATTTGAATTCAGAGTCTTTACTGACGCTGATAGTGATGGATTATCAGATTACCGTGAGGGTAATATTTTAGGTACAGATCCTAACTTAGCGGACTCAGACAGCGATGGTCTCAGTGATTACGATGAAGTAAACACGCACTCCACGAACCCACTACTTAGCGATACCGATAGTGATGGTCTATCTGATAGTGACGAACTTTACATCTACAGTACGGATCCATCAGATAGCGATAGCGATGATGATAGTTTAACAGATGGAGCAGAGGTAAATGATTACAGCACTGACCCAAATGACACGGACAGTGACGACGACCAGCTCTCCGATGCAGATGAAGTAAACACGCACCTAACAAACCCCAATCTATCGGACAGTGATAGTGATCAATTGTCCGACTATTCTGAAATTAACTCACATCTTACAGATCCGAATGATTCAGACTCAGACGGTGATGGACTTGGAGATGGAACTGAAGTGAACACCTATTCAACGAATCCGCTTGCAGCCGATACCAGTGGAGATGGATTTTCTGATGGATTTGTTGTTACTCAGGGTGCAGATCCGTTGCTTGATTACAGTGCTTTTCGAACGGAGACTGTTAATCAGATCAAAGATGCTCGAGTAGGCTCAACAATGATTGAAGTATTTGGCGGCAAAGCAGACATCACAATGACCCTTGAAGAGACCTCAGATCTTAATGATTGGTCCAATGCGACAACATCCGAGAAGACCATTCAGGTCGATGCCCCGACAGGAGCCCGCTTTTACCGTTTCAAGATGGCGGAATAATTTTTAAGCGGACTAGATGCATTCACTGCGCTAGATGTATCCACACGCATTAAGGGAATGCCTTTGGGGTGCATTTCCCTAGGCTCCAGCAATTAGTCGCCCTTGGGTTCTTTGTGCCAGAGGGTCAGCTTCTTCCGTTTAATCGATAGATTTTTATCCAGCCAACCACCTTCAATTGTCCCTGTTAAATAAGATCTAGGTAAACGGATCGCTACAAGCCAAAGAATCTAGCGGCATTTTTAAGTATGCGACTTTGATAGTCGCCGATCTTACCGCCAATAGAGGTGCGAGTGTATATCAGCATCCAGATCACCAGTGACAATACTGTGCCTAGGCCATCGGGCAGGTCAAAGGCCATACCCACAAATGCGCCAGGAACTATAATTGGCCCCAAAAGGACTACTACTGCAAATGGAAATAATACAAAGCAGCCTACAATCTTAATCAGGAGTTTGATTATTCTATTCATATTGTAGGAGCAAAATAGGTGAGCTTCATTCGCTGTTATTTCGAGCGCTTCGCCAGCCACTCACGGGATAGCTTCTGCCCTTCAGCGATCTGCTCCTTGGTCATCTTTTTGGAGGTGTTATCTTTGATTGTTTGAGCAAGCTCATCGCCTTGAGCGGCGGCTAGGTTAAGCCACATATAGGCTAAGGCATAATCTTCGGGTACGCCTTCGCCGAGAGCATACATCAAACCGAGGTCGTATTGGCCCCTAGCGAGTCCTTGTTCAGCGGCTCTTCGGTACCACTTTACAGCTTCAGCGCCATCTTCAGGTATGCCCGAGCCAAATTGATACATATTCCCTAGCTCGCATTGAGCCTTAGCAAGTCCCTGCAAAGCTGCCTTACGATACCACATTACAGCTTGAGCATAATCCTTAGGTACGCCACTGCCCCATTTATATACTAACCCTAGGTTGAATTGAGCTAAGGAGCTCCCTTCCTCAGCGGCTTGGCGCCATTCTTTAATCTGCTCGGGCGCAGGCTGGCCAAAGCAGGTAAGCGAGACAAACAGAAGCACAATCGGTAGAAGCAATTTAGTCATAGCACGAATTTCGCCATCCCTAACAAAAAGATCAAGAGAGTATTTTTTTCTGGGGCTCCTTATCTATATATAAAACAGACGCTGGGATTCTTACGACCCCCTCCCCCGTGACTATTCGTGACAGATTCGTGACACTTTATTTTCCTTGATTTACCAATTCGTACGAATGCATACGCACTCTAGTTCCTTTAAACACAAG
>Ga0209602_1003255_pt1 | contig 12618 bp, 3 predicted proteins | sample COGITO_mtgs_1205_3_FD_184810 | JGI IMG/M metagenome (GOLD analysis project Ga0209602, IMG submission 184810) | Pelagic marine microbial communities from North Sea - COGITO_mtgs_120524 (SPAdes) (version 2) | ecosystem: Environmental > Aquatic > Marine > Epipelagic ...
GAGCAAGGACTACAAGGATTACAAGGTGCTGATGGTGCTGATGGTGTTCCAGGCCCTAAGGGTGAGGATGGATTAGCAACTTATTTCCATATAGCTTATGCTGATACTAATACAGGTGTAGGTTTTAGCCAAAATCCTGTAGGTAAATTATACCTCGGTACTTATGTAGATAATATACAAACAGACGCTCCTTCGGGCAGTCTTCTGTGGAAATGGCAATTAGTTAAAGGAGCTGATGGTCAAAATGGAGAAAATGGTATCCCAGGAACAAATGGTTTAAATGGTCAAACTTCTTATCTACACATAGCATATGCAAATAATGCAACTGGAACTTCTGGTTTTAGTGTAACTGATTCAACTGGAAGAACACATATAGGTCAATATACTGACTTTATTGAAGCTGATTCAACTAACCCGAGTCTTTATAAGTGGACTTTAATTAAAGGTGAAAAAGGAGATCCAGGAGAGCAAGGACTACAAGGATTACAAGGTGCTGATGGTGCTGATGGTGTTCCAGGTCCTCCTGGAGCTGATGGCCAGGCAACTTATTTCCATATAGCTTATGCTGACAATGCTTCAGGTGGAGGATTTAGTCAAGAACCTGCAGGTAAAGATTATATTGGTACTTATGTAGATAGTGTTGCAAATGATGCACCTGCTGGAGATTCAAAGTGGAAATGGGCTTTAGTTAAAGGACAAGATGGTGCTCAAGGTACTCCAGGAACAAATGGAGAAAATGGTCAAACTTCTTATCTGCACATAGCATATGCAAATAATGCAACTGGTTTAGGATTTGATATTGTTAACTCTGAAAACAAGGAGTGGATAGGTACATATACTGATAATTTACCCAATGATTCACAAAATTGGTCTGTATATAAATGGACTAAAATAAAAGGTGAGACAGGTGAAAAAGGAGATCCAGGAGAGCAAGGACTACAAGGATTACAAGGAAGTAATGGACAACAAGGTATTCCCGGACCGGCCGGTGACTTAGGACCGCAAGGGCCCGAAGGTCTTAAAGGTGAGACTGGAACAAGTTCATATTTCCATATAGCTTATGCTGACAATGCTTCAGGTGGAGGATTTAGCCAACAACCTGCAGGTAAAGATTATATTGGTACTTATGTTGATTATATACCAACTGATGCACCTGCTGGAGATCCACAATGGAAATGGGCTTTAGTTAAAGGACAAGACGGTGCTCAAGGTACTCCAGGAACAAATGGTATTAATGGTCAAACTACTTATTTACATATCGCATACGCAACTTCAGCAGATGGAAGATTTGGATTTGATGTAACTAATTCTACTGGAAAATTATATATTGGACAGTACACTGATTTTACCCAAGCGGATTCAACTGATTATACTAAATATAAATGGTCATTGATCAAAGGTGCTGATGGTGCTAAAGGTGATGCTGGTGAAAAAGGTGCAACGGGTCCTGCCCCAGATACTAGTCTTTATTTAACTACATCTACAAATATCGATGGCGGTAAAATAACTACAGGTATCATAAAGAATGGACAATTCATTGCTTCTCCTGAATGGAACAGTTATGCAGGTACAGGAATGGGTATTAATTTAGATCTTGGTGCTATTAACGCTAAGAATTTCTATATTTCACCAGCTGGTGATGCTAAATTTAAAGGTGATATTGATATTGCAGGTAATGCAAAAATCGGAGGTGTTCTTGCTTCAGGATTCTTTAATGTTAAGCAAGTAGATGGTATACCTAAACTTGCAATGTTTGATGATGTTATCATCGGTGATGAAACATTCATAGACTATAAAAACGATATCGTTCTAGAATTTGATGACGTTAGGACAGCCCGAGAAGACGAATTAAGCGAGGCCCCCACAGCAACACTATCACACAGATACGTTAAAAGAAATGATGTTTCTATTGAAAGCGGAGATTTAGTTAAATTAGATGGTAATAATGAATTAGTAAAAGCTGATTCTGCAAAAGATACTGGAATAGTTGGTATTTTATGGGCAGAAGTTGATTATTCTTTAAAACCAAGTAATTTAGACAAATACCGCAGTGAAGATAGAGTATACGTAGAAAAAGATCATCATTATAGAGATTCATTTGGTGTTAAATTAGCAGAAGCTGATAGAGATGCTAAAAGTCTTTGGACTGTTGCTTCATTAGGTGATTCTGTTGAAGGCTCATTATTAGGCATGAAAATATGTAATCAAAACGGCGATGTAGCTATTGGAGATCTTTTATGTTCTTCAGATACACCAGGTTATCTTATGAAACAACCAGTTGAATATGCAGTTGTTAACATTGTAGATGGCGTTCCACAATATGAAGAAAGACAAGTAATTAATTCATTTACAGTAGCTAAATGTATGTCATCTGTTAATTTTGATGGAAATGGTAAGGCAGAAGGTGTTTATGGTTACTTATATTGTGGATAATATTAAATAAAACAAATATATAAATAAAACAAAGATAAATAATGGCAAACATTACAAACGGAACAGTAACAGTACAAGTATCTGGAGGAGTCGGACCTTACCAGTATACTTTATTGAATGCGGATAATAACCAACCTGTACCACCAAACGCATATCCGACATTTACAAATCCAGTAATTGCAATATCAAATGCATTTACATTCGGAAATGCTAACGATCTTACAGGAAACAGCGGGTTACAACCAGGTTCTTATAGAGTAAAAATAGTAGATGCTAATCAGTGTGAGACTTTATCAAATACTTTGATTGTTTCTAACGAAACTCCAGCGCCTACTGCAACTCCAACTCCTATGCCAACTGCAACGCCAGAGCCTACAGCGACTGAAGTGCCTCCAACTGCAACGCCAGTGCCTACAGCGACTCCAACGCTAACACCGACTCAAACAGCGCATATAACACCAACACCGGTTACACCAACTGCAACGCCAGTGCCTACAGCGACTCCAACGCTAACACCGACTCAAACAGCGCATATAACACCAACACCGGTTACACCAACTGCAACGCCAGTGCCTACAGCGACTCTAGAGCCTACAGCGACTCCAACGCTAACACCGACTCAAACAGCGCATATAACACCAACACCGGTTACACCGACTCCAACTCCGACTGAAGTGCCTCCGACGCCAACTCCAGTACCACTAGTATTACAACCACAAAGAAAGGTTATTAGTGGATGGAATCTATTTGCAGGTGAACCTGATGAATTCATAAATGGATTACTTAATAAGACCGAACAAGAACATCGTGATTTCTTCTGTAATGCACCATATATTGGAGGTGTATCTCACCAATCGGGAGACGAAGCTAGACCATATGTATTATGGACTGATCAAGATGACAGTTTCACTATACCTGAGGTTGGAAACGTATTTTACGCAGATCAACAAGGTACACAATACTTTGAAAATAGTGGATTCCTTTGGTGGAATTCTAACGGTATGACAGAGGCGACAAATTACTATTGGGTTACCATAGGATCTGAAGGTGTAGCTACTAGTGTAGAACAATGGACTGAATGTTCTATAGAGCCTACACCAACGCCGACTGCAGTTCCACCAACACCAACGCCGACTGCAGTTCCACCAACACCAACAGCGACTGAAGTTCCACCAACACCAACACCTACACCGGTAACTTATTACTATCAACTAGCACACTGTAATGATGGACCAAGTAATTCGATATACGTTTATAGTGTAGGGACTCAAATAACAAATGGAGATTCATTTAACTACTTTAGTAACTGTTATGAATACTATGATGTAGATCCTGGTCAAACAGGAACTATCAACTTAGCAGGATTAAGTACTTGTGTATGTGCAACTCCAACTCCTATGCCAACTGCAACGCCAGAGCCTACAGCGACTGAAGTTCCACCAACACCAACACCTACACCGGTGACATACTATTATCAACTGGCACACTGTAATGATGGACCAAGCAACTCTATATACGTATTTAGTGTAGGAACTCAAATAACTAATGGAGATTCATTTAGTAACTTTAGTAACTGTTATGAATACTATGATGTAGATCCTGGTCAAACAGGAACTATAGATCTAGCAGGATTAAGTAGTTGTGTATGTGCAACACCAGAACCAACACCAGCGCCTACAGCGACTGAAGTACCTCCAACGGCAACTCCAGAACCGACTATAGAGCCTACAGCGACTGAAGTACCTCCAACGGCAACGCCAGTTCCGCCTACAGCCACTCCGGTTCCACCGACTGCAACGCCAGTTCCACCGACTGCAACTCCGGTTCCACCGACTGCAACTCCGGTTCCACCGACTGCAACGCCAGTTCCACCGACTGCAACTCCGGTTCCAGCAACACAATATTTTGTTAATGTAGAATCAGGTGCAGGTGACCCAGATAATTCACAACCATGTGAAGTAGTAACCATTCCTGTATGGTCTCCAGATTTTAACACATTATACGCTGCTACGTTCGGAGATACATTATTTACAGATGCAAACTTAACTACACCATTTGATGGTGGAGCACAATGGTATGACCTTGGTTCTACTTCAGGTTTAGTAGGTGGTCTTAAAATATTAGTTAGAACTGGTGCAATCACTACTACAGCAGATTGTCCAGCTCCAGAACCAACTGCAACGCCAGTTCCGGAACCAACATCAACCCCGGTACCAGAACCAACTGCAACGCCAAGGCCAGAACCGACTCCAGCTCCAACTGAAGAACCAGCATCTAGTGATGCATACTTCTTTCACTTAGGAGCAGGTAATTATCCATATGCATTAGATCTAATAAACGCGGATGCTCTTTACTTAACTAATAATCAAGTTTCAGAATCAAATCCTCAATTTGCCGATGTATTTGGTGAAATGTTGACGAATACTGAAGTTTATAATAATATAGGTACAGTTGATTTAAATGGAGAAAATCCATCATGGACATATGAAACTTCAGAAACTCCTAATTATTATTGGTTAGTAGTTCCAGCCAGCTTAGAAATTCCAAATTTAACGGATAACGCCGCCCTAGAAATAGACGGTGCACCAGCTGATGTTGCAGCAGATAGATTAGAATTTACATATAATGGTAAATCATACACATTATATAGACTTAACGCAATACAAGACACTGGTAGTAGAACAGTAGTATATTCATTGTAAAAGGTAAATTATTTAATGTAAAAAAGAGGCTTCGGCCTCTTTTTTAGTTTCTACACGTATATTATTTAGATATATAAATAAAAATAATATAATTCAAATAATGGCATTACCACAAGGAATTCAAAGAGCAGGGTTTTTATCACCTTCAGTAGCAAATGATGGAGTATTACACTCTTTAGCGTTAAAGGGAGGTTTTCAAGAAATGATTTCTTTAGAAGAAAGAAATTCAATACCTTTATTAGAAAATAGTACAGCATTCCCATACAACGGATTTACTGCATCTGATGATCCATGGTCATCGGGTAGAAGAAGAGTCGGTATGTTAGTTCATGTCGTATCCGAAAATAAAATGTATTCTTTAATACCTGTTGGCTTTTTTGGTAATGGTGGAAATTTGGGTGAAGCCGAATGGTTAGCTTTATCAGAATATGAAAGAGCTGTTAGAATTGATCCTACTGGGTCATACACTGTCCAATCTCCAAATCCTGGTAATGGTTTTACAACTATTACTGCTGATGCAACTACAGTAGGTATATCTGCAGATGCTAACTCATGTTGGGTAGAAGTAAATTTAACGGGAGCAGATGGTACTTCAGGTACAGACGGTACTTCGGGTGCTGATGGTTCTTCAGGTATTGATGGAGCACAAGGTGCTGATGGTTCTTCAGGTATTGATGGAGCACAAGGTGCAGATGGAACATCAGGAGTTGATGGAACTTCAGGAGTTGATGGAGCACAAGGTGCAGATGGAACTTCAGGAGTTGATGGAACTTCAGGAGTTGATGGAGCACAAGGTGCAGATGGAGCACAAGGTGCAGATGGAACTTCAGGAGTTGATGGAACTTCAGGAGTTGATGGAGCACAAGGTGCAGATGGAACTTCAGGAGTTGATGGAACTTCAGGGACGGATGGAACTTCAGGAACTGATGGAACTTCAGGAACAGATGGTTCTTCAGGAGTTGATGGTACAGATGGTTCAAGCGGAACCTCAGGATTATCAGGTGTGAATGGTATAGATGGAACTTCTGGTATAGATGGAACTTCTGGTATAGATGGAACAAGTGGTTCAAGTGGAACAGATGGTTCTTCAGGAGTCGATGGAACTTCAGGAACAGATGGTTCTTCAGGAGTCGATGGAACTTCAGGAACAGATGGTTCTTCAGGAGTCGATGGTTTAGAAGGACCTCAAGGTCAACCAGGTGTTGGTATTAATTTTAAAGGAGAAGTAGAAACACAAGATGCTCTTCCATCAGATGCACAACAAGGTGACGCATATATAGTTCAAGATTATCCAGACGCATTATTTGTGTGGAATGGATCTGAATGGGTTGATGGTGGTTCTATTCAAGGACCTGCAGGTTCAAGCGGTACTTCAGGTAATGATGGTTCTTCAGGAGTTGATGGAACTTCAGGTAATGATGGTTCTTCAGGAGTTGATGGAACTTCAGGAACAGATGGTTCTTCAGGAACTGATGGTTCAAGTGGATCTTCTGGAACGAATGGTACAGATGGTTCTTCAGGTCTATCAGGAGTTAATGGTATAGATGGAACTTCAGGAACAGATGGTTCTTCAGGAGTCGATGGAACTTCAGGTAATGACGGTTCTTCAGGAACAGATGGTTCTTCAGGAGTTGATGGAACTTCAGGAACAGATGGTTCTTCAGGAACTGATGGTTCAAGTGGATCTTCTGGTAAAAACGGAACTTCAGGAACTGATGGTTCAAACGGATCTTCAGGAACAGACGGTTCAAATGGTTCAAGTGGAATTGATGGAACCTCAGGAACTGATGGAACTTCGGGAACTAATGGAACTTCGGGAACTAATGGAACTTCAGGAACAGACGGTTCTTCAGGAACTGATGGTTCTTCAGGAACAGATGGTTCAAGTGGATCTTCTGGATTATCAGGAGTTAATGGTATAGATGGTTCTTCAGGTATAGATGGAACCTCAGGAATTGATGGAACTGATGGTTCAAGCGGATCTTCAGGAACAGACGGTTCTTCAGGTTCTTCAGGTAAAAACGGAACTTCAGGAACTAATGGAACTTCAGGAACAGATGGTTCTTCAGGTGTAACCGGTAATCCGGGTACGAGTGGTTCATCAGGAACTAACGGAACAGATGGTTCTTCAGGTAAGAATGGAGAAAACGGAACAGATGGTTCAAGCGGATCTTCAGGAACAGACGGTACAAATGGTTCAAGTGGTTCAAGTGGTTCTTCAGGAACGAATGGAACTTCAGGAACTAATGGAACTTCAGGAACAGATGGTTCTTCAGGTTCTTCTGGTATAGATGGAACTAGAGGTAATGACGGTTCTTCAGGTTCATCCGGTTCTTCAGGAGTCGATGGTACTTCTGGAACAGATGGTTCTTCGGGATTATCTGGTGTTAACGGTTTAGATGGAACTTCTGGAACAGATGGTTCAAGTGGATCTTCTGGTAAAGATGGAACTTCAGGAACTAATGGTTCAAGTGGAACTAACGGTTCAAACGGTTCAAGTGGAACAGATGGTTCAAGTGGATCTTCTGGTAAAAACGGAACTTCAGGAACGAACGGAACTTCAGGTTCTTCAGGTTCTTCAGGTGTTAGTGGAACTTCTGGAACAAGTGGTTCATCAGGAACTGATGGTTCGAGCGGTTCAAGTGGAACCAATGGAACTTCAGGTACTAATGGAACGAATGGAACTTCTGGAAAGAATGGAACTTCAGGTACTGACGGGACTTCGGGTACTAACGGAACTTCAGGTACTAATGGAACAAACGGAACTTCGGGAACTGATGGAAGTTCAGGAAGAAATGGAACTTCAGGAACTAATGGAACTTCAGGAAAGAACGGAACTTCAGGAACTGATGGTTCAAGCGGTTCTTCAGGAACTAATGGAACTTCAGGTACTAACGGAACTTCAGGAACAAATGGAACTGATGGTTCAAGTGGATCTTCTGGTAAAAACGGAACTTCAGGAACTGATGGTTCAAGTGGTTCATCAGGAACTAATGGTACCTCTGGTGTAGATGGTAGAAATGGAAGTTCGGGTATAGATGGAGATAACGGAACTTCAGGTACTAATGGAACAAACGGAACTTCTGGAAAGAATGGAACTTCAGGAACTGATGGTTCAAGCGGTTCATCAGGAACTAACGGAACTTCAGGAACGAATGGTTCAAGTGGTTCATCAGGAACTAATGGTACCTCTGGTGTAGATGGTAGAGATGGAACTTCAGGAACTAATGGAACTTCAGGAACTAATGGAACTTCAGGAACTAATGGTTCAAGCGGATCTTCTGGTAAAAATGGAACTTCAGGTGTAAATGGAACTTCAGGTGTAAATGGAACTTCAGGAACTGATGGTTCAAGCGGATCTTCTGGTAAAAATGGAACTTCAGGTGTAAATGGAACTTCAGGTACTAATGGAACAAACGGTTCTTCAGGAACGAATGGAACTTCAGGTGTAAATGGAACTTCAGGTGTAAATGGAGCTAGAGGTACAGGTTCTTGTTATGAACACGTTTCTATAAATGCCACACCTAGAGATATAAATATAACTAATCAATTATTACAAAAAGCATTTATTAAGATACCTTATACATTTGCTGAAGAGAACATGGTATTAACAGGAATTGAAGCATCATATGGTGTTAATAATAATTCAGAAGCCGTAACATATACGTTAAGAGCTGTAGATTCCAATGGAAATGCAACAGCAATAGCGACGTGGTCACATGCTGGTGGAACTAAATTTACTTCATATACTAGTTATTCAATATCATCATCTTTTTGGTCAGGTAAATATTTATATGTTACAGGATCTAATAGTTCATATAATGGATCAGGTTATACAGTATCTGTTATATTTACAAATGGTTCATGTATGGAGTAAGATAAATAAGATAAATTAATAAGATAAACTTAATATGGCATTATCAGTATTTGCACACGATGAAGAATGTGTACCACCAACTAATCAAATAAATCTAGTTTATGATGCTAATACAGTCTCTAATATAGACAGTAATACATCATCAAATGTTTATTATACAGATGGTACAACATTGGGTGTAAACGACATAATAACCCAACCCGTTCAATGTAATGGTGGAATGGATGTTGTGTTTCTTGTTGATTATACTGCTTCTATGGGCAGTGCCATTGAGGGTGTAAAAGTTGGAATATCCAATGTATTAAGTACGATTAACACAGAGTCTAATGGTGATTTTAGAGTTGCTTTATGTTTGTTTGACGAGTACGATAGCGGTAATACAACTATACCAACATATGCAAATAAATTAGCATATCAAGCTGTTGCAACATCTCGTAAAGTTATAATTGAAGAAAATAGCAATAAAACTCAAGTTATAACTGGTTTAATGCCATTTAGTGGAGTTGGTCAAACTAATTCTTTCATATCACAGCTTAATCTTTTAGATACGGATTCTTTACCACTTGGAAACGGCGCATCAGGTCCAGAACCAGGCGGATTAGCAGTAAACGAAATAGTATCCAATGGAATAGTTGGATCTTTTAGATCAGAAGCAATTAAGGTTATAGTTTTAATTACAGATAATAAACCAGGTGGATATGATGATATTAATAATTCAGTAGATGATGTCTATTTTACTAATTTAGCAGGTGTATGTGATTCATTAGATGTTCAAACAATGGTTCAAAGTACATTAGACAAAACAACGACTGGAAATTATTACACAAAACTTTCTGACAATACAACACCAACGGGTAGATACGATAAAGTTACATTTGATAGTAATGGTAATTGGATTAATACAGGTTTAATTGCTGGTATAGAATCATTATGTGATAGTAGTTTTACATCAACCTGTGATTTAGTAGAAACTGGGTGGTATCATGAACCAGGTAGCGATTATGCAGTATTTTTTGATAAGGAAGAAGGATCAGTAACTAGTAGATATAACTTCCCACCTGAATATGATACTGTAGCCAGTACGTTAAATGCTACAGAAGGCAACGTAACAATAAGATTCCGCGTAAATACTAAATATGTTACAAATGGAACCCAATTATATTGGAGTTTATATGATGGTGGTATTGCAGCCGCTACAGCGAGTGACTTTACACAGAATATAGACAATGGGTCTATATCAATTTCTTCAAACACTGGGTATTTTGATTTGACAACTAAAGCAGATAATTTAACCGAAGGGCCAGAAATGATATATGTTAAAATAATGACTGGTAGTGTAAATGGCACACTAGTAGCGTATTTTGATGTTGTAGATTTGAGCGATACCTCAATGACCCCAACACCTACACCTACACCGGTACCAGTATACACTATATGGTCTGAAGCTGCTGGATTTGGTGGAAGTATTTCTGCTACAGACCCGTGTGGAGACTTACAATTTGCGTTCTATACTAGTAATGCATCTTCAGTTACAAACCTTCAAATAAACGATACGCTATATACAAATAGCAGTTTAACTAGCGCTGTTAATGGTGGTAATCAATGGTATGGATTGGGCGATAGTGTATTTGTTGGAGCAATATACAAAGTACAAATAAGTTCTAGTGGTAAAGTGTTAAATATAGGGGATTGTTATCCTGATCCAACTGCAACACCAGTTCCACCGACACCAACACCAAGTCCTACAGCTACACCAGTTCCACCGACACCAACACCAACACAAATACCAACGGGTAATTGTCAACACTCTTGGTTCTCCGTGGATGTAGATTCAAATAGATATGGATTAAGATATAAATCAATAGAATCTGGAACATATATAAATACGCGCCTTAATCAAATGTTAAGTACTGCAAATGTATGGCGTAATGGAAAAGAAGGTTATGTTGTTTCTGTATGTTCACAAGAAGTGGTAAACATATATGATTTTAATAATAATGGAACAATTACTAGTATTAGTGGTTTTGAAAGATTAGCTTCTGGTAATTCATGTACTAGTGAGACTATATGTGTTTATGACGCTCCTAACCCAACTGCAACACCGGTTCCACCGACTGCAACACCAGTTCCACCTACAGCGACTCCAGCGCCTACAGTAGCATCTACACCGGTTCCAACACCAGTCCCACCGACTGCGACTCCGGCGTCTACGGTAGCTGCAACACCAGTACCGACTGCAGCACCGACACCAACACCAGAAGCACCTTCGTATTATTTATATCAAATGGATCCATGTGACGGTTTTAGCCCTCTTGTAATAGCTAGATCTAATAGTGAGATTATATTATATGGAGTGTATCAACTATCTGGTAGTGCATATGCAGATCAAGGATATACTGCGATACAATCAGTATCAGGTGGGGAATGGGATACTTATGTTTTAGGTCTTTCGCAATGTGGTGGCGGCAAAGACGGTTTAGAAGAAGAACCCCGATAATCACATAGGACACATCTCGTGACCACCATTAATCTATCTAATTATTTACGATAAGTTGTAAAGAGAAAGTATTTCTAACGCCAGGAATACTTTCTCTGAAAAGTTAGTAAACAAAAACACAATATATAATATAATAACTAAACAATATTGTGTAAATGGAAGAAACTATCTTTATTCAGATCGCTAGTTACAGAGATCCTGAATTATTAAAAACATTAGATGATTGTATTTCTAACGCTGAATTTCCAGAAAATTTAAGATTTGGTATATGTTGGCAACATTCAGAAGAAGATGAATGGGATAATATAGATCGTTATAAAAATGATCCTAGGTTTAGGATTTTAGATATTAATTACAAAGACTCTACGGGTGCATGTTGGGCTAGAAATAGTATTCAACAATTATATCAAGGTGAAACTTACACCTTTCAATTAGATAGTCACCATAGATTTATTAAAAATTGGGATACTGAATTGATTAGTATGTTAAAGAGTTTGCAGGCAAAAGGCCACGCAAAACCTTTAATTACAAGTTATATTTCATCATATGATCCAGTAACTTACCCAGAAGGAAAAACTGAAGTTCCATGGTTAATGAACTTTGATAGATTTACACCAGAAGGTGTAATTTTCTTTTTACCAGCTACTATTCCTGGATGGCAGGATATGACAGAACCTATTCCTTCTAGATTTTATTCAGCACATTTTGCTTTTACTATTGGTGAATTTGCAAACGAAGTACAACATGATCCTGAATTTTATTTCCATGGAGAAGAAATTACGATTGCAATTAGAGCGTATACTCATGGTTATGATTTATTTCATCCGCACAAGATTATCGCATGGCACGAATATACTCGTAAAGGCAGAACTAAACAATGGGATGATGATTCTGAATGGGGTAAGAGAAATTCTCGTACACACGAGAAAACTAGAAAATTATTAGGAATTGATGGTGAATCTTATGATTCTGACGAAGAAAGATATGGTAAATATGGTTTAGGTCGAATAAGAAAGATTGAAGACTGGGAAAGATATGCTGGTATTAGACTTCGTGATAGAGCTGTTCAATCATGGACGCTAGAAAATAAATTAGCACCTAATCCTATA
>Ga0209602_1003261_pt1 | contig 12604 bp, 10 predicted proteins | sample COGITO_mtgs_1205_3_FD_184810 | JGI IMG/M metagenome (GOLD analysis project Ga0209602, IMG submission 184810) | Pelagic marine microbial communities from North Sea - COGITO_mtgs_120524 (SPAdes) (version 2) | ecosystem: Environmental > Aquatic > Marine > Epipelagic ...
GAAAAAAATGGCTGATACGCTGCGTTCTTACGGTGCAAACATCAAGTTCCGTACAGAGCAAAACGTAGGTCATTGGGGCTGGGACGCTATTTACAGTGATTCTAGTGCCATAAATTGGCTATTATCATGGACCAAATTATAAAAAACCAATCCTCAGTTCCATTTTATAGTCTTCTTGATTTTATCCCTTTTTATCATAAAGGTAAGTGATTCCAACCCTTCCAAAATTTTCTGCAGTGAGCACATTACTCAAGTATGGTATGAGACCAAAAGTAAACATAAAAAGATACCTTAAAGAGATTGGTGGTGGCTGCGCTTTTGACCCTTCGGAATTTGATATTCACATGCCTTATTTTTTAATGCACGTAGTATTGATTATTTTGGTGTTAAAATCTATTATTGCTTTAAAACTATTCAGATGAAAAATCTATTATATGTTCTATTTATTATTCCCTTTTTTAGCTTTGGACAATTTAAATACAGCAGCGAATTTCCAGTCCATTTTAAAATAGACAATGTGACTTTAGGTGTCGCAGAGGATGTAGTCAACGTCTCAGGCGGAACCCTAGATGGAAAATGGGCCATAAAGATGACTTGGACATTTACCAACCTCTACAAAACTACAGACAGCGGCGAATACACTGCTTTGGGATGGGCTCAAGATGGTGAAATTTTTTTAGAAACCACAGTAAGAGGCGTTTGGAAAAGAAATGGGAAGGTATTTGAGGTAAAACATTTTGAGAACGGAACAGATGGTAATCAATTACTTACAACCGGGGTATTTGATTTTGTAAATGATACTTATCATTGTACCGTTCGAGTCATTCAAGATTAGACCTTTGATCCTCAGTAATTGGCGATTATCTTTTGTCACGAACTATTGATTTTCCAAATATGAGATTTTTAATGTGACGCTTTTAGGCAAAGGATGAAGCGTTCATTTCATCGTTCAAAATGTAGATTAAAATGTGTTTACAAAAAAAGCGCCCATCGAACAACAGTCATTGAAAATAAATACCTATTTAATTTTTCTGTGACCACGAGAGTTATGCCGGAGCTCGCCCCCAAAGGATGAAATTATAAATTCTGCTATTCAGATGCTAATCTTTGGTTGGGGATTTAGTAGGATAGGCATACCAGTTAATTTTTCGAGAGAGGTGCATGATGATGGCCAAAACGAATAACAATCCTAAACTTCCCACAAGGAGTGCATAATCCTCAATTTGTATAATTAAATAAATAAACGTGTAAAGCAAGACTAAAATTCCACCAATGACTTGAGTCAATTTCTTTTTTTTTGAAAAACTATGGGCAAATAAAGTAATCATCAAAATGATTGTTACACTGCTCACCAAATAACTGAGGGCAAATGAAAGGTGCTCACTCAAGGCAATCAAAAGGGTGTAAAAAACACAGAGGGCCAAGCCTACGATCACATATTGCACAGGATGGATGCGTAATCCATTGAGCAATTGAGTAAAAAAGAATAGTAAAAAAGTGAGGGATATAAACAAAGGGGCATATTTTGCAGCCCGCATGGTCTGTTGGTAGTCATCGGTCGGCACCCATAAGTTAACACCAAAAGCAGATTCATAAATGCCTTGAACCGTTCCTCTAAAACTTTGCGGATATGATCGATTTAAGTTTAACACTTCCCATGATGCATGAAAACCCTCCTGACCAATCGTTCGGTCATCTGGCAAGAACGCACCATTAAAACTTGGACTTGGCCATGATGAATTTAAGTCGACAAGGGTTGATTCTCCTAAGGGGACCATGCTCAAGCTTGTGCTGCCATTAATGCTGAGGTCAAGGGAAAAGTCCCATGGTTCATTTGAACTAGGGGGTATAAGAATTCGAGTACTGATCCCCTTTTGAATCACCTCATCTGATTCAATCCCTGGCTTAAAACCATAAATATTATTTCCCCAATGTAGGGTTACTTCCTCTTGTATGCCCCTCAAATCAGACAATCCCAAAGCAACATAGGCCTCCTCCCAGAGGATATCCTCTACCGGTATTTTCCAATCCTCAAAACTTGGAGGTGAAAATATTCCTGAAATTTTCATTTTGGAACGATAAACGGTCACCTCGTAAATCCCTCGATACCTCATTTCAGGCAATATTTCACACTCAATGTTTAGTTGATCAGGTAAAAAATGGGCATAAGCTCTGGATTCAATCCATTTGATCATTTCGCCATCGTTGTTGTAGACTTTGGAAGAAGTGGTGTAAGGCACCGTCAGTACCAATCCGAGAAGGGTTTGGGCACTCCCCCACTTGTCGCTGACCTCTTTTATGGCTTCCTCTTGACGTTCATGGCGCTCTTTGATTAATTCTTGCACCATTGAAACAGGAATTAGCAACAACAAAATAAGCAACCCAATGGTCAGTAATCTGATACTAATAGATGCCTTCAACCAAGCATTTGCTTTTTCAATCAAAGTAACGGCTTCTGGTTCCTTCATGGGTCATTCGTTCGTTAATAATAACTATTGAGTCGTACAAATACTTTCGACAGGACCTTTTGCTGTGCCTTCCCAGTCCGCATCTGCGATCCCCGTCCAAAGCTGAGTCATCTCGTCATAGCACAAAGCATGAACTCGGGCAAAAGCGCCATAACGCTCGAGTGGGGTCACCTCAAAACCAGCATTTAACCAGAGCAATGAATCTGCTGCGGTCCAACCATTATTGGGCGTAAATTCGGCATTTATTTGAAGCCCTCTGCCCACATAATTGCCTGATAGTGAATCAAAGGCTGACATGGGATGTACTCTTGGTGCCAAAACTGCGGCTTGTAAAGATATTCCTTGATCAATAAATCGAGAGATTGTTTGTACAATTCCTGACAAAATTCTTAATCCTCCAGCCGCACCCAGCACCATGACCGTTTTCCCATCTTTCGTGACAATGGTCGGTGCAATGGTCGTTCTTGGCCGTGAACCTGGCGCTTGATCGGTTCCTGTTAAATATGCTCCCATCGTGGATGCATAAACAAAGCCCAATCCAGGCGTAATCACCTTAGAACCAAAAAGTGGGCCTACGGTTTGGGTAATTGAAACCACCATGCCCTGACAATCCGCCGTAGTAAAATGCGTGGTATGATGACTGTCCTCTCCCCAAGTATCTCCTGACCAATCGACATTGGTTACGCGAAGGTTTTGTATCTCCTGATGGTAAAGGGTCGCCTCAGCAGCAGCCCATTTAGGAACGATAAAGTCTTCAGACGCTTTTTCTGCCCATTCTTTGTCTTGCACGGACAGTAAATCTAATTCATAGTAGTCTTCATATCTGCTGTTCGCAGCAAGAGCTAAGGCTTGATTGATGATTAAGGCCCATTCAGCTGGATTCATAAGGGATAACTCAAAGGGAGCCAAAAGATTCAATGCCTTGATCACCAAGCCGCCTCCTGCTGGGGCCGCAATGGAGTGAATGTCATACCCACGGTATTGAGTAGTCACTATACGTCCATCCAAAACCTTGTATTGCGCCAAATCTTCCATCGTAACAAAGCCCCCATTAGCTGCCATGTCTTCGGCAATGCGAAGAGCCGTTTCCCCTTCATAAAAATCTCGGCCCCCACTTTGTGCAATCCGCGTAAGGGTCTGTGACAAGTCGGTCTGAATCAATCGTTCTCCTGCTTGATATAGCACAGAATCCCCCTTGAGCATTTGTGCACTTAAACCGACATTTCCTCGTATATCTTCATAAGCCATTTTATGTCGCGCCGCCTCTCCTGGCAAAATTTCAAACCCTTTTATGGCCAATTCAATGGCCCCCTGCATGAGTGTTTCCAAAGGCAATGATCCGTGAGCCTCATGCAATTTCACCAAACCTGCGACTACCCCTGGAATCGCAATTGTACCATGACCAGAAGACACTACTGAATCAGGTATCCTATAACTAGCAGGTATTTCGGTCATAGCATTATAAGATTGAAAAGAGCCATCCATTTTTCGAACCAATATTTGACTTCTCCCTCCAATGCCATTCATCGTAGGCTCAACCACTGCCAAAGCGAAGCCTGTAGCCACCGCAGCATCCGCAGCATTCCCTCCTAATGCCAATATTTTATTGCCTACTGCTGTTGCCAGTGGTTGTGCGGCCACCACCATACCTTGTTTAGATTGGGCAAATTGAGGGTTTTCTGCTTCTATCCTAGGGTTCTTTTTATTTTGACATGAAAAGAACAAAAGAGAGAAAATAATGCAATAATTAATTGATGTTTTGACCATAAGTGCTGAGAATATAAGGATAATTTAGTCAAAAAAAGCATCTTATTTTATCACTACTTTATTAACGGTCAAATAATTACTCATCCAATAAAAATTCTGCTTACCCGTTGACTTACGCCAGTCAGAATCTCATAGGGGATGGTTTGTGCCCATTCGGCCAAATCTTCAATCGTCGGATTTTCCCCAAAAACAACCACAGTATTCCCTTCAAAGCAGCTGATACCCGTGACATCGAGCATGGTCATGTCCATACAGATGTTACCGATCGTCGGCACCTGATGGTCGTGGAGACCCATAAAGCCTCTCCCCTTACCGAAAACTCTTGCATAGCCATCGGCATAGCCAATGGGAACGATGGCTATCGTAGTATCGCGATCGGTACGTCCAGCTGTACCATAACCGATATACTCCCCCTTTTTAACTGTTTTTATTTGAGAAATCCGCGTCTTCAAGACACTTACTGGAGATAGGTTCATGGACCGTGAGGGATCAAATCCATAGAGACCGATACCCAATCGGACCATATCAAAGTGATATTTAGAAAATCTAACTATGGCCGAAGAATTGGAAGCATATTTAAGCGGCTGATGAGATAAGCCCATGGTCAGCTTGAGATAGGTTTGCTCAAAAATGTAGGCCTGATTGTGGGTAAAATCATCTTCCGAGGGCAGGTCAGCCATAGAAAAATGAGTAAAAATCCCCGCCACCTCTACAGAGCCCTCCGAAAGCAAACTCTTGACTTCATTCACCTCACTTGGATCAAACCCCAAGCGATGCATGCCCGTATCTATTTTTAAATGAATTTTAGGCTTCGAGGCTAAGGTCATTACCTGCTTTAGGCCAGCTAAATTGTAAATTTCAGGCTCCAACTGATAATCACAAAAAATCTCCAATTGGTCTAAATCTGGATTCATCACCATAATTGGGGTCTCAATTCCATTTTTTCTGAGCGCTATGGCTTCATCTAAATAAGCCACGCCTAAATAATCAATGTGATGATATTGCAATACATTGGCTATTTCGAGACTCCCTCCTCCATAGCCAAAAGCTTTCACCATGACCATTATTTTTGTCTTTTCGGACAGGCGTTGCTTGTATTGATTTAAGTTTTGAACAATCCCTTCCAGTCGGATTTCCAGTTGGGTTCGATGCTTTTTGGCCTCTAGTCTATGAATAATTCGTTCTAAAGCAAACTTTCTTGCCCCTTTAACTAAAATCATCTCATCCTGAAAAGTAGGTTGATTTGATAAAAAATCTGCTACCGTGAGATAAGAAATAACGGGTATCGCAAACTGATCTTGAAATATCGCAATTTGTTTACCAATGGTAAACAATCGATTGATCTGATGACTGATCAATAGTTCATTCACCTTTTTATAAAGGAGGGCATCGTTTAATCCAGATTGTTGGATATCTGTTAAAATAACCGTTTTATTTTGCCGCTGCTTTTGTTGTTTTAGGAAATCAAGGGCCACTGTAAGGCCTTGAAAATCGTTGTTATAAGTATCATCAATCAAATAACAATTATCGATCCCCTTTTTAATTTCCAACCTCATTTCCACGGGCTTAAGTTTATGCAAACCCTGTTGTAAGGTCGCTTGGTCCAATCCACAAAGTAAGGCTGCTGTGAGTGCATGCAGGGCATTTTCTATCCAAATTTCAAAAGAAAAAGGAAATTGAAAGACATACCAAACTCCTTCGAATTGAAGGGATACACTGCTTTTGGAAAGAGTATAATAAAAGCACGCTTGCGGGTCGGTTGTTGACCAATCAAATATCCTATTGGGATACAACTCTTTTAAATAACCAAAAACATCTCCATGATCTCGCCGACAAATGATTTGCTGAGTCCCCACAAACAATTTTGCTTTTTCAGTAATTTTATTTGCTAAATCTTTAAAACCTTGATCATGAGCTTCTCCAATGTTGGTGAAAATCCCTATGCTCGGTTGAAGAATTTTTTCCAAGCGTTCCATTTCTCCTTGTTGAGAGATCCCTGCTTCAAAAATGCCTATTTGATGATGCACTGATAGATCCCATACCGAAAGAGGGACTCCGATTTGAGAATTAAAGCTCTGGGGACTTTTGGCTACCACAAACTTTTCTGAAAGGAGCATAGCCAACCATTCTTTCACTAACGTCTTGGCATTGCTGCCAGTAATGGCAATCAGTGGGATGGGGTGATGTGCGACCGCGCATCTTCCCAAATCTTGTAAGCAAGCCCTACTAGAGTTAGTCAAAAAGATATTGGCTTTCGGATAAAGATTAACATTAATGGTCCTTTCAACCACAAAACAACGCACTCCTCTGGCATAAAGCTCAGGAATAAAATCATGCCCATCAGTTCGTGCACTTTTCAGAGCTATGAAAAGTAATCCTTCCCATAGGGAAATCAATCGCGAGTCATAACCCAACCGGGTAATTACTACTTCTGAATGATAACAGAGTTCTGTCCCTTCGACTTCCTTAATCAGCTGTGACCATGCCATCTTCATAACCTCATTTCCATCTCATATTGATCCACATTATTGACCAGTCCTGTATTTATTAAAAAATTGAACATAGCTTTTGCTTTACAGGGGATATTCATCAAGGTCAGGTCTCTTTGACATACCTGCTGGGCATGTTGCAGTAAAGCGGTCCCCACGCCTTGTCTTCGGTGATCCTTTCGTACCCCCAACTGTGATATCCTCCCCAAATGTTTCTGAAAAATGATATAACCTATTAGCGTTCCCCCCTGATAACCCTCTATTAATTTTTCGTATTTCCAGTTGGCATTTAAACGTTCGTTGGCATCTATAAAAGAGGGCGAAAAGTCAATAAATGTATTAAATCGATCCAATTTAAAATCCTGCGATTCTCGAAAAACAAGATGATTTAATCCCATATCCGCAACAGCAGACCCCTTAAAGCAATGCAGCAGTTGTTTTTTTTGAAATCCCATAGCCTCATATAATTTCAATGCGCGCGCGTTGGTCGTGATAACTTCCAGTAAAACTCTGTCCGCGCCACTTTCCCTCAAATAGGGCATTAAATTTTTATATATTTTTTGAATGATTCCTTTTCCCCGATACATTGCTATGACACCGGTGCCTCCATTATAAACGGTATCTAATCCTTGAAAATGGGCCCGGCTCTGCAATACAAAACCAATAAGTGCTTTATCCTCAAACATCACGCCACTAATACCCCCATCCAGCCCTAATTTTTCTAACATTCTGATAGAAAAATCCTCATAAGACAACTGTAAGGGAGCGTTAGCTTGAGCAAACGTCCATATAAAACACGAATAGAGGTCTCGAAGGAGTGCAGGTTGATAATATTGAAAAGACAAGGGCACAATAAGATAGAATACTAAAATAATTATAAAGTAAATGAAAAATATGACCAACTCCTTTACACAAAGAAAGAAACCCTCTTCTTCATGGGAGAAACCTATTGAATCAGGCCTCCATTTCTATATCCTTACAGCCGTCAAGTTCTTCAGACCTACCTTATAGGGATCCTCCGTTCATAAAGAAAAATTATATGTTAAAAATCATTTAAATTCCTTTCGATGTTAATGGGTGATTATTTAAATTTGTTTGCTCATTTTAAAAGAGAATCCCAGCCTATTTTTTTAAAAAATGGGAAGTTAGCTCAGTTGGTTTAGAGCACCGCCTTGACAGGGCGGGGGTCGCTGGTTCGAATCCAGTACTTCCCACATCTTGGCCCATATCGTTTTAAACCCTCTTGGCCCGCCTTTTTTGTTAAAAACAGTTAATCTACTGCGCTCAAAGTGTAGATCTACCTACTTTTGTACATGAGTAAAAACAGGTTAGGCTGGATTATTACCCTTATGAGCGTTGCGCTTACCGGTCTCATTGCTTTTCAATGGTATTGGATTGATACGGTAATCTCTGGCAATCGTGACCATTTTGAACGTGATGTCATGACAGCTTTATCAAATGTAACTAAGAAACTAGAACAACAAGAGGCCTTATTTTATGTCAATCGGAAAATGAGTAATTTCTCCTCTCAAGGTCAATCAAGAGGATTCCAACCCTTTCAATTTCAAGCAATCCCCCCCCTAAATCAAAGACAGATCCTTCAAGGAGAAAAAAAGATTCGGTTTGATGACAGTCTTTCGAGTACAGGAAGTTTCAATTTTTCTTTTGAAGTGGTAGGTGCACCCCTTAGATCCAATCAGATGGGAAAGGCCTTCTTTGACGTGCTCAAATCTAATATCAATAATATTCAATTTGCTTATCCTCAGGATGCGCCAGAAACTGAAATGCTCAATTCAAATCTTAAGGAAATTTTGGAAAAGATTTCTAATAAATCTGATATGATGATGGGTCTTTTGGAGGATATGATGTTACCTAAGATTGGGCTCACCAATCGTTTTGATCCTGATCAACTGGATTCTCTTCTTCATACGGAGTTAAAGAAAAAGAGTATTGATATACCCTATGATTATGCCATCATCAACCCACGCTCCGGTCGATTAATTGAAATCAGCAAAGATTACTCAAATGAACGACTGTTACAAAGCAACTTCAAAACCAATTTATTCCCCAACGATGTCACCAATGAACCTAATTTACTGGTCATTGATTTTCCGAGTCAAGAGAAGTATCTCATGAGTAAAATCTGGTTTCCTTTATCTAGCTCAGCTTTGTTAATTCTCATTATTTTAATTTGCTTCGGATATGCGGTTTTTACAATTATTAGGCAGAAAAAAATTTCGGTAATGAAAACCGATTTCATGAACAATATGACCCATGAATTCAAAACGCCCATTTCCACCATCGGATTGGCTATTGAAGCCCTCCTTGATCCAACAATTCCGCAGAAGCCCTCCATGAAAATGAAATATTTAGGCATCATTGCAGGTGAAAATAAACGCTTAGAGAGCCAGGTAGCCGATGTTTTGCAAATGGCACAACTAGATAAAAACGAATTAAAATTAAATTTAGTAACCGTGGATCTTCATGCCATTATCCAACAAGCAGTAGACAAAATTTCCATTCAAATGGAGCGTAAATTAGGACATCTAAAATTAGCATTAAATGCCTCTCGGTTCAAATTTAAAGGAGACGAAGCTTATCTCTTGGGTGTCCTTCTCAATCTATTAGATAATGCTTTGAAATATTCAACGGATGCCCCTAATATCATGATCCGAACACAAAATATCAGAGGTCAGCTCATCTGCTCCATCAAAGATCATGGGATGGGTATGAGCAAAGAAGCCCAAAGAAGTATTTTTCAGAAATTCTATCGCGTGGCCAGTGGCAATGTACACAATATCAAAGGTTTTGGACTTGGTCTGGCTTATGTCAAAGAAATCATTACGCTTCATCATGGAAGCATCGAAGTGGAAAGTGAGCTTAAAAAAGGCACCAATTTTATAGTTAAATTTCCTTTAGATTATGAATAATACAAGAATATTAGTGGTTGAAGATGATGTTAACCTGGGTCAGATCCTTGAGGAATATCTCAAATTAAAGGGATTTACGACCAACTTGGCCACCGATGGTGAGGCCGGTCTCACCGCTTTTTATGAGGGCCAATATGACCTGTGTTTATTAGATTTAATGATGCCAAAGAAGGATGGCTTTTCACTAGCCAAAGATATCAGAGCTGTCAATGCTGATATTCCTATCATTTTTTTGACGGCGAAATCTATGAAAGAAGATGTTTTAAAAGGCTTTCAGATAGGTGGCGATGATTACGTAACTAAACCGTTTAGTATGGAGGAATTACTGCTCAGAATTACTGCAATTTTACGACGATCCAGTTCTAAAAAATCAGCCGCCTTTCCAAAAGAATATGTAGTTGGAAATATTCGATACCATTATGACGAAAACACATTAATTATAGATCAGCATAATATCTCCTTAACTACCAAAGAAAACGAACTGATGAAATTGTTTTTGGAAAATCTAAATCAAACCGTGGATAGAACCTTAGCTCTCAAGCGTATTTGGAAAAATGACAGCTATTTCAATGCCAGAAGTATGGATGTATATATTGCCAAACTCCGTAAATATTTTCAATTAACAGAGGCATTTAAAATTATTACGATCCATGGAGAAGGATTTAAATTGATTCAAGTCAATTCTGATAGCTATTGACCTATTATATTTGTATATTCAGGAGAAATAATTTGTCTCGAGCAACACATAAACTTATCCATAATGGAGATCATTCCTTCAATATTAATTCATAATGGCCAAACGGCGCGATTGATCAAAGGAGATTTTAAAAAGGAAAAAGTATATGACTTAAGCCCACTTGATCTGGCCAAACAATTTGAAAGTGCCGGCATACACAAACTACATTTAGTTGATTTGGATGGTGCTAAAAAGGGGCACATTGTGAATTACTCTACCCTTGAGATGCTTGCGGGCCACACCTCACTTAAAATAAATTTTACTGGGGGCTTGCACACCGACGGTGACGTCAACAAAGCCTTTGAATTTGGTGCAGACAGCATCACGGCCTCCACGATTTCTATTTATCGCCCAGAATTATTCAAAGCTTGGATGATCTCTCATGGGCGAGAGAAGATAATGTTGGGTGCAGATAGTTTAGATCGTCAAATTAGAGTGGGGGGTTGGCTAAAGAAAACCAAAGTTGATCTTTTCAAACACATCGCCTACTACTACGAAAGAGGGCTAAAATACATCAAAACAACAGATATTTCTAGGGAAGCACTGCTCGAAGGGCCTCCAATGGAATTATATCAAGAACTCCTCGCTCAATTCCCAAACCTTCATATTCTAGCCAAAGGGGGGGTGCGTGATCTCGCCGATATAGAAGAATTAAAAAAGATTGGTATACACAGCGTGATTTTCAGCAGCTCTTATTATGAAGGTCGGATAACACTTCAAGAATTAAGCAATTTTATTGTTTCTAATCACTAATCTATACTGAGTCCCTCAAGCCCATTGTGGCTTTTGTTTTCATATTTGTGCTTATAAATAAAATAAAACACAAAGTTGTATTTAATCAATGAACTGTAAGATGAGTCTGCAACATTCGCTTGACTTTTTTGCAGCTCTTTTTTTTTCTCATCGGAAGTTTCTTCGATGGGGTCCTCATTTTTGGTTAAAGGATCATTGCCGTAAACCTCGATCACTGGTTCGTGGAAACTTTTGTTTTCTTCGGCATAGGGGTTGGTCGCCTTTACTGAGTGGGTTATTGCAAGCATTGAGCAAGCCATAATTCCAAAGCATTGATAAATTTTCATATCGGCGTTGATAAAATGAAATACAAATTAAACATTTTTTGGAAGAGTTCATCAAATTGGTCCTCTTTTTTGTGTTGCTTTATAAATTTCAAAAGCTCTCGTTACACATCCGTCACAACGCTTTCACTCCAACATGAGAAAAAGCTCATTAGAAGAGCTAAAAGGAGACCTTTGGCTATTTTAGTCAATCCTCTCATGTCTCTACCCTAGTTTTAAAAAAAATCAATTTTGAAAACCCATGACTAACCGGAACAGTTACGTAAATAAATTGCGCTAATGAATTTCCCAATAGATAAAGGTTATCCTATCAGTCCTTACGTGGGACTATGGCTGATTATTTAGTTCTGCTTTAAATCAATCATTTAAATGCAAAATCAAGCCTGGCACAATAAATGAGATCCATGTTCCATTAAATCTAAGAACATTATGGTTCAAGGGAGATGTGAATTTAGTCTCCCACTAAACTGGTTAATGCTTTTTGCGAATTAAATGGCATCACCCACATTTTGTAATAAGCAGATGCTCCAAGCGGTCCCGAAACAAAATTTATCACCTCATAAGCCGTCACGTCGTTGGGTATATTCAATTTTTTATTTTAAAATAGAATGTGTTTATTATGAACTGATGTGTTTATTATAGTCTGAATTAAACTTTTGAACATCTTTTGGTTGTGGATATAATACGACTAATTTTATGATGACTTTGTTAAGTTTAGCAATTAATGTAAAGTAAAACTTATTAGGATTGTTCAAAAAACATGATTTACAACCAAGTGCTTTTAAACATGTTCGACGGCTAATAAAAAAAGCAGTTAATCACTTAACTGCTTTTTGAAGGGTGGAAGACCGGACTTGAACCGGCGACCTCCTGAACCACAATCAGGCGTTGTTTGCCTTCGAAGAAGGCCACTAACCACTGAGAATGAGTTAGTTGGAAGTTACTTAAATATTAATGTTTAAGTAAACTGCCACAGTAATGTCAAATAATACTCTTTCCTATCCTCAAGTATGCAAAGACAAACGAGGAAAATATTACATTGATTTTAATCTTAACAACAAGCGATATAGGCTGTTTGGGGGTAAAATGATTGGTTCTTCCTTAATGATTAACTCATATCCCAAGCATCTAAGAAGAA
>Ga0209602_1003262_pt1 | contig 12602 bp, 10 predicted proteins | sample COGITO_mtgs_1205_3_FD_184810 | JGI IMG/M metagenome (GOLD analysis project Ga0209602, IMG submission 184810) | Pelagic marine microbial communities from North Sea - COGITO_mtgs_120524 (SPAdes) (version 2) | ecosystem: Environmental > Aquatic > Marine > Epipelagic ...
TTCTATGGTATCTCCAAATGAAGTAACCGCCATTACTCTACCTCCGTTGGAAACCACTTTGTTCTCTTTGGTCGTCGTCCCTGCATGAAAAACAGTAGACTCAGTAACGTTTTCTATACCTGTAATTTCTTTGTGTTTTTCATATGATTCTGGATATCCTCCAGCCACCAACATTACAGTGGTCGCTGTTTTTGGGGTCACCTGAAATGATTTTTGATCTAAATTTTGATGAGCAACTCCCTCAAATAAATCAAATAAATCTGAAGCAATTCTAGGCAATACAACTTCTGTTTCTGGATCTCCCATCCTTACGTTATATTCAACTACAGAAGGATTCCCATTATCATTCATCAATCCAATAAAAATAAAGCCTCTGTAATCTATTCCGTCTTTTTGTAAGCCGGAAATTGTGGGTTTAACCACCAATTCTTCTACTTTATCTAAAAAAGCATCGTCTGCAAAAGGAACAGGTGATATGGCTCCCATTCCACCGGTGTTTAAGCCAGTATCTCCTTCGCCTATTCTCTTATAATCTTTTGCTGAGGGTAATATTTTATAGTTCTTCCCGTCTGTTAATACAAAAACAGACAATTCGATTCCTTTTAAAAACTCTTCAATAACCACAGTAGTGGATGCCTCTCCAAACTTTTTATTGGAAACCATTTCTTCCAATTCTATTTTTGCTTCCTGTAAAGAGTTTAAAATTAAAACGCCTTTCCCTGCTGCTAGACCATCTGCTTTCAACACAAATGGAGGTGCTAAGGTCTCTAAAAAAGCAAAACCTTCTTCTAAAGTTTCTTTTGTAAATGATTGATATCTTGCTGTAGGAACTCCATGTTTTTGCATGAATTGTTTCGAAAAATCTTTACTTCCTTCTAACAAAGCACCATCTTTTTTAGGGCCAATAACTGGAATGTTTTTCAATTCATTATCCGCTAAAAAGAAATCATGAACTCCTGCGACTAAGGGTGCTTCTGGCCCTACTACAACCATTTGAATATCATTCGCCAACACGGTTTCTTTTACAGCTATAAAATCTGTAGGGTCTATAGCGATATTTTTAGCAATTTGATGGGTTCCTGCGTTTCCAGGAGCTACAAAAAGTTGATTGATTTTGTTACTTTGAGATAATTTTAAAGCAAAAGCATGCTCTCTGCCTCCTGAACCTAAAATAAGAATATTCATTTGTGTGTTGTTGTGTTGTTGGTGCAAATATATTTTAAATAATTAAGGAAATTAGAATCCCCACTTTAAAAAATATTTAATTGCTGAAGAAATATGTATTAAAAACAATTTTATACTTTTTGATGAGCCTCTTCGGTGTTGATGTGTAATTTCTATGTATGGGTAATAAAGTTTCTTTTTCCCTATAGCATCTACTTTTCTACAAATATCTGCGTCTTCCATGTATAAAAAATAACGAGTGTCAAACCCTTTTATTTTTTTGAAGTCTTCCGTATTAAAAAGCATAAAACATCCATGAATAAATGCTGGATAAAATGGCTTTTCTAAATCTTTATTTCTGTATTCATTTTTATGAATGAAGGTTTTCAAAAAAAACACTTTTCTATTGATCAAATCAAAAAAAGTAGGATATTTCCTGCAAACATATTGCACTTCTTTATTGGGGTAAACTACTTTTGGAGTTACAAAAGATACTTCAGGCCTACTTGTAAGCTCTTTTGTTAAAGCAAGAATGACTTCAGAAGAAAATTCAACATCTGGATTTAATATCAAATGGAAATCTGAATTAATTTTATCTAAAATAAGATTGTGTGCTTTCCCAAAACCAATATTTTTTCCTATGAAGATATATTCAATTTCTGGATGCTTAAAGTAATTTTGGGTTTTATTTTGTGATGAATTGTCTATTAAATAGAGCTTCTTTTCAATTGGAGTCTCTAAAAAAGAATGGACTGTTTTTTTGAGAGTCTCAATATTTTCATTAAACAATACAATGGAAGCTGTTATCATGATTAGTATGCCTTTTCTTCACCTTTAAAAACATTAAAAATAGTTTTTATAATAATTTTTATATCTAAGAAAAAAGACCAATTTTCTATATAAAAAATATCAAACCGTACTCTATTCTTTATATCTGATGTTTTTTTAATTTCACCTCGATATCCACTTACTTGCGCCAATCCTGTAATTCCAGGTTTTACAATATGTCTTTTTAAGTAATCATCTACTTCTTTTTGATACTCTAAGGACAAACTCTCTAAATGAGGCCTGGGACCAACAACACTCATGTCTCCTAATAAAACGTTTATAAATTGAGGAAGTTCATCCATACTAGTTTTTCGTAAAAAAGCCCCAATTTTTGTAACTCTAAAGTCATTTTTGGTAGCATGGACTTTGTCTGCTAACATATTAATTCTCATTGACCTAAATTTGTAACAAACAAATTCTTTTCCGTTTATTCCCTCTCTTTTTTGTTTAAAAAGCAATGGCCCTTTCGATTCTAGTTTAACCAATATCCAAAGAATAGGTGCCAACCAAGAAAGAAGAAAAACACATATCGACAAAGAGAAAGCAATGTCAAAAAATCTTTTAATATAAAAATTTTCGGCAAACTCGAAAGGAAGTTTATCTACATTTAAAACGAGTAAACCATCATCATAATACTCTGTTTTTTGTTTTTTGCTATACAAATCATTTGAATTAGGAATCAACTTTAAAACAATTTTTTTATTGATTGCAAATTTATTAATTTCCTTTATCTGATCTTCACTTAAAGAAGTTAATGAACAATAAATTTCATCAACGCTATTATCATTTACATACTTAAAAAGATCATTTACCTCTCCTAAATACTCATTATTCTCAGACTCTTTTTTAGAAAAGAACCCCAAGTATTTATACCCTAAATTAGATTTACTTCTAAAAAGCTTAATAACATTTTTTGAGGAATCATCTAACCCAACAACCACAGCAGTTCTAAAATTTTTACCGACTGCCCTATATTTTTTTAAAAATAAAAGCCATAAAAATTTTACTGCTGAAATACTAAAAACAATAGAAGTTAAAATTAAAAACTGATTGTTAACAACTATTCCTTCTGTAAAAATGCCAAAATAGGTAAAGTATCCAAGAGTAAAAATAAAGAATTGCTTACATAAAAGACTTATGATTTCAAAGATACTTGTGTATCTGTAAACTTTATAAAACCCTAAAATATAAGAGGTTACTATCCAAAAAATAGAAATATAGGAAAGAAAAGAACTGTTAAGAAATTGGGGATCATAAATAAAATAAACAATAGTATTAATAAATAATACATCTGTAATTATTTGTAGCGGCTTTATTAAATAAGAATATCTTTTTTTCAAGTTTAGTTTTTAATACAGTAAATATATCCTATTAACGTTAAACTTTCTAAATCATTTTATCAATTATAAAAAAGTTTTTTGTAGCGATTTGTTAATGCTGTTTATCTATTTATTTGTTTATTAAAAACTAATTTTTAAACTAAAACATCATTAATCCAATTTGTTATAACTAAAGATAAATTGGTATTAATAAATAATTTATAGCGCAAGCTTAATATAAAATATCTTTTCTTGAAACCTGCTATTTTTGTATTAGTTTGTCAATTGTTTCGCTAAAACTTTGCAAAAACTTACTCTCTTGAAAGTTTTCTGCATGTTTTCTTATCCAAGAAGAATTGAATTTCTTTTCAATTATATTAAAACTATTAATGGCTTGTTGAAGAGCTTCAATATTTTGTTGGTTAAAAAAGATTCCTGAAGATTCTGAAACTTTTATTTTATTTTCAACTACCGTCTCTAAAGCTCCTCCTTTATTATACGCAATTACAGGAACTCCGTAGGTCATAACTTCAAGAGGAATCATGCCAAAATCCTCTTCCCCAGGGAATAAAAGTGCTTTTGAGTACCTGATAATCCCTTCTAGTTCTTTGGAATCTAAAAAACCTTTAAATTGAATATTTGATTTTGCTTTCTTTTGTAATTTCTCTTTTTCTGACCCATTACCAATAATAATTAATTTATTCCCGTTTTTATTAAAACAATCGACGAGTAGATCAATTTTTTTGTAAGGAGTTATTGCACCAAAACTTAAAAAATAATCTTTACTTTTTATAACCTCTAATGGTTTTTCATATAAATTAATTGCAATTGGAGGATAAATCACTTTTGCCTCTCTGTTGTAAAATTTTTGAACTCTTTTTGCTACATTTTTTGAATTTGCAATATATAAATCAACATTATTAATTGTCGTCTCATCCCATTTTTTTAATCTTCCAAAAAAATATTTAGCTAAAGGTCTCAGAAATATATTGATCGATTCTAAATACTCATTAGTAAAACCCCAACAATATCTCATTGGACTGTGAATATAACAAACATGTTTAGCATTGTTTTTAATTTCAATTCCTTTAGCTGGACCAGATTCTGATGAAATAATTAAATCATAATCATCTTTCAACCTTAATGATTTTAATACCATGGGATATAATGGAAATAATTTTTGATAGTGTTTTCTAAAAAAAGGAGTATTATATTTTGAAGTATAGACTCTATGACCCTTCAAATAATCTCCATATTTATTTTCATCATAAAACAACGTATAAATATCTGCATTAGGATACAGTTTTAAAAGAGTTTCCACTACTTTCTCACCTCCTCTTCTTGTGATAAACCAATAATGAATTATTGCTACTTTCATATATAAATACTTAGCTGACTGACATTCGTTATAATTCAAAAAAAACTTTTTGCTTTTAAAAATTATATTAATCGTGATTGTGAAAATAATAATTTAAGAGGATATTAAAAAGTTCCAATTAAATAATTTAAAAAAAAAAAAAATGACTAACTTAATTTAGAATAGTTAGATTATTTTTGAATAACTAATATGTTTTCATAAAATGATTGTAATAAATGCTCGATTTCTTACCCAAAAAATTACTGGAGTTCAAAGGTATGCGATTGAAATCTGTAAAAGGTTCCCGGAATCAATAAAAGAAAAAAGAATAATACTAGTTGCTCCGAAAGGAGAATTAATAAACAAAGAAAAATTAAATTTCTTAAAAATTCACCAATTTGGGAACTTTAAAGGTCACTTATGGGAGCAAATAGATTTAGTTAATTTTTTAAAAAACAATAACAACCCAATTCTTATTAATTTTGGAGGTATTGGTCCTGTATACTATAAAAATAAAATAACTTATATACATGACTTAGCCTTTAAATATTATCCTAAAAATTTCTCTTACCTATTTCAAAAGGCATATAATATTTTTGTCCCAATTTCAGCAAGAAATGCTCTTAGAGTTATAACCGTAAGTAATTATGTGAAAAAAGATATCGAGAGTCATTTTAATATAAAAAATATCGAAGTTATATACTGCGCCAAGGGTAATCATTTTAAAAATTTAAGCTTGGACAGAGAAAAGATAATTTTAGCAGTTTCTTCACTTGACCCAAGAAAAAATTTTAATCGCATAATTAATGCATATCAACAATTAGACTCCGAATATAAATTATATTTTGTGGGAGCAAAAGCAAAGTCTTTTTCCAAAATAAACATAACCAAAGAATCTATTAATGAAAATATCATCTTTACAGGCTATTTAAGCGATGATGATTTAAATGAGCTATACAATCGTGCTTCTATTTTCGTATATGCTTCATTATTTGAAGGCTTTGGAATACCTCCCCTTGAAGCTCAAGCTTGTGGTTGTCCATGTATCGTTTCTAACAAAACTTCATTACCAGAAGTATACCTCGATTCTGTTGAGTATTGTGAACCCGAATCTATAGAAAGTATAAAAAACAAACTTGAATTTCTAATTAAAAATAAAGAGAAAAGAAAGGAGCTGGTAAAAAAAGGCTACAAAAACATTGCTAGATTTAGCTGGGATACGTCTGCAAAAAAATTAATTTCAATTATTAGTTTGGAAATTTAATATCTTATTTTTTTAAATTATTAAAAAATAACAAACTAATAAAAAAGCAATAAAAAAAAACCCCATCTGATCTTTGCAAAAGGTTTTCCGAGAAAAATACAATCATCGAAATGCTTGTGAGGTAAAATAAAAGTATATTTTTTTTCTTGACGGAATTAAAAAAGTTGATAAATATTAAGGATAGAAATGATATGAAACCTAAAACACCCGATGCTATCCAAAAAAAAGCGTACTGATTATGAGTGTTATAAATATGCCACTTATAAACTTTTGAATTAATATAATCTTGATAGCAATCATCTAAGCTATCTTGAACATCTCCTAGACCAACTCCAAAAAAAGGAGCCTCTTTTATTAATTTCAAATCGCAATAATAGACTCCATTTCTTACATTAGAGGAATTGAACTTATTTGCTCCTGAATTTTCACCCAGTAGAGAAAAACCAGTATTATAATACTCTTTGACTCTAATGGAAAAAGGATTCTTAAACGACAATAGAGCTACTAAAATAAAAAGTGGAATTAGTAATAGTGATACTTTTTTCTTTAATGAAGATTTATAAAAAAATAGAATAATTAAAATCAAAGAAAAAACAAGGGCTATAAAAGGCATTCTTGCAGAAATTAAATAAAACCATAAAATAAAAATTGAAATGACAACTATATTAATAATTTTTACAATTGTTTTTTCTGAAGCAAATGACTTTAATCCAAGATAAAAGATTGATAAAGAAATCCAAAGTCCTTGATACGTTGTGTGTGTATTTGAAATTTTAATAATGAAGTTTCGAAATCTTCTTAACTTTATTTGATCTATTTTATCTTCAGATATTTCGTTTAAACTGAGGTATCCATTTGATTTGATTTCTTGTAAAGTTATTGCAGATGAGACAAAATCAAAATTAAGTAACACCTGTATTACTTGAAACAGTACTAAAATTAAAACTGAAAAAGAAAAAAAATCTAAAATTTTATAAATCTTTTTTTTTGAAAAAAAACCTCTATTTAAATAAAAAATTATTGGGAAGATTAAAAAAGACAGCATTTGTATTAATACTCCTAATCCATATTCTTTGTTTGTTGAATAGAAAAGAGATAATACAATTAATAGATAAGGTAGAGTAAATATTAAAATATCTAAACTCAGATTAAGTTTCTTTTTTTGTGAAATAAATATATATATCCCAAATAAACTCCAGACTATTGTAAAAACACTTCTCATTACAAAAGTAAGAATAGGGAAACAACCAAGCATAAAGGTTAAATAAATAAAAATACTTTTTAATTGGCCTTTCATGTCGTTAAAGTTTGTTTTTTTAATCTAATAAAAAGTAATGGAAAAAGTGCGAGAAAAACCAAACTCTGTGTAAGACTTACAAAAAAACCTGCGAATAAAAACGAAAGTAAAATAAATAAGAACTTATTTGTTTTTATGCTTTTTTCATACATAAATAAAATTGTTAAACTGATACCAATTATCCCCGATGAAAATAACATAAATAGCCAATAACTATCAATTGTAGATATAAAGCCTTGACCTCTTGCACCGCCCCCTACATCTCCAATTGCGCCTCCAAAAAAAGAATTATAGTCTATTTCTGTGTTATTTTCCCAAAGATAAAATCTATGCTGTAAAGACTCCAAAGACAAAATATCGTATTTAGACAGAACAAATCCAAGTATTAATAATAAAGGTACCCCTATTTTAAAAATTAAAACTAAAATTTTAAGATTCTTCTTTTTTGTGAAGAATTTTAAAAATTCGTATATAAAAAACACCAAATAAGCGCTTCTTACAAAAGAAAAAATCAAAGGAAATAATGCTATATATTTTTTGTTTTTAAACTTCTTATTTTGATCCATTAAAAGATAGCCTATAACACTAAAATAACCTACTGAAGCCGCATCACCTATTAAGGCAGGAGACCTCCAAAATTTATAAAAATTAGATATTTTAAATTTAAACTCTGGATCTATTCCCCACTGATATCTTCCGGTGATCATCCTCATATATTTTTCTGGCCCTAAGTAGTTTGTAAGCAATATAAAAACTGAATTCAAAATCAAAAAATAAAAAATTAAATTCAATACTTTATCCCATTGCTCTTGACGTATCTCAACCTGACTAAAAATAAATACTAATATAAATACAAAGTATACCTCTCGAAAAACGATATACGCGCTTTCTAAATTATTAATATTGATAAACATAACAACTAACAAAACAAGAAAATAGCCAAAAAAAAGAATGTCTAAAATAGTTATTTTAATTTTTTTTGAGGATTGTACTATAAAAACCATCACTACTAAAAAAAAGGAGATTGGGTGAAGAAGTTTTTTAATTTCCCAATTGCCCAAGAATTTAAAAATAATAAATGACAATACACCTTGTGTCGCCAAAACTTGAAATAAAATAGACCAATAGAAAAATTTATTTAATTTCACTTTCATAAACTAATTTTTAATTATTTTATTAAAAAGTTCTAAATACTGTTGAACAGTATTTTTAATATTAAATTTTTCTAGATATGTTTTTTCAAATTTGAATTCATCTAAAAAATTTGAATTCAATATAATTTTTTGAATTAAAGTTCTTAATTCTTTTACTTTGGGTCTAAAAATAAATTGCTTATTATTAATTAAAAGTTCTGGAATCCCACCCATATTGCTTGCAATTACTGGCTTACTATGTAATATTGATTCTATTACTACTCGTCCAAAAGGCTCATTCCATAAAGACGGAACTATTAAAACATCTATCATTTCAAAAAACTTAGAACTATCCATGTATCCTAAATATTCTATTTGAATACTATTATTTATTTTATTTAAGTGTTTTAAATATTTTTCATCAACAGTCCCAGCTATTAAAAGTTTCCATGAAGATTCAGATAGATTAGAAAAGCTCTCAAGAATTAATTCAATTCCTTTGGTTTTATTTACTTGTCCAATAAAACCAAATACATTGGCAACTTCTCTACTATTTATACTTTTTTTGTGAGTTTCAAAACCATTAAATATTACTTCATTTTGAACTCCCTTAAAATATCCTTTATCAATATGATCACTTAGAATATAATTACTAATCCCTATTAAATAATTTACTTTGGAAGAATCTTTTTTCTTTGGTATTGAAAGAAAATTACAATCATTACATAAATTAGAGCAGTTTAAACCGTTCTTAAATTTTGTTGATTTTGGACACTGTAAATAATAATCTCTGAGAGTATGTACAATTTTTATATTCAGATTAGAAGCTATTCTCCAAACTTTTGTAGAAAAGCCACTAATATTATTAGTAAGTAAAACATCAGGCTTATAATCAAGAAATAGATGGTGTAAAAAATCATTATACTTATTATTACTTGCGTCTTTTAAATGCCATATTAGTTTATGAAAAGAATTTTTATTATTAATTTCAAATGGCCAAAAATCATTTTTAATTTTAACGGCATGGATAATTACTCCATTTAACTTATAATTAGCATCTTCTTTGCCAAGGCATATTACAATAACCTCATTACCTAAATCAGAAAAATTTTCTGCTAAAGTTTGCACAGATTTTTCTGCTCCACCCACTTTGTTTGGTGCATATAATGTGTTTATAATTGCTATTTTCATTAAAACCTTACCAAATTATTATTGTCAGCATCATTAACGGCTTTCTTAAAAACCTTAAAATTTTCACTCCTAAAACAAAAACAAAATAAAATAAAAGTAAACGTAAATTTGTTAATTATATAACTAACGTTATTACTTACAAGGTAGTTCTTTTCGAATAACATTCGATTTCTAACATTGTAGTATACTCTTATGGCTGGAGCTTTTTTTATTTTTGTAAAAATGGTGCTTTTTTTATTAATTAAACCCCAAGAGGTATCTATGTCTTCAATAACACTATTCGATACTAAATAAATTTTTTTATTTGCCATCGTTATTCGATAACTCCAATCATGATCATCTGAATATAAAAAATAATCTTCATTTGGATATCCAATTTCATCAACAATGGTTTTATGAAAAAAGAGTCCTCCATAGGGAGCATAAGCAATTTCACCAATAACTTTTGTCTTATCAAGAAGTGCTTTTTGAGAAAAAAATTTAGATAATTTTTGGTTTAGATGAAACCCTGAAAAACTATTTTTCCTTCCCAAAACTAAATTAGGGTTATTTTCTAATATTGCTTGTTTGTATTGTTCTCGATCTGGTCTAAATGACAATAAAGCAACAACATTTTTTGGTTTTTTCTCCCAATAATTTTTTAAAATTTCTAAAGCTTTTTCTTTTGGTTTATTATCATCATCTAATAACCAAATATATTCACAATTGTCTTTACTTTTTACTTCCTGTAAGCCTTGCTTATATGCTTTTGCTGAACCTAGGTTCGTTGTATTCCAAACTACTGTTATTTTATCTTTATTTTTTTCTAACAGGGCCTTGAGTTGATTTTTACTATTTTTATGAGAGTCATTATCTACGACTACAATATTAGAAACACCATTTTTAAAACAAGCGCTAATAACCTGTTTCAGTAGATTAAATCTATCTGCATAAGTAACAATTACAGCTGTTATTTGCATTTCTTATCAATTTTTGAATTATGAGAAATCACTTTTTGCTCCATAAACCTATTGGTATTGTTAAAACTCCTGTTTTTTGTTTTGCAACAATAACTCTAGTAATATTTTCTCCAACAATTGTTAATGTTGTAGCGATAGCTGCACCAACTTCGTTATATCTAACTATTAAAAAATAATTTAAAACAATATTTAGTGTTAAAAAAGAACCAGATATATAACTAAAAATTTTCTCGTATCCACACATAATCAATAGTACTCCTGAACAACCTGTTGAAATATTTATGAACTGACCAAAACACAAAATTATCAAACAAATATAAGCCCCTGAAAACTCGCTGCCCCAAAACCCTAAAAGAGACTTTCCAAATAATAAGAATAATAATGTAGAGATTAAACCAATAATCATAAGCAAAAATGTTACTTGCTTTACCATTATACTCATTTCCTTTAATTGATTATTAGCATAAAAAGTTGCTATCTTGGGTGAAAGTGCAGCATTTGTAATTTGTAAAAAAATAGCAACAAACAAAACTAATCTTGAAGCTACGGTGTAAAAACCAACTTTTGAAATATCACTTAACCAACCTAACATTAATATATCTACTGAGGAAGCAAGCAAGGTTGTCGTAGAAACAAAAAATAAGGGTAAAGCCATTTTAAACATTTTTTTATCGACAAACTTTCGGACAAAAATAGGTCTATAAAGAGTCTTCCAATATATTGTTGCAACTATAAAAGTTATTAAACGACCTATTGTATATAATAGAATTATCTTTATTAAGGTTATTTCTAGATCGAAAAAAAGGCACAAACCAATACCTAATAAAACAATTAATGAAGTTGAAAAGTCTTTAAATAACCTGCTCTGCCATATCTTTCTATATCCATTAATTCCAGAAACAAATACGCTTCCAATTGTTTGAGGAACAATAATAATAAAACCAATAATTATTGGTATTTGAAGTTTAGTATTATTAAAAAAAGAAGCTATAAACCCCGAACCTAAAACTCCTAACACGGTCAATACAATTGCAATAGATATATTAACTAATAATGCTGTGAATATTGTGTTCCCAATTGAATTAAAATTATTGTTAGAGTGTCCTATCGCTATTTTTTTTACTAAAACATGATCCATTCCAAACATGGATACCACCATTACAATGGTGATAATTTGGTTAATTAAATTAACTTCCCCTAAACCAGCTGGTCCAAGAATTCTTCCAAGAATAATACTTGTAATTAATCTGGCTAATACCCCTATAATTTGAACTACAATCGTTGGAGACAATTTTAGAAATACTTCTTTTGTATGCCTGTCTAAATTCTTTATTTTACTATAAAAATTAACCATAAAAAAAGTCTTATAGAAAGTATTCTAATTAATTTTATTCAAGTTTTATAAGAGGCTTTAATTTATCATCCTTTACAGATAATAAAACCTCCTCGTCTTTCAACATCCAATCTATCAGTAAATCTGAATCGTTGTAAATAACGCCACTTTCTGACTCTTTATTATAATAATTGTCGCATTTGTAAGAAAACACCGTATTATCCTCTAAAACAGCATACCCATGTGCAAATCCTCTGGGAATAAACAATTGTTTTTTATTTTTTTCTGATAAGATAATTGAGAAATGCTTTCCGTATGTTTTTGAGCCAGGCCTGATATCTAAGGCTACATCTAAAACCTTTCCTTTTACAACTCTCACTAATTTTGCCTGGGCAAACTGTCCTTTTTGAAAATGCAGTCCTCTGATAATACCTCTATTGGAAAAAGCTTCATTGTCTTGTAAAAAATTGACTTCGATATTTGTTAATTGTTGGAATTTATCTTTATGAAAACTTTCAAAAAAATAGCCTCTTTCATCACTAAAAATTTGTGGTTCTATGATAAAACAACCTTTTAATTCTGTTTCTGAGACCTTCATTATAACTTCATTAAATTTTCTCCGTAACCACTTTTTAATAAAGGATCCGCTAATTTATATACTTGTTCTTTTGTAATAAAGCCACTTTGATATGCCGCTTCTTCTATAGCACCTATTTTCAAGCCTTGCCGCTCTTCGATGGCTTGAACAAACTGACCT
>Ga0209602_1003283_pt1 | contig 12555 bp, 10 predicted proteins | sample COGITO_mtgs_1205_3_FD_184810 | JGI IMG/M metagenome (GOLD analysis project Ga0209602, IMG submission 184810) | Pelagic marine microbial communities from North Sea - COGITO_mtgs_120524 (SPAdes) (version 2) | ecosystem: Environmental > Aquatic > Marine > Epipelagic ...
CTGATGCTAGCATCTTGACCTATATATTGTCTGGAAACTTTTGATCGGTACAAGAGGTATAAATAATCATTTTTAATAAGGATGTTTTTAAGATCTGAAGCGCTAGTTGACAAAGCAGTTCTAACTCCGTCAGGAGTTACCTTAAATATTTTTCGATCTTGATCTAGCACATACAAATTGTGATTTGAGTCTTGAGCATAATCAATTGGAGAATTTTCAAATTTGATTACATTGGTGTCACTAGGACCCCCTACTACATAGTCAAAAATAGCATTGCTGGACAAAGTCAATGAGTAATCTGCTGTTGTAACTCCCTCACCAGTTAAATTCAAATAAACTTCTGTGTCATAAGGTTTGGCAGCAGCTATGGTTGCCGTTACGTCAATACTCTCGCCCTCATTAACCTCTGCTGCAGAAAAAGCAACCGCAACTTCCGTTTGATCATTTACAATAAAATCTACTGTTTTTTCAACCAATGCTACATTGGCAGCACCAACAATAGAAAAAGAATAATTATCCAATCCTTCCACTACGGCATCAACTGTTGTGTTTATGGAAAATTGAAATTCAGTTTCACCTGCTGCTATTTCAAAAGAACTATACCCTTCTGCATCTGTGTTCAGTGGATAAGCGCTTCTTGTATATTTGTAAGAAGTTCCCGGCTTAGGATCATCAGCGCTATATTGGTTCCCGTTATTATCCCAATAAGTAAAGACAATACTGTAATAATCGTAAGAGAAAATTCCATCTGCATCAACATTACTAACCACCTTCATCACATAATTTTTACTGGTATTATTTTTTGGTTTTATTTCACGCCATGTGACAAAAGTTAATTGGTCTAGGTTCTCATAAGTTCCCAATGCAAAGGTGACTCCGGTTGGACCTACATTATTATGACCAGATTGATAGAATAAAACATCGGAACTTTTGTTTACTAAATGTCCACGTGTACCTCTTGAAAGCCATGTGTATTGATTAATTCTATCCTGATACAATTCGTTTTCAGGATCATCTGACCACTTTTTTTCAAATTTCACTTCTCCTCCTAAACTTACCCTAAAATCATCATTGGTAACTGTAGATAATGCATTTTTGACTTTAAATTTGGACACATTCTCACTCGCATTTGACAATGTGATAGTGATTGTTTGAATATCTCCTTCGTCGAGAGCATCATTTTCCACAGAAACAGTAAATGTTGGATCTTCAACTTCTTTTTCTTTTGAAATTGCAGTTTTAGTCAATATTTTTGTAGAATTTAATTCTAAATTATCATAGGAAAACAAGGAATTTGTTCCGTAAATAACTGTTGAATTTATGTAAACAACTGCAAGTAAGACAATTTTTAAAAAAGATTTCTTCATGGTCAAAAAGTTTTATATCTAATAAATTTAAGTAGTTTAATATTAATTGTTTGTTTTTATCTTAAAATTTAGTCTTAAGATAATATTACACAAATATTACGCTTGAAATTGATCAAAGTCAAAGGCATTTGTATATTTTTGAATATTATTACAGAATATAAAAAGCAACCCATGAAAAAAAATTACGCAACAATTGTTGTGCTGACTTCATTGTTATTCACAGTAACAATAAATTCTCAAACACCGGATTTCACCCTTTCTACAAATAATTTGGTTATTTCTGAAAATGATCGACCATTGACGAATGTTTCTGAAAGTATTTCCATAACATTGGTTTCACAACCAACGAACTCAGTTATAGTCACTCCAGTATATACTATTGAAACAGAATTTAATGTTAGTCCAAGCACCTTGACTTTTACAGCATCAAACTGGAATGTAGCACAAACATTTACCTTTACAGCAATCAATGACAATTCAATCGATGGTGATAATGAAGTAAATGTAACCATGACTGCAACAACATCTTCATCACACGACTCAGGTTCTGGAGACGGTTCGCATGACTCAGGCTCCGGAGACGGTTCGCATGATTCAGGTTCTGGAGACGGTTCGCATGATTCCGGTTCTGGAGACGGTTCGCATGATTCAGGTTCTGGAGATGGTTCGCATGATTCAGGTTCCGGAGACGGTTCTCATGATTCAGGTTCCGGAGATGGTTCGCATGATTCAGGTTCCGGAGACGGTACTTCAGATGTAACATCAGAACAAAACTTAGCAATAATAATATTGGATTACAACCAACCGCCTTCAGATATTGCTGATTTTGCAATCACAATTGGATTTAATACTGAAGACTACATACTAACCTCAATTTCAGATCCAGATGGTGATGAGATCTCATTAAACACAACAAAAGCGCTAGATTCAGGGACCGTATCACTTGAAACAGGTAACTTATTGTATTCACCAAATAAAAAATTCTTTGGTTCAGATACTTTAGAAATAAAATTTACTGACGATATTTTTACGACCAACAAAACAAGCATAAATATTGATGTTATTGGGCTTGGTGATATGAATGGAGACGGATCTGTATCTGCGGTTGATTTGGTATTTCTTGCTTCCAATGCTGTTGAAATAAGTGGATATGAAATTCCAGACACATTTAACAACGTTTTTGACGTAAACCAAGATGGAGAAGTAAATACCGTAGATTTAGTATATCTAGCTTCTTATATGGTTGGAATAGATGGTTACAATTTAACTATTAAATAAATAAAAATATGAAAAAAATATACACCTTATTATTCGCTATTTGTATAACCTCTAGTATATCAGCTCAACAAGTATCAATTGCGGTTGATGGTAATGACATCTACTATAAAACAGAAGCAAATATCTATTTAGCATCACTTTTATTAACTTTCGAAAACGAAATCACGACAAGTACAGTAGACAATATATCATCTTGGCAAACTCTTTACGGAGGGGTGATTTCTGGACCACAATTGACCATTAATTCAGGGAAATTATGGACTGTTACCATGTCTGAAGATAACAAAACAATGTTAATATACTCAGATGCATCTGGTGCATTTAAACCAACATCAGACGGAGAGTATGTGAAATTTTTCAAGCTCTCTAATGAAAACAAATTGCTTTCTGTAGATGATGCAGCCGGTTTTTTGAGTGAGGATACTAACTTAGTACCTGCAGAAGCAATCACACCATCGTTTGCAATAAACAGTTCACTATCATTGGGAAACTTTGAAAACAGTCCAGAGTTAAAAATATACCCGAACCCAACAACGGGAAATAGAGTTTTAATTTCAGGTCTTAACGAAACATTAGAAGCAAGAATCTATGATGTAATGGGAAGAGAAATTCTTAAAACTTCTGTTTCTCCTTCAGAAAGTAGCATTGACATTAGCAACTTAAAGAGCAACGTATATCTTTTAAAGTTAAAAAATGACAACAGCTCTCGTGTTCACACGATCGTAAGACATTAAAAACAATATAAAAGTTTAAAAAGTACTAGTATATCATTTATACTAGTACTTTTGTCATTTACAATTGAAATGAAACAGTATCTACTTCTTATTTTGTTTTCTGGTTTTTTCGCCAATGCACAATCTATAACTGGAACTCAGGGACTATTTTTTATTCCAACTGCAGAAATGCACCCTGACAGAACCCTGGTATTAGGTGCCTCCTTCATCCCTGAAGGATATTTTCAACGATACGATAAAAAAGAAAATCCGGGAATGCCTAGCTTTGTGACAGTTACCGTACTTCCTTCGGTAGAAATCATGTTTCGATATACACATGAATTAAATCTACCCGTAAATTTTGAAACAAGATACTTTCCAGATCGAATGTTTGCTTTTCGTGTTCGCCTTTTGAAGGAAACAAAATACGTACCTAGCATTACCATTGGTGCGCAAGACTTTACAAGTTACCTTGGTTTATCATGTGAATCTTGTGTGAATTATGGAGGGAGTTACCTAGTTTTAACAAAATCTTTTTATCTGAATCAATTTCAATTCAAACCAACAATAGGATATGGTTCCGATGTGTTAAGTTTGTACCGATACGATTTTTTAGGGCTTTTTGGAGGTGCCGAAATCTCACATAAAAACTTACCTAATACTTCATTGTCCATGGAATATGACTCAAAAAACATACACTTAGGGCTTTCGCATACATTTTTTAATAGGTTCGTCTTGAAAGCTGGGTTATGGGATCTCAATAAACCAGCCGCGATGATCGCTTACAAATATCAGATATGGTAATACGTTTTATTCGTTTTTTGTTCCTAATGTTCACCACTTCATTTGTAGCTCAGGAGGAGTTGGCTAAAAAAATGGTATCCCTTGGGTATGAAAATGTTCGTGTGTTTACAAAGAATGACGAACTTTATGTTGGTTATGAAAATAACCGATATCGTTTTGAGGGAGATGCGCTGGAAGAGGTTCTTAAAACACTTTCTGAATCGAACGTAGTGTTTAATCAACCAACTCACTTGTTAATTTATAACACAGGTCTTCCCGTAGTATATTTTAACATTCCATTTAAGGTACTTTCTTCAATTCAGAATAATGCCTTCTCTGAAACAGATACAAAATCGATATACGCCTCTTTAAATGTAGCAAAAATGGAATCGGTGTATAAAGAACATACGCCCTACAATAATTCCTTTTACAAATTTGATTTTCAATTGGGATTTCATTTAGACTATCAGCTTGGAAATTTTGATAATGGAGTGAAAGAAAAACTATACGCCAGACCAAATATGCAAACAGTACTTGGGCATGGAACACAACTAAATGCATCATATCAGATGGTAATCATCAATGATTTGAATAATCAATTTTATTCACGCCCATACATGGTGGTCCTTTCACAGGATTTTAAGTTGCCTTATAATGGTTTCATTAATGCATCTTTGGGGTACTTTCAGTTCAATAGGTTTGGATACAACATTCGATTCGACAAACTGTTACAGGAAGAGGCTTTTCATGTTTCATTTAATTATGGGATGACGCGTTATTCTTATCTCGACGAAGAAGTGATTCCTATTTACAACTCAAATCAGCAATCTTTTTACAATGCAACATTAAACTACAGGTGGAGAAAACACGATGTTGACATTCGCTTAAATTACGGGACATTTATGCAAAATGACTTGGGATACCATTTTTCAGTTTCCAGACAATTTGAAGAAAAATTTATACACTTATTTTACAAAAAAACAAACTTAGGAGATGTAGGAGGTTTTGGATTTATTGCGACATTACCTCAAAAAAAGTTCATGAAACCTAAAAAAATACGAGCAAGACTTGCTGACAATTTCAAACTTAATTACAACTATTTTGGAAACAGTATTGCACGAAGTTACGATACAGGTCCATCGCTGTTTTCAGATTTAAAAGAATATTACCCGAGTGTGCTTAAAAAAGCAATTCAAAAGCGATTCATGCTAAAAAAGTAACAATTCAGTTCAACCTTCACTTTTCAGTTACTTCTAAAATTACGTTTTATTGTTATTGTATTTGTAAAGAAGCAATAATAATATTAAAAAATAAATTCGATGAAACCCCAATTAAACAAAGGGAAAGATTCAAAGTACCGTAAAACAAGGGAATAAAAAAGGCCAAAAAAGTTGTTTAATAGATATTATTATATTAATATTAATATTGTAATACTATCTTTTAATACAAACAATATTACATCTAGGGGTTATGATATTAAAAAAAAGCAGGTCGTTATTTATTATTATAGTATTGATTCCACAATTCTTGTTGAGTCTTGATGATGGAATCTGTTTTTCTAGTGATAAGGATGTCTTTTTTGTTCAAAACGACAATAATATAAGCATTGTAACTATTAAAAATCAAATTATAGATGACTTTTATGTTCCTAAAAATATTTTTGGAAAGGAATATTCTTTAGATAAAGATTTTAAATTGTTTAAATGGAAAAACAATACCACAAGAATTGTAAACAAATCAAGTGGAATGGTGTATGAATCCATAAATGACACCCTAAAACGAATTGATAACTCATTTGATCACAAGATGTCTTTCGGGAGTCACGTATTTAAAAAAAATGACACCATTTTTAAATTTGGAGGTTATGGCTTTTGGAGTACAAGAAATTTTTTCAACTATTTCAATGAAAAAACAAAGGAATGGGAATTTTACCCAACCAAAGGAACGCTGTTGGCTCCTGGATTGTATGATCATAAAGGAATTTTAATTGACGAAGATTATTTTGTTACTAATGGTAAAATAATGAACCTTTTTGATGGCTTTAGCTTTGAAGAAAACAAGGAGATTTGGAAATTTAATTTTTTGACAAAAAAATGGACAAACCTTGGAGTATCGAATCTTCCCTTTTTTGTCAATTACATTAAACATGGTGAAAAAATTATCGTAAACACTCTCAATGATAAAACCCAATTAGTAGATTTCAAAAAAAATTCATTTGAACCTTTAGAAAGAAAAAGCTTAAGTATCGCTATTTTTAACCAGTCAGCATTTGTTTTAAATGATACTCTTTATAGTTTTAAGAACGGTCGCACGATCAATTATCCGATATCTGGACTTATTGCACCAAGAATTCAATCTGATCAAAAATATATTTATGCGAGCTCTAATGAATTATTTATTGGTTTGTATAATACTGGGATTTTTGTAATTTTTATAATTATCTTTGTAATCATTTTTATGCGTTACAAACAAAATCAAATGCCGCAAATATCTGAGCTTGGACTCAGATATAAAGGAGTAAATGATCTTCTCAAGGAGAAGGAAAAGACAATCATGAACCTTATCCTCTCAAATCAAGAGGTTTTGTCTCAAAAAGTATATGATATGGTTGAAGACATTAATCTAAGTTACCCTCAAAATAACAAGATTAAGCTAGATACAATCAATAGTCTCAACAATAAATTATTCAAAATTTTGGGGATAGACGAGTTTATTATATCAAAAAAATCAAAGGATGACCAGCGAGTTCTTGTTTATTTCTCAGAGCATAGATCTATTTTCTCAAAGAGGGCTTACGATGGTCAATAAATTAACAATGGTACACCTACAAAGAGAATCAATACTAATTTACTAGAAAATACAATTACTGATATTCTATGAAAAAAATATCAAATTTACAATACAAGAAAATCGACAATCAGACAGTTGTATGGTTTGAAGAAAGCAATAAGTATGTTGTTTTAGAAAACACAACTGTAGATATTTTAAAAAAAATAAGTAAGGGGTTTTCTGTGAAAGAAATTGCTACAGAATTGTCTCATAAGAATTCTATTCCAATAGATATCGCTGAAAACTTTATCGAAGACTTCCAGGAAAAAATATACACCCTAAAAGATAATAGTGAAGAGCAATTATTAAATGATGACAGAAATTTAAAAAATCCCGAATCCTTCGAGTATATAAAGCTTTATAAAGTCAAAAATATTGTTTTTAAAGTTTCCTATTTGAGTGAAAAAGAGCTTTCGCTTGTGCATCCAAAATTTGCTCATTTGATGATCGGTTCTTCTGCTAATTTTGACAACGAGTTTGAAGTCTTTATTCATGAAAAATTAATTTATCTTTTTGTTAATAAAAAATTAATTGGAGCTTGGACTAATTCTGATGTTCATTATTTTCAAGGGAAATTTTCTATGGAATTTATTCAAAAAATTCATCAAAAAAAAGAACACGAATGGATGGGTGTGTTTCATGCCTCGGCTGTCAGCAATGGTCAAAAATCTATTCTTTTTTTAGGGGATTCTGGAAACGGAAAAAGCACTTCATTAGCAATATTACAAGCGAATGGTTTTACCTGTCTCGCAGATGATTTTGTACCAATAGATGTAAAAAAACAAGAAGTATACAGTTTCCCAGCGGCAATTTCTATTAAAAAAAACAGCTTAAAAACGTTACTCCCTTTCTATCCTGAATTAGCTACAACAACAGCATATAATTTTGAACGATTACAAAAAATTGTCCGCTATTTAAAACCGAACAACGACAATTACTTTAATCATTTACCTTGTAAGGATTTGATCTTTATTAAGTATGAAAAAGAGGTGGATCTTACCTTTGAAAAAATATCTAAAATTGAAGCATTTCAGCAATTGGTTCCGGATTCTTGGTTGTCGCCAAAAAAAGAAAATGCAAAAGTATTTTTAGATTGGTTTGAAACTTTAAATTGTTATCAAATCACCTATTCTGTAAATAAAGAAATGATACAAACTGTCTCAAAAATATTTAATAATGACCTATAAAAAATCCTGTATATTATTTTCTAGCAAGTTGTTTCGAAGTTTTTAACAAACCTAATTCTCTAAAAAGAGCCTTATACTAAAGAAATTGAAACCTATCCTGCTAGTTTTAATGAGTTGTTAAAAAACAAACACAACAATAAAAAATAACAAATTTTTACAACAACTCGATTGAATAGTATTTATAAATCTTTTTTAAAAAGTCTTACAGAAGCTGTTTCATTAAAAGAGTTACAGACAAAAATTGGCAGAAAGAAAAATTAATTCAGTTAGGCTTTATTAAATAGAAGCAAATCTTTTAACCTCCTCAAAATCCAAGCCTCCATAATTTCCTGAACTCATTAAAACAAGCGCTGTTTTGTCTAAATTTTGACGGAATAAAAAATCTTTAAACTCTTGAGGGTTTGTATAAATTATCAAATCATCTCGTTGAAAGGCTTCCGCTATTTGTTGCGATGTAACAGCTTCTAGTTGCTTAATCTTTACCGCCTTTGGAGAATAAAAAACAACTGCCGTATCAGCAGATTTTAACGCGTTTTTGTATTCTGATAAGAATTCAGCATTCAAACTAGAATAGGTATGCAATTCTAAACAAGCCAATACAGTTCTCTCAGAATACTGCTCTTTGACTGCTTTCGTGGTAGCTGCTACTTTACTGGGTGAGTGTGCGAAATCTTTAAAGACTACTGTAGAATTCGTTTCTGCAATTTTTTCTAAACGCTTGCTCGCCCCACTAAAACTTACAATTGCTTCATAAAAACCATCTTCATCAATTCCCATGTGTTGGCAGATCCATTTTGCGCCGGCAAGGTTTTGCAAGTTGTGTTTTCCGAAGATTTCTAAGGGCAAATCTCCTGCTGCTGTTTCTAAAAATGTAATACCATTTTCAATAAAATGATTTGGAGTTGTATAAGGATATTTCTTAATGTGATTTTCTGATAATTCTACAACCTCTTTTACCAGTGTATCTTCTTCGTTATACATCATACTACCTCCATGAATCATAGAGTCCGTAAAAATTTTAAACTGCTCTATATAATTTTCAAAAGTTGGAAAAACATTGATATGATCCCAGGCTATTCCACTCAACAAAGCAATATTTGGCTTGTATAAATGAAACTTAGGTCGTCGATCTATGGGGGAACTCAAATATTCGTCACCTTCTAAAACGATAAAATCATTTTCTTCTGTTAAATGTACCATAGTTTCAAACCCTTCTAATTGAGCTCCAACCATATAATCCACTTCTTTTTCGTGATAATTCAACACATGTAAAATCATGGAAGTAATCGTCGTTTTACCATGAGAACCTCCGATAACAACTCGAGTTTTATCTTTAGACTGTTCGTATAAAAATTCAGGATAGGAATAAATTTTTAATCCTAGTTCTTGAGCTTTTAACAATTCAGGATTGTCTTTTTTTGCATGCATCCCAAGAATAATTACCTCTAAATTTGAGGAGATTTTTTCTGGAAACCACCCAAACTCAAGAGGTAATAAACCATACTTATCTAAACGAGATTTAGAAGGATTGTGGATGGTATCGTCACTTCCTGAAACTTGATATCCTTTTTGGTGAAGAGCAATGGCTAAGTTGTGCATTGCGCTTCCGCCAATGGCAATAAAATGTATATTCATCAAAAGAATTTTTAAAAAAGTAAAAATACAAAAGCTTTCTAAAACATGAATTGTCTTTAAGACAAAAGTCCAATAAAAAAGAATGCACTATTTTTCTTCCAAAACCACTCTTGTAGGAGTATCTGTCCCGTTGATAATACTTTCTGTCCCCTGGGCAACCGCCTGAATTGTTTGAGTAATCACTGTCATGTTAAGAGTTTCAACCTCATCAGATACTTGGTGATAATTCTTATCTACATCTATTGGTGTTGTAGAAAAAGTATGAGACGGAACCCCCAAACGTGCCAAAGAAGCATTGTCTGATCTAAAAAAAAGATTAAATTTAGGATACGGATCTGGAAATAATTGATAGGGTGATCCTTCTAAATTTCGCTGAATAATTGTACCGAAATCTGACCGTTTAAAGCCAGTCAACCAAGCTGTATTTGGACCAAAACTTGGGATTTTCCCAATCATTTCTAAATTGATTCCAGCAACAAATTTTTTAGGATCAATTCCTTTTCCAAAATAGGTAGAGCCTATTAATCCCATTTCTTCCCCTGTAAAAGCAATAAAAACTATCGTTCTCTCATTCTTTTTTTTCTTTTTAAAGTATTCTGCCAGGGCTAATACACCTGTCACTCCTGAAGCATCATCATTTGCCCCGTTATAGATGCTATCTAATTGTCCTTCTTTTTTAAGAATTCCCAAATGATCATAATGTGCAGAAAAAATTACATATTCATTTTTGTTACTTTTCCCTTCTAAAACACCAATGATATTACTTGCAGTAATCTCTTTTTCAGTGCTTCTATTTTTAAAAGTAAAGGTTTGTCTGAACGTTTTTAAATTTTTGAAACTAGTTAAACCTATTCGCTTAAATTCTTTTTCTATGTAAACTGCTGCTTTTTCTATACCAGCAGTTCCAGTTGCTCTACCCTCCATCTCGTCAGAAGCTAGGGTATAGATATGTTTTTTTACGGTATTGGAGTCTATTTTATATTCGCCAGAGAAAACTGCTTTTGAAATTATTGTCTTCTTGTTTTGACACGAAATTAGAGCTATCAATAGGAAAATCAGTATCGCTTTTATTTTCATTCACATTAGATTTTAAAAGCTTAAATATAGCTAATTTAATTTCGTATTTTTGACCAAAATTTTAACGAATGATGCTCTCAGAAATTCCAAACATAAAACACACAGGCTCAAATAATTTTTTTCTACTTGCCGGCCCTTGTGCCATAGAAAGTGAAGAAATGGCTTTAAAAATTGCTGAAAAAGTGATTACTATTACCGATAAATTAGAAATTCCATACATTTTTAAAGGAAGTTTTAAAAAAGCAAACAGAAGTAGAATTGATAGTTTTACAGGGATTGGAGATGAAAAAGCGTTAAAAATTTTACGTAAAGTTTCTGAAACTTTTGGAGTCCCAACTGTGACAGATATTCATGAAGTTTCAGATGCAGCAAAAGCGGCTCAATATGTAGATGTTTTACAGATTCCTGCCTTCTTAGTTCGTCAAACAGATTTAGTTGTTGCTGCAGCAAAAACAGGAAAAGTTGTGAATTTAAAAAAAGGACAATTTATGAGTCCTGGCGCAATGAAACACGCAGTTCAAAAAGTAAAAGATGCAGGCTCTCAAAAAGCTTGGATCACAGATCGAGGAACCATGTTTGGATACCAAGATATGATTGTCGATTTTAGAGGAATTCCAGAAATGCGAGCATTTGCTCCAACAATCCTAGATGTCACTCACTCACTTCAACAACCCAATCAAACTGGAGGTGTAACTGGAGGAAGGCCAGAAATGATTGAAACGATTGCAAGAGCTGGAATTGTAAATAACGTGGATGGATTGTTTATAGAAACTCATTTTGATCCTGCCAATGCAAAAAGTGATGGTGCTAACATGTTGCATTTGGATAATTTGGAAGCTTTGCTCACGAATTTAGTCGCCATCAGAAAAACCGTAATAAACTTATAACTTTTTCAATTTCAAAGCTACTTTTAAATATAAGCATCCATTTTAGAACCTCTACAAGTACTTCAAAACAGCTTTGATTTCGTATATTAGCATTCTAATAAAGAAGATATGCATGATACTCTTGAAAGTAACTTTACTTTAAAAGGATTGACAAGTATTCTAATTGGATTGTATTTTTTTATTGCGGCATCTATTATTAATTCGATAATAAAAGGCTTTCTAATCGATGACAACCCTCTAGGAATGCTATCTCCTCAAATTATAGAAATAGTAATCTTTACACTCATTTTTTTTGTTTTTCTATTTTCTTCCTTGGCTTTATTTTTTGGAGGTAAAAGAACTGCTAAAAAGTTTGACTATAAACTATGGAATACAGAAACTAAAATTGCATTTCGAAAATACATTCTTAAAATCGTTGTCATTTTTTTGGCATTAATACTCTTGGTTAATTTGGGTTACATAAACTACCTAACGCCTGTTTTTTTAACTCTTTACGGAGTTTTATTAGCAATATCTTCGAAGAAACAACGTAAAAACTTGTTGGTATTGTCAGGTATAAGTGTTCTTTTAGCAGGGGTTTGTTTCTTGATTCCAAGTTATTGGCATGCGTCTCTTTCTATCATAGGAATCGCTCATATAGCATACGGTGTTACTGTAAGGTACTAGTATCTCTTCCTTAGTTCTCTGACCATCTCTTCAAGCCCATTTAGTTGAAGTTCATACACCAACTCCATTTGTCTCCCCAATTTTCCACTTGGAAAACCTTTTGTTTTATACCATACAATATAGTATTCTGGCA
>Ga0209602_1003290_pt1 | contig 12538 bp, 9 predicted proteins | sample COGITO_mtgs_1205_3_FD_184810 | JGI IMG/M metagenome (GOLD analysis project Ga0209602, IMG submission 184810) | Pelagic marine microbial communities from North Sea - COGITO_mtgs_120524 (SPAdes) (version 2) | ecosystem: Environmental > Aquatic > Marine > Epipelagic ...
ACCAAAGGCTTCATCAGGCAGGTATCAGATTAGCCTTTAATCTCAATCAAATATTATCTGATTAGATTGGCTCTCTAAAATCCCTTTGTAGGATGAAAAAAGGATTAAAAAAAGGATTTAAAGAGCATTCTTTGGTCATTCTCTCTGAATGAGAAAGTCAAATGATAAGTAGTCTTGAGGCAATATTTTTGCTCAGCTGTCCCTGTTATCGCATATATGTGAATTTCGTCTCAAAAACAATGCCTTTAAAGCCCTGAAGATGTATTTTATCTGATTGAGCTGGGCTAGCTTTGTTTGTCTAATTTCCAAACGCCGGTTTTAAAGTATTTTTTTAGGGGGTTTTACATAAAATGTTATTCAAGAAGAACGTTCTTTCTAGCAGTGTTGCTGTTGCGTTAGTTGGATCCACAATGCCATCCTTTTCTCAGGCTCAAGAGCTTGAAATTGAGGAGGTTATTGTTGAGGGCGGCATCCGTGCCAGCCTCAAAAAATCTATGGATTTAAAACGTGACACGGTGGGTGTTGCGGATGCCATCTCTGCTGAAGACATGGGTAAATTCCCTGATTCAAACCTTGCTGAGGCACTACAGCGAATTACTGGTGTATCGATTGACCGGTCTAGAGGTGAGGGGAGCAAGGTAACTGTTCGAGGTTTTGGGCCAGATTATAATTTGGTCACCCTCAATGGGCGACAGATGCCAACCCACGCAGGAACTAGTCGCTCGTTTGATTTTGGTGATCTTGCATCTGAGGGAATTTCTGCCGTTGTTGTTAACAAAACTGGTGATGCCTCTGCTCCATCGGGTGGTATCGGTTCTTTAATTAATATTATTTCTACTAAACCCCTTGAAGCAGGTTATCTACGTTCTTTTGGCGCTAAGGCGGTTTATGACACCTCTGTAATTGCAACTGGTGATATTGTAAGTAATCTCACAGATATTACCGATATTTTTAATTTCCAGCGAGAAGGGATTAGCCCTGAATTCGCAGGTATAATTTCTGATACATTTGCTGATGACACGCTCGGCGTTTCCTTGAGTTTTTCCGCACAGGAAAGAAATAATGCTGCGCGAAGTGCAGGCGTCGGGGGTTGGAGAACTCATCTTGCAGCTGTCGACCCAGATGTCTTAGCTATTATGTCTATGCCATATGATAATCCGAATGATAATTTGCAAAATAATAATAGACCTATGCCTAATGCAGTTTTCTCGGCAGGGGATCCTCGACAAGAAACACTTTCAATTCCGCAGAGTGTTAATTACAGATTAACTGAATTCGTATCAGAAAGAGTTAATGGGCAGTTGACTATTCAACATCGTCCTATTGATGCTTTAACGGCCACAGTGGACTACACATACTCTACTGTGGACTATACGCGAAGCTATAATGATCTGTCGGCTTGGTTCTCTGGTCAAGGTGCGGTGAGTCAGGAAGCTGATTGGCATTTCGGTCCAAATAACCCCAACGGCACTCCAAAACTTTATTCAGAAATAAGCCAAAATTCTGATGTTGCTATGGGCTTGGGTCGGGATGGAGCTGTAACTGAAAACAACTCTGTGGGCCTTAACCTTGAATGGTATGCTACGGACAGATTGCAATTAGAATTTGACTACCATAATTCCACCGCTGAATCCGGCGCCAAAGATAAGTATGGCACCAATTCACTGGTTACTATTGCAAGTTTAAACCGTTGTTCTTCAACAGCAATATTCACTGAAGATTTCCCAATTCTAGTACTTGGAATGAATCCGGAGGATTGTACTAGTCCACTTGACAGTAATTTGCCAGAGGACTGGCAAGATCGCCCAATTTACAGAGATGATATGGTAATCACTGGGAGTGTTTTCCATAATGGTCGCAATAAGATGGTTATAGATCAGGCAGAAATAAGCGGTAAGTTCGACGCTACTGATTTTTCTAGCATTGATTTTGGTGTCGAAGTTACAGAAGCTACTAACAGAACTAGAAGTTCATTGGTTCAGCGAGATTCATGGTCAACACCTGTTTCTCAGCCTGGCGATATCAGTGAGATTCTTGAAAGGGTAACAATCGATGGTAACTTTGACTCAATTGAGGGCGGCAACTACCAGTACCTCCATGACGAGTCGTTTACAGCTGACTTTAATGAGATCACAGCAATTGCAGCTTCAATCCCTGAAAATGATTCTGCCACTGTTGCAGGTGACTGTAATCAGGATGGCATAGAAGATCGTGATGCAGATGGTAATAGGAACTTCTATTGTGCTACGTTGGATTGGTCTGTAGATAAAATAACTACTGAAGAAACCAAAGCAGCCTTTGTGCAGCTGACTCATGATGCTGAATTTGTTGGGCTTCCATTGAATATTAGAGCAGGTGTTCGATATGAAGAAACGACTGTAAATTCAGAGGCTATAGTTCCAGTGTATGACAGAACTTCATGGTCTGGAGGTAATGAGTTTTCACTTGTTGCCAAGAAAAATCCAGATGGCAGTAATGTTACCGAGCTAGTTGTTGATTCAGGTGAGTATGACCTTGTGTTACCTAACCTTGATTTAAATCTCGAAATAATGGAAGAATTGGTAGCCAGAGCATCGGTGAGTAAAACTATCACCAGACCTGATTTTGAGGCAATTAAAGGTGGAACAACTGCTAATAGTACTATTTACAGTTTAAGTGGACATGGTGCAAGCCGTGGTGATCCAGGGTTGTTGCCTATTGAGTCACTCAACTTTGATTTATCACTTGAATGGTATTATGGAGATACTGACTATCTTTCTTTAGGGTATTTCAAGAAAGATGTTGATAACTTTATTGGCCGAAGCGCAAGCACTCAAAATTTATGGGATTTGCTAGATGTAAGTCGTGGCGGTATCTATCAAGATACTTGGGAGAATATTCCTGATGCAGATCGCAGTGATTTGTCAGACGTGGCAAGTGCGTTGGGTGTGGATTCAAATTCTCCACTTTCATCCTGTTCTGAGCAAGATATTCAGAGTGGTAGCTGTACTAATGCAAATGAACCATTACCTTTTCAGGTTAGTTTTCCGATCAATGAGAAAAATGCAATTGTCTATGGGTTGGAATTTAATGTTCAGCACAACTTTGGTGAGAGTGGTTATGGGGTAATCCTTAACTATACCAAACCATGGTCAAATGTTTCCTATGATCCAGTAGTAACTACCAAGCCCTGTGAATATGCAACACCAGAGGAAGCAGCAGATGCAGATGCAGATGCAATATGTTTGGTTGATCAATTCGCCTTAAGTGGTCTAAGTGAATCTGCAAACCTTATTGCTTTTTATGATAAGGACGGAATGAGTTTACGTTTTGCTTATAACTGGCGTGATGATTTCTATGGTGGCAACGGGCAAGACCAAGGTGCTGTGTATGATAGCAAGGGGAGAACTATTGGTGCCAATCCCAATTATACTGCAGCCTATAGTCAGCTAGACATGAGTGCTAGCTATGAAGTTAATGACAACCTAACTTTATTTATGGATGGTCTTAATGTCACGGATTCCTATAATAGGGGTTATGGGCGAGTTGAGATGCAGACTCTTGGTGTAACTCAGACTGGTCCAAGATATACTTTGGGTTTCCGTTACAGTCTGTAAGTTAATATCTTATGCTACAACAAAGCCGCTTAATTTTAAGCGGCTTTGTTGTTTTTATAGTAATAAAAAATTGTTAAAAGTTAGCCACATATTATATAAATATGTTTTGTCATTATTTGCATTTGTAATGATTTATTAATGTGAATTTTAAAAAATGGGTAAAAAAAATTATACTGGGTGATTACCCAAACATTATTTGGAGAAAAAATGAGTAAATCTGAAATTCTAAGTCCAACTGCGCACAGAGAACTTAAGATTATTACAGATTTTGGCAGTCATGTTGGCGATAACGTTCAGTTTATATCTACATTCCCATTGGAGTTTAGAAATATTCAGTCTAGCTACCCGATATTTTTTTGTAAAAACTCGAATACTGGAGAGTTTTACCCAATAGCTTTGTTTGGCTTTGAGGCGGGTGAAAACCTTTTTTTAAATGATTCAGGTTGGGATGCTAGTTATATTCCCATGATGATTAAGCGGCAACCGTTTATGATTGGATATCAAGGGCAAACAGATGATGAAAAAAAGCCCATAGTCACTGTCGATTTGGAAAGTCCTAAAATAAGCTGTTCTCAGGGTGAACCTCTGTTTGATAAAAATGATCAACCTAGTCAATTTTTGCAAAAAATCATGAGTCAGCTAGAGGCCTTACATAGGGGATTTGAGCATAATAATGGTTTTATTGAAACTATAACCAAGCTTGATCTAATTGAGCCTTTTTCCTTAGAAATTACACTTAAAAATGGATCATTAAATCAATTGAAGGGCTTTTACACCATTAATGAAGATAAGCTATTCGAGCTTGATGGTAAAGTGTTTGCTGACCTAAGCGTAAGAGGATATCTATTGCCAATTTACATGGCTATTGCTTCCTACTCTCGTATCAAGCCACTAATTGATAAGAAAAATGAACTTCTATAACCAGAAGTTTATTTTTGAATTTATTTTATGTCATCATTAGATCAGGGTATTAAATCGATTTCAGGGTTAAGCTCCAATGTTATCCCTGCTAGTGTTTTAGAATCCCACAATCCAGTCATTTTAAGGGGTTTTATTTCGGAATGGCCCTCGGTGCAAGCGGCAAATAAGTCGGCTATAAATGTCATAGGTTATCTAGAAAAATTTAGTACAGATGAACCTTGGACAGTGTTTAGAGGTGAACCAGAAATTGATGGAAGAGTTTTCTATAATGCCGATTTCACAGGATTTAATTATAAAGTTTTAGGGCGGACGTTTAAAGAGCTCATATCGGATCTTAAGCAATGTTTGAGTCAATCCAATGCTCCCATGCTTTACGTTGGCTCTACAATGATAGATAGATGGCTGCCGGGGTTTAGGACTGAAAATGATATCGAAATCACCAATCATAGTACTCTAGCGAGTATCTGGATGGGCAACAGAAGTCGTATAGCGGCACATTATGACTTCGCATCCAATATAGCCTGTTGTGTTGCTGGTCGAAGAAAATTTACGCTTTTCCCTCCAAATCAGCTAGAAAATTTATATGTTGGCCCTTTAGATTTTAACCCCGCTGGCCAGCCCATTAGTTTGGTTGATTTTAAGAACCCTGATTTTGAAAAATTCCCGAAATTCAAAAAAGCTTTGGAGTCAGCTATTGAGGTTGAACTTGAGCCTGGGGATGCTCTACTTATACCCAGTATGTGGTGGCATCATGTTGAAGCACTTGAGGAATTTAATGTGCTTGTGAACTATTGGTGGCGTAATTCACCAAGGTTTTTGGGTTCCCCGTTAAATGTATTACAACATGCCGTGATGGGCTTAAGAGATTTACCACCGGAGCAGAGAAAAGTCTGGCAGCGGCTCTTCGAGCATTATGTGTTTGAGTCCAAAGATGAAAATTTTGAACATATTCCCAAGCATTCTAAGGGGGTGCTTAATGAAATGAGTGAACAGATGACGAATGAGATCCGTAATCTATTGGTAGATCGATTAAAAAGGTAACAAGGAATAAACCATGTCTAATCAACCTGTAAAAAAAGTCATTATCGTCGGTGGTGGAACGGCCGGCTGGATGGCTGCTGCCTCTGTTTCAAAGCTAATTGGAAATACCGTTAGAGTGAGCGTGGTTGAGTCAGATGAAATTGGAACGGTAGGCGTTGGTGAAGCGACCATTCCCAGTATGATTACTCTTCACAAGTTACTTAATATAGATGAAAGAGATTTTATGACATCTGTTCAGGGTACCTTTAAATTGGGTATCTCCTTTGAGAACTGGAAGAATGTTAATGAAAACTATATTCATTCATTTGGTTTTACCGGTAAAGATTGTTGGGCCGCCGGCTTTCAGCACTTTTGGTTAAAAGGAAAACAGCAGGGATTAAGCTCTGAATTTGGCGATTACTGTAACGAACTTCAAGCTGCCAAAAATAACAAGTTTGCGGTATTGCCCAATAATGGGATGAACTATGCGTTTCATATGGATGCCGGTTTGTATGCCAAATACCTGCGTAAGATTGCCGAGAAACATGGATGCCAGCGTATTGAGGGAAAGATTACAGAGGTACAAACTAACTCTGATACAGGCTACATAGAGCGCCTGATTCTTGAAAAGGGGCAAACCATTGATGGTGACCTATTTATTGACTGCAGTGGATTCTCTGGATTACTAATCAATAAAACATTGAATACAGAGTATGAAGATTGGACAGAGTTTTTACCCTGCGACAGTGCGGTAGCGGTTCAAACCGGATCAATTGAAGAGCCTATACCCTATACCCGATCAATCGCCAGAGAAGCCGGATGGCAATGGCGAATACCCTTACAGCATCGCGTGGGAAATGGCATGGTGTTTTGTAGTAAACATCTGAGTGATGATCAGGCGATTCAAACCTTACTCGACAATGTCGATGGTGAGGTTCTTTCTAAGCCCAGAATCATCAAATTCACAACAGGCCAAAGACGGCAGCATTGGAATAAAAACTGTATCGCATTAGGTCTAGCCGCTGGCTTTTTAGAGCCATTGGAATCCACAAGTATTCATCTTATTCAGCGTGGAATTATACGCTTGCTTCAGATGTTCCCTACCCAGGGTATTAACCAGTCTGATATGGATGAGTTTAATGCTCAAATGAGAGAAGAATTTTTATTTGTACGTGACTTTATTGTGTTGCATTACCATGTCACTGAACGTGATGATACCCCATTCTGGCGTCAATGTAGGGATATGAAAATACCCGAAACACTACAGCATCGAATCGATTTATTTAAAGATTCTGGGCGAATTTTTCAAAAAGACAACGATATTTTTACCGAAAATTCTTGGTCACAGGTAATGCTTGGTCAGGGCCTAATGCCAGAGGAATTTCACCCTATTGTGAATATGATGACCGATAAAGAACTGGAAAATTTTCTTAACTCTATACAGGCATCGGTAAATCATTTAGTGGATCAGCTACCCTCTCATCAACAGTTTATAAATAGTTATTGCAAGGCAGAAAAAATTTAAAAACTTTGATTTATTTAAGCTTTTCAGCCAGATATTCGCCAATTGCTAATTCTTCTTCAGCAGAAAGCCCGGTGAGGATGTCGTTTAAATCCTTGGGTAGATGTTCTGCCGGTTCATCCATGCTTTTGAAAACATAGTAATCAAAAAAATGTCGCCAAGATTCGCGTTTTGCTGAATCAAGGTTTGCAATGCTCATCATACAATGAAGTAGGCCATCCCTTGGTGAGAATTTATTTTCTTGCTTTTCTCCCCACCAATAGTTTACTAGGATATTAAATGTTTCTAGAGACTCCACGCCATGCCACCAAAGAGCAGGAATAAAAATTGCATCACCCGCATTTAAGGTGGCCTCAAAGCCAGCATCAAGAGCCTTTTTATATTTAGGAAAACGCTCCAAGTCAGGATCTTTGACGTCAACCAAGCTAATAGGAACGCCTGCAGGTGTGTTGAGTATTGGTCCAAGATATAGATTATTAATTTGGTCTGGTGGAAATAGGCTGAATTTTCTGCTGCCCGCGGCAACACAGGCTAAGTTGTCTTTAATATCATAGTGGGGCGCCACAACTCCTCGATTGCCTACCCACATATTAGGTTTGATTGATTCATCAAGCAGCGGCTGTTTGTGAAATGACTGAAAGTCTGGCATAACTTCTTTAAGCTCCAGAGCCTGGAGAGCGATAGCATGGGGCTTTGGGTTATCTCTAATAGCCAGAAGTCGATCAAGACCAACGCTTAGCGTAACCTTTGCGCGTTTAAAATTAAGCTCGGATAAATCATCATTATAAAAGAATCGGCCATTGATTTCTGGGGTGCCTACCATGGCTAAAATAATCGTTTGTTTGTCCAGAGGCTTTAAGTAATCAACTGCGGAGTCCGCTGACTCTTCAGCAGCATTCACCAGTGGCCAATCTGCTACAAAAGACCTAATAACAGCGGGTTGGTTAAGGGGAACTATCTCATTGTGAAAACAATCATAGTCCACATTTTCCCAGACAGGTATATCTTTCAAAATAGTCATCCTGTGCAGTCGACTTTAGGGTTATCGACGCATTGTTTAAAAAAGATATTATCGCAGAAAAAACGGAATAGGGGGATGGGTATATTTTTAATCAACTGTTGCAGAAGTGGGTTTTAGTAACCATATTTTAAGATTAGAGAGTTTTTTATTATCTTCGTTAATCAGAAATCGCACTAAAATAAAATAAATATCCAAATCAAACTTATCATCAGCAATTAGTGGAATGTTTGTTGAAGATGATTGAGGTAGGTTTTGAGATGTTGTCTCATAGCCCAGATCATAGATATCCTCTGGAATATCAAGTTGAGTGATATAGCGCCAGTTATCAATAATATGAAAAGCCACTCGATCCGAGTCTTCAGTGTTTCGTTCCTCGATCATAATTGCTGTCTGATAGGGCCAAGCCTGAATTTGATAGCGGGCTATGGCAGAATTGAGGCGTTCATTATAGCTATCGACAGATTCCGCGCCATAACAGGCACCCAAGCATTTTTTAAGTTGGCTTCTAAAGCAGGGGGTATTTTGTTTTTTAGACTTTTCTAGGCCAATCAGTTGGTGGCAAAGAAAATACTGATCAGCTAATTTTTCAAGCTGAATAGTTGCCTGCCTCGGGGATCTAAATAAGCCAAATTGCTGATCAGAAGGATTAGCGGAGGCAACGGCTTCGGTATCTAACCGAAGGTAACCATTTTCGTCAGTGGTGGATTTATACTGATAAAGCTTGCGTGTTTTACGCAATCGTCGGTTATACAGTGGAGCAAGCGCTTTTATTTGATGACTTTCCCTTATCTGTGCGCCAAAATCACTGGGTGTAGTTTCGAATGTCACATGGGCTGTTTTCTGGCTCATTTGAAATTCTTTAGAATTCTTATAATCAGAAGAAAAATGGCTTAATACTCGGTTGCGCAGATTGACACTCTTACCCACATAAAGGAGCTCGTTCTGTTGACTATAAAAATAATAGACACCTGCCGTATTAGGAATGCTACTAACTTCATCAGGGTCTAATAGGGGGGGTAATGAGGCCCTTTTTAAAAGCTGTTTGCAGCAGGCCGAAATTTCTTGTGGAGAATAAATAGCAGAGGTCTTAAGAAAAAACCCATAGATCATCTGCGCATCGTCCAGCGCGCGATGTCGGTTTTCAATATTTAAATCAAAGCGCCGAATAATCTCTGAAAGGCCATGTCGTTTAAATTGAGGGTAGAGGTTACGGCTCATTTTTACAGAGCAAAGTGGCTTGGTACTGTAGGCTATTCCGGCCCGCTCAAATTCACTTTTTAAAAAGCTGTAATCAAATCGTGCGTTATGTGCTACTAGAGTTCTATCTTTAAGCTTTTCAAGTAATATTTCTGATATTTCGCCGAATTTAGGTGCATTTTCGACCATTTTTGGCGATATTCCCGTCAATTTTTGTATATGACGGGGTAGGATAGTCTCAGGATTGATAAACGATTGCCAGGTTTCAACAAGTAGACCGTTTTCTATTACCAGTAAACCTATTTCTATAACGCGATGATACTTAGCTCGCCCGCCAGTAGTTTCGCAATCCAAAAGCACCATTTTCTCTGGGAAGCCATCAGACAAAAGGGCATTATCAGTAGCGGTCTGTTCCAGCCAATTAAGTTGCATAGCCCAGTCTTTATTAATATCGAGGACTAATAGATACGCAGTGCTTAAAAATGAATATCAATAAAGGCGTCTATTTTTTCCGGTTAGCCTTGGCTTTTCTTTTTCTGGCGGCTTTTTGCTCAAGACGCAGTTCATCAAGCGCTGCCTTTTCTTTTTTCAATATTTCGACCTGTATCATTTCTTGATCAATGACTTCAGGGGTCTCAAAACTCATTGGACCAAGCTTGCCATCGCGAAGTTCATTAACAAAGATAGTGGAGGCACGCTCTAAATCAATTCGATTACCACCGCGTAAGCAGCCACGTTGCCTGCCGACGATTTCTAAAAGTTCAATCTCAGTTTCAGGGAGCTGGGAAAGACTAAAACGCTGCTTGAGATGTTGAGGATATTCTTTAAGACAAAACTCGGCGGCAAAAAAGGCAACATCTTCATAGCTGGTAGCAGTATTTTTTATCGCCCCTGTAGTCGCCAGTCTATAGCTACTATTGGGGTTATCAATTTTAGGCCAGAGGATTCCTGGTGTATCCAAAAGCATGATGCCGTTGCGCAGGTTAATACGTTGCTGACCTTTGGTGATAGCAGGCTCATCACCTGTATTAGTGATATGTTTGCCCGCAAGGCGGTTGATTAGAGTAGATTTACCCACATTTGGGATGCCCGTGACCATGGCTAAGGTATTGCGCTCAGGCTGCTGTGGATAGAGCTTATTAATAAGATCAATAATTTGCCCACTGGGATCGGTGTTAAGCAAATCTAGTACCAAAGATTTTGTATTATTTTGGCTCTCAAAATATTCTTGCCACTGTTTAGTAATAGTGGGGTCAGCAAGATCTAACTTAGTGAGTACTTTTATGCGTGGCTTGTGGGTGCACAATGTTTGTATAAAAGGATTCGAACTGCTGAATGGAATGCGCGCATCTAATACTTCGACTACCAAGTTAACCTGAGGTAATGCCTCAGTCATCTCCTTGCTAGCCTTGTGCATATGGCCTGGGTACCATTGAATTGCCATTGTGCGCTGTTCTCTTATCTGTTTTTAATGGCAATTATTCTATCATGGTTCACAGAGAAACTGCGTGATATAGCCACAGTAACCTGTAAATCAATAATCCCTAAAACCCAAGATCCTCTTGAGTCACTCTAACATTTATAGAATCACCTTCAATTTCAGCATTAACTAAAATAGGACGACAGCAAACAAAACAATCCTCGGTATAGGTTTGAGACTCAGAGGGATCAACCATTAGAGTAATTGACTCCCAGCAATAGGGGCATGTTACCTGTTCTTCATGTAAAAACACGCTAGTTATTCCTCCAGCTTGGCTTTTTTAAGTGCCTCAAGATCTTTGCTCCCGGTAAGAAACATTGCCCAGCGAAGCTGTTCTTTAAGAACGGCTATTTTATTAATCACCGCCTCAGTACTCTCAAGGGCAGGTGCCAAAAATGGCTGTGCAAGGGCTGTTACACAAGCACCTGAGCGAATACAGCGCGCGATATCCAAGCCATCTCTAACGCCCCCAGAGCCAATTAGATTAAGGCTGGGGCAGTTTACAGAAATAGCGGGCAAAAGCTTGGCTGTATCCATTCCCCAATTAAGAAAAGGCGAAGCAACCTGCTGTTCAAAATCCGATTGATTACGGGCATATTCAATGCTTGCCCAATTAGTGCCGCCACGACCCGCGACTTCGATCCATTTTATTCCAGCCTGCTCAAGCTGTTTAGCATTGCTCGGACTGATTCCCGCACCCACTTCTTTAACAATTACTGGCACTGATAATTTATCGGCACAGAGATAAATGGCCTCCAAAACAAGTTTCCAATTGCGGTCTCCACCCTGCTGAACAAGTTCCTGTAATGGATTCAGATGAATGATTAGTGCATTGGCCTCAATGGCTTCAACAGCACGCTCTGCTAAATCAATTCCCTGTTGCTGTATTTGGGTCGCGCCAATATTGCCGAGCAAAACCGCATTAGGAGCATATTGTCTGATGGTCTGTGGCTGATTATTTTCTAATGCGGCACGCTGAGAGCCAACTGCCATTGGTATATTACAGGCCTCAGCTGCTTCACCCAGATGACAATTAATAATATCGCCATTCTCACAGCCACCTGTCATGGCACCAATCATCAGCGGTGCCGCAAGATCCTGATTAAGAAACTCACAGTTCAGGCTAATATCAGACAGCGATATTTCAGGCAGTGCATTATGCTCAAAGCGAATAGTATCAAAGCTCGAATCTGCCTTAGATTGATGCTCTGATTTGAGTGCCAATTCAATATGGTCCTGTTTGCGTTTGCCAATATCGGTCATAAGACTGATTCCCTTCGTTTATCTAATAAATCCACCAAGATCATATGCGGCAAGGTTAAAGCAGCAAGGCCGATAAAGGTCAGTCTGAAAACAATTTCGGTTGGCGAACCATTCAGATAGTAAAACAATACCAACCCCGTGCCCCATGCTAAAAGTGTATAAATCAGCGCTTCGCGTGTTGCGCCATAGCGCACATTGGATGGCAAGCTATTCCAAAGTCGCAACATATGTCCACGACTATGCCAAAGGCAAAAGTACAGAGCGAAACCTACCAGTGGAGGTGTTACAAACATAATCCCAATAAGGGCTAATAAATTCAGCAATGGCTTTAGATATTCTCGATGATAAAACGTAAAAATACAGTAGCCAGCGCAACAGAGCATCCAGATAACAAATACCACCGAAAGAATATTTAATAATTGCTGTGCCGCCTGCACTGAGGATAAAAAGCTAAACAGCGTTAATACCTCCTCAGAATGAAAATTAGGTATTGCCACTGAAACTAATCCGCCATGAGT
>Ga0209602_1003297_pt1 | contig 12517 bp, 9 predicted proteins | sample COGITO_mtgs_1205_3_FD_184810 | JGI IMG/M metagenome (GOLD analysis project Ga0209602, IMG submission 184810) | Pelagic marine microbial communities from North Sea - COGITO_mtgs_120524 (SPAdes) (version 2) | ecosystem: Environmental > Aquatic > Marine > Epipelagic ...
CTAAGATAAACATATTTATTAGGTCTTATATGGACACTATACAAAATCGAAGTGAACGCCGCCAGTACTGGAGCGAAGAACCGAACACGGCAACCGAAGAAGTTGTGATCGCCGAAGAAAAATCTACCGAAGACGTTAACCGAGAAGCCACAGATCCTTCAGAAGAATCGCAGGAAGAGTCTCGGAATTTTAAATATCCCCTCACACTATCAAAGTCTTTTCCTGCCACTATTAAATTTACAGCAGTCAAAACTGAAGGTGTTGATATAGCAGAAAAGATAGGGAAGTTGATTGGCGAAACCAAAGATGCGTTGGTCGACGCGGTGCAATCCGTTGGAGAAACGTCATATCGGTATGCCACCGGCATTTCAGAAGGCGGTCGAACCGGCCTCGCGGCCGAGGCGCCCGCCACGAAAGCCCGCGTTGAAACTGAAAAAGGTGAAGCACAACAAGCGTCTTACTTTCAGACATATGAGAATAAAGGCGGTGGTGAACGAGTTGGTAGCGTTACCTTGCCTCTTCAACGTGATCTGCGATACAGTGATCTGGCACAATATGAAACTGCCAACTTAGGACTAGCCGGCGGTGCGCTTGAAGGCGCAATGCAAGGACAAAACCCATTTGCTGGAGCCATGTCTGATGGTGGTGGTCGACTATTATCAACAGCGTCTGCTCTTGCGGCTTCCGCAATCGCTAAAAGTGCGGGAGAACTTTTAGGTGGAGTGGCTGGTTCCAAATTCGGAGCATCGGGCGCAGTCGTGGGTGCCGCGGTGTTAGGAGATACCATGGACGGTCTTTCTCCTGCTGTACGAAGCGCAACACGAATCGTATCTGCCCCCAATCAACGAACACTTTTTCAGCAAGTGGGAATAAGAAGTTTTGCCTTCACCTTCAAAATGGTTGCGAACAGTCACGAGGAAGCATTAGAAGTGCGAAACATTGTAAAATTTTTCAGACAAGAACTCTACCCAGAAAAGATACCTCTTGGTGATTCGGGTGTACCCCTTGCGTATAAATTTCCCAACATGTTTGAAATAGATATTAAAAATAATTACGGAGAAAATCCGGCATTTAAAATTCAGAGATGTTATCTTAGAGATGTACAGACATCTTTCAACGCAACCGGAACAGGAATGCATTGGGATGGTAACTTTGTTGAAGTTGATATCTCGTTAGCGTTTCAAGAGATTGTTACTCTGGACAAAGAAAAAATTAGGGGCGGTTTCTAATGTCAAAGTATTTTGAAAATTTTCCCAAGGTTTTCTACCTCTTTGGTGAGGAAGAGTCTCCCGTATTGTTTCAACAACTAACAAGATATGTTGATCTGATTGATATATTACGAGACACAACCGGTGCTTACATCGAGTATGAGATTCGTGATGGGGATAGACCCGACACATTAGCGCACAGACTTTATGGTAAGAGTGAGTATGATTGGACCTTCTTCTTGATGAATGAGAGATTGCGAGAACAAGGTTGGCCGAAGACGCTTCAACAATTATACACGTATGCTCAGAATACGATGTTTCCAAACTACACTGTTAAACTAAATTTGAAAGAAGCGGATAGCGCAGGGATTCGAAATCTTGCTGACAAATATCCTGTTGGGCAAGCAGTGTTAGTTCAGGGTAGTGACGGCGTTGTTGTCAGAAAGAATCTTAATGTAGGCGAGATTACCATTTCGTCAGACAGCGACATTACAGGTAAGACTAATATCTCTTATTCTGATGGTTCTAATCTACGACCTGACCTTCAGGCTACAGTTTATGAATATCAGGGAACACATCACTACGAGAATGATTCGGGAACATACCTTGACTTCTTTTACCAATTCGAACCCTCGAAGATTCCTATTACTAATCTTGAGTTTCTGATTAGTCAGAACGATGCTGTCAAGAAGATTCGAGTAATTAAAAAACAATACATCGAACAAGTTGTAGGCGACTTCAAGCGACTACTTAAGAGAACTTAATGGCTCAAAACCAATCTCAGTTTGGAATACTCGAAGCGTCTATAATTTTATCTTCTGTCAAAAACGAAGATAAGGTTGTAGATGTTCGGGGTAATATTGTCGAAGTAAACTTATTCGAGAATCTATATAAGCCCTATGTAGATTCAACGATTGTTCTCATAGATGACTTTGGTCTTAAAAACTCATTAAATATTCAAGGGACAGAAAGACTTAAACTTGTTTTGGGTGACGCTGAAAATCCAGAGGAACCGGTCGTCGTCAAGTATTTCTTTTTCTCGAAGATAAACGACACACAAAAAATGAATGAGAGAGCAGAATTGCTTTCGATTAGTTTGGTCGAAGAACATGTATATATTGATGCTATAAAACAGTTTAGTAAATCTTATACAGACGAACTCGAAAACATTATCACTTCTATAGCAGATAATGAATTGGGTAAGACAGTTGTCAAAAGTTTATTTGAACCATCTGTTCAAGGTCCGAGAAAGATAATCGTACCTTATCTAAGCCCCCTTGAAGCGATACAGTGGTTAAGAGACCGCGCAACAACTCGAACAGGTTCACCTATATTTTTGTCAGGAAGTCTTTACACAAACAGTCTCTTGATGTCATCCCTTGACGGTCTGCTCAGAGAAGATGTGATCAATGATAAACTGCCTCTGAGATATAGTTCTGCGATTTCTGGTGTTGACGCGGATCAGGATCAACTTAGACCTTATTATGAAATCATGTCGTTCAAAGAGGTGGATGCTGAAAACTCGTTGGCACTGTATGAGAATGGTGCGATTGGATCTTTTTATGCGAGCATTGATGCTGGGACAGGAGTACTATCAGGCGATCATATTAGTATTCGAGATATCCTTGACGAGTTCTACACGAACAAATTGATTTCCGCAGATACAAATCAATCTGTTTTCGATCCGTCTTTGGAGATCGATGGTAAATTATCTGACGAATACAACTCGTTACATATTCATCAAGTCGTGTCAAGTAACACATATAACCAATTCAAGAGTTATCACGACGAGACTTCATTATTAGGGGAGAACAACAGCCTAATCGAGTCGCGATTGAAGGCTAAGAATAAAATCATAAGAACCTTCTTGAAGAAGAACATCATTGATATCGGAATGAATGGGTCGTTATTCTTCAAAGGTAAGATCAGTGTAGGTCGCAAATTAAGACTTCTGTTTTTAAACTCAAATGTTCAGGGGGATCTAAAAGACACCAATGATCAGATCGACAAAAGAAAATCTGGAGACTATATAATTCTTGCAACCAATCATAGACTCGCTGACGAGAAACACACTACGATTTTAAGATTGACCAAACTAGGCGAACTGCCAAAAGACTTTAGAGTATGAAGCATTTAAAGGATAACACTTAATGGCTGTTCTAAGACCTATACAGAAAGAGTTTTATGGGGACGATTATCGATGGTTCTTCGGAACTGTTGTTAACTCACATCCACCATCAGGTCTTGAAGGTCGTGTTAAAGTCAGAATTTATGGCGTACACAGTGAGAGTACAGAAAACATTCCTGAGAAAGATTTACCATGGGCACAAGTATTAGTTCCCACTACAGAAGGCGGTGCGTCTGGCATTGGAAAAATACCTCAACTTGTTTCGGGTGCGTTTGTGTTCGGTGTTTTTCTTGACGGGGTATCATCTCAAATTCCTTTAATTCTAGGGTCATTACCTCGAACAGAATTTCCTTCGAGTGTTCAGAGTGGTCGACAAAACAATACAGATAATAGTTTTGAGTATGACCAAGAAAGACTACAGAATGTTGTTTCGACTCGCATGAAGGATGACAATGTAGCAGAAGCAAGTTTCGGTAATTACGCTCTTGTAGGTCTCAGACGACAGCAATCAGTAAAGTTCTTTATCGATAATGGTTATGAGTTAATTCATGCGGCAGCCATAACAGGGGCGCTCGAAGGTGTTTCTCGTTTTAAAACATATGACGATGACATCACCGAAGAAACTGTGGGTATTGTTCAGTGGAAAAACACAACAGAAATCGGTAGTCGATTTTCTGACCTGTTGAGATTTGCCGCACAATATTCTCCGAACTCTGATTGGAGATTATTTTCTATTCAGTTACAATTTGTGGTGTTCGAGTTAAGAAATCGTTTAAGCCTCGCTAATCGAAAACTTCTTGCGACATCTAATATTAAAGATGCGAGTGTAGTGATTAACAAAGAATATATCAAAGGGTCAAACCGAACTGACATACTCGCACAAAGGGTTTACGACGAGGTGCTTTCATAATGTCGAATAAACAAAAATTATCGGAATCGGTAAAGAATGCTGTGGCTTCCGTTGATACAACTCAACTCGAAGCATCTGCAAAAAATGCCAAAGACTCTTTAAAGAATTCGGTCGAAAGTGTTTCGGGTAGTGTCGCCGGTCAAGTCGAAGGTGGCGTCAAAAGTTTAACACAAAAATTCGACAAGTATCAAGATAAGTTAAGCAATGTGACTACCGAAGGGTTGATTGACGACGGTATTCAAAGCCTTGAAGGTATGAAGACCGCCTTTGTCGATGAACTAACTTCGGGGCTCTCATCTAAGTTTGGGTCGGCTGTCAACATTACATTTAGCGAACCCGATTCGAATGGTATCGTGGTTCCTATCCAAGCAACACTTGATGCTGAAGGTGGCGTTAGCGGTACCGTAGCCTCTGTGCTTCAGTTAATCACGGGTCTTGGAGTGACTCCAGGCAATCTTCAAAAAGTACTTGTCGAAGCCAGCCCTCAAGGTATTCTCGACGCAGGCAAAGATATACTATCTGGTAAAATGGGTGCTTTTGATGGTGCTTCAGCAATCAATTCTCTTGCAAATAAAGCAATCACAAGCGTAACAGACGAACTCGAATCGGTAGTCAGAACCAGTCTTGCGTCAAACAGCAATCTCAACACTGTGATTACCGCGATTTCTGCTGTTGATTCGGACGGTAATATTACAAGGTCTTCAGTGACTTCTTCTCGCGGAACTGATAGTGCTGAATTTAATGAGGCAATTTTAAAGAATAAAACAAACCCTTTAGCAGATTTATCCAATATTGTGAAAGATTCGGGTAACATCAAACAGAATCTAAAGAAAGCAGGTTCCGACCTTGAAAACTTATCGGGTGGTAAAGATTCGAAAACTGTCCTCAACTCTGTTACAGGATCGGCCGAAGCAAGAAACACATACACAACAAAGGGTGATGAATACAGATCACTCATACAAACAAAGGTCGCAAAGGGATCTCAAACAGGTATCATACAGGGCATTAGTACAGAGGTTCTGTCAGATGTTAAGAAACGGGTTCGTGACTTTGCACCCAAACTTACAGACGAACAAACCAACAGGGTTGTTAACTTGTCTCAGGGCGATGCTGGTGACATCTCAGAAGCGGTGAGACTGTTGTATGACGCGACAGGCAAATCATTCGATAGTATACGACAGTTAGTGAAAAGTATCGACACAACGATCGACAACGCTACTCGTGTCACTCCTAGTGAGGCTGTCTTTTCTGAACCATATGTTATTGGATCATATGAGAAAGAGTGGAAGAAAGGTGAAGGCGAACCCGTTTTCCCTTATGTGTCATCCATTGAAGAACTACAGGCTGAACTACGAAATGTTGATCGTGATGTGACTGAGGTAGTCACACACTGGAGCGAGACACACACCAACAAGAATATTGGTTCTGAAGAAATCAATAAATACCATTTAGATCTTGGGTTGGATGGGATTGGTTACCACTATGTTATCAGACGCGATGGTTCTCTACAGAGAGGTAGACCAGTTAACACACAAGGGCAACACGCTCCTGTAAACAACCATGATCTGAGAAGTATCGGAATTGTGTTTGTTGGAGGAATTAATGTTCCTTCGGGAACACCTAATTCAGAAAACTTTTTATCAGTACAATCGTTGACGAGAAGCCAGTTGAATACTTTTGACCACTTTTGTAGATCGTTCTATGCGGTATTTCCGGGTGGTCAGATCATTGGTCATAATGATATCGACGAGGACGAAATAGACCCAGGCTTTGAGGTAATTAATTATGTTGAGAATATTTTCAGAAAACAATCGAAGTTTACAGATACATTATCACAAGCGCCACTAACGATCGACGAGATTCTAAAAAATGACGAATAAACTTGATTCATTAAAAGAAAGAACAGAGAAATTTGGCGAAGGTCAAGAAGAAACTGTAGGCATCTCGCAAGAGGGGTTCTCTGACGCATCTGGTGAATATCCCAAACGTGATTACTTTTTCGGTTCGAGTGTTAACAAAGCCTCAAAGGGAGAAACAGTAAACTCGCTGGATCTTGGGGGTGGTGATTACGGTCTTTCTCTAAACGTATCAGATCAAAAACCTTCTCAGTATCCCTACAATCAAGTCTCTGAATCTCCATCGGGTCATGTTATCGAGATCGATGATACGCCCGGCGGTGAGAGAGTTTTGATCAAGCATCGCACAGGTGCGGGTGTTGAAATGCGCGCCGATGGTACTGTTATCATTTCTTCAAAAAATCAGAGAGTAGAAGTTACAGGTGGTGATCAAACAACGATCGTTGAAGGGGAAGGTAATCTTGTTTACAAAGGTAATCTTACTCTTTCTGTCACGGGTGATTTTAATGTTGATGTCGGTGGCAATTATAACCTCAACGTCGCCGGTGATAAGGTCGAAGAAATTAAAGGGCGACATACCAAAACAGTAAACCGTGACCAGAACTATACCATTCGAGGTTCTCGTGGCGTTCAAGTTATCGGAATGAATACCGAGACATTACTTGACGATCACAATGTTGTTGTCGCAGGAGATATGAACAACTTTGTTCAGGGTAACACAGAGATTCTTTCGGGTGGTAATTTCACTCAAACTGCTGTTGGGGAATGGGTAGCGACATCTTCGACCGCAAACATCACAGCACGACACATTAGTATGATCGGGCACAAAGGAACCATTGGCGGTCCTCTCGTGGACCACTACGGAAAGTCATACGGTGGAATGCCGGGATTGAATACGAATCTTGCGTGTTTTTACGGGTCTCTTGTGGGTAAAGCCGCAGAAGCAATGCATGCCGACTATTCTATTTATGCTGCCGGTGCGGGTTTTGCGAAAGGTGCTGCAACGGCGGCGCAGGCGGTGAAGGCTGTTGCTATAGGTGGACCAAGTACACTTAAACCTCCAGTTCCAGAGCCTTTTAAGCGCTCATGCATGTGGTTGATTCCTATTAAACCTACAGCACCGCTTCCTAATCCTCTTATTGTGGAACTTCAGTTAGCATCAAGCAACTACGGAATTCGAAACGTGGCAGTTGATCCTAAATTAAAGAGTAAGATCACCAAATCTGATGATTATAAAGAATTGTTCAATCATGATCCATCGATTCATGAGATCCGTTCTAAACTCCGCGACCCTCAACACTTTGGTAACGGAAGTTTTACAAGTTATTTGGTATCTCAGGGCAAACTCAACGGGGATTTCAAAAAGAATATGCCGAAGAATATCGGCCGATCAGCATCCAAGACCGGAACTATTCGATTGGGTGTCAATCTGTTAGGTAACAATCCATCAGACAATCGCAGTAAACGATTCAAGGTGAATAAAAAATGAAGATATTAGTTGATCCTCAATATAATCCAGAGTTCGAATCGTCGATCACCTCTGCTACTAAATTAGGACCAGGCATTACTTGTGCCAAGTTTTTAGGAGCACGAGGTTCACGTACACAGTTTCAAAAATTATACGCGGATGGATTCTTTGGCGCCCCTGATCTGAAACAGATCGCTCGCAACCTTGTGCTCCACACAAACGCAATGAAAACTGTCATAGGTAATACAACGTTTTCACAACATCGTTTGATTGTGTCAGAGGGAATATACGAACCTAATCCAAAGTTTGAAACCCAAGAAATACCATCGGGAAGCGAAGCGAAGGCAAAGAAACTCGCCCGAGAAAATTCTGGTGGGTCCTATGGTAAAGGTCCTGATGGCTGGGTTGCGAGAATACCTTTGTATGTTGGTGAACGCCCTTCTTCTAATAGTGTAAATGATTTGAGAAGAACTGGGCGCGCTATCGTATATCAACTCATAAATAAAAACGGGCAGACAGATCCTGAGAAAACATTTGATCTGGCTGTTTTTTGGAAAGATTACATTGACTATGATAAACTGTCATTAGACTATGATACCTTTGATCCAACTGGCATCCTTACTTCACAGATTGTATTAGAAATGCCAAAGGTGCCTGCAACCTTTGATGTCTCGTTCTCATACAATCTTGAGACAACCTTTAACGGCGAACTTCAAGCAAAAAACGAACTGCTAGAAATTCTCGCTGATTAATGGTATAAATAAAAAGAAAAGGTTTTCACAACCATATGACAAAGATTTTCTCTACAGAAGATGGTAATTTAGACACGAGTATTCGTATTGTAAAAGAACGAACATACTCGGATGTTGATCTGTCATTGTCTTCTAGAACATCTACTGACGGTGATGTTTTTAAAAAGACTGATGCGGCTTCTGTAAAGCAAGCCATTAAAAACTTGTTGTTAACAAATAAGTTTGAAAAACCTTATCGACCAAACTTTGGTGCGAACCTTTCTGGTCTTCTTTTCGAATTGATGTCTGATGATGTCGGCGAAGAGATGATTGACAATATCAAGAAAACAATACAAAGATACGAACCAAGAGCAAAGGTGTTGGGAGTCAAGGTAACAGCGACACCCGATTATAATAGTGTATCAGCAACAATTGAGTTTCGGATAATCAGTACAGGGCTTGTAGACACTTTAAGAGTGTCAATGAATCCCACTTCGATTACAGAGATTCCTTTTCTACCTTTTGAGATATCACCATTTGTTTTATACAATGATATCATTAGAGCAGAAGACGAAAAAAGACTCGTTACATACAACGGGGATTTGATTAAGAAAGATTTGGTCACACCTCCACCAAATGCCCTACTAACAGATCCTGATTCAGATATGATCTTTGCGCTTTACAACGGATTCGTTGAGGGTGTTCTTCTTGTCGATTCAGAAGAATTGAACGGTATACTTACTACTCCAGATGAGGATCAAATATACACCCAGTTTGGTGGAGACTTCATCATACCACAACAAGAAATTGCGTAATCGGAGACCGAAATGGCAACCACCATTAAATCAACAGACTTAGATTTTGATACGATCAAGAACAATCTCAAAGTGTTCTTGGCACAAAAACCAGAATTTGCTGACTACAACTTTGAGGCATCTGGGCTTTCTAATCTGTTAGATGTCTTAGCGTATAACACACACTACAATGGGTTGTTAGCAAACTTCGCTTTGAACGAATCTTTTCTGAGTACTGCTCAGTTAAGATCCTCTATCGTAGGTCTTGCGGGAGGTTTAGGTTATAGTGTTGGTTCTAGGAAAGCATCGTTCTCTGTTGTAAATCTAAGCGTGACAAACAACGACAACCCTTCAAGTATTACTATGCCTGCTGGAACTAGATTCTCAACGACAGTTAACAGTAAGAGTTATACATTCCAGACTCGGGATACTGTGACCGCTTTTTCTGATGGCACAGGTCTTTATAAGTTTACTCTAGACGGAAACAGAAATATTCCGATTTATGAAGGCGTGACTCGACGAAAGACTTTCATTGCGGGCCCTGCCTCAGAGAACGACACTTATGTGATACCTGTCAATAACTTGGATCTCGACACCGTTACTGTAAAGGTCTATAACAGTGTATCGTCTAATGATTTCACATTATACACGAACATTATCAACAGCACAACTATTAATTCCAATTCTGTAATATATGTTGTCAAAGAATCACCTAATGGATACTATGAATTAACTTTTGGTAATGGTGTTCGTTTAGGTAAAACGCCGCAACCCGGTGATAAAATTGAAGTCGACTACACAACGGTTTCTGGTCCAGAAGCAAATGGCAGTAAATCATTTGTCCCCGAAGCAACTTTAGACGGCAAAACAATTAATGTCACTACTGTTTCTGGTTCCTCAAGCGGATCATACAAAGAAGAACTTGAATCGGTTCGTAAGAACGCACCTTTTCAATGGGCTGCGCAGAATCGTATGGTCACTGCACAAGATTATGCCGCTTTAATTTTACGAAACTTTTCGAATGTCATCACGGATATCAAGTCATGGGGCGGAGAAGACAACGTCCCGACCAAGTATGGGTCAATATTTGTCTCGATGGTTTTTGGTACTGACGATCCTGTTGTTATCGCAAACACCAAGGCGGACATCTTAACTCTAGCAAAAGATTTGTCCGTTGCTTCGTTTAATGTTGAGTTTGTAGATCCTGTTGAGACATATCTTGAAGTGTCGACTGTCGTTCAGTTTAATCCTACACTGACATCAGTATCACAAACATCGATCGAGAGTGATGTCAAAGAAGCGATGCAGACGTACTTTGACACGAATCTTGGTGGATTCAGTCAATCGTTCCGCCGATCAAATATGTTAACAGACATTGACAGTAAAGATAATTCGATTCTTTCGAGTAGAGCCGACATCAAAATGCAAAATCGTTTTGTGCCTAGCCCTACAACACCATTACAGACAGTCATCTACTCAGCGGCGATATCCGCCCCATTAGACGATGGTTATGTTATTCAATCTGATACCTTTTACTACAATGGCAAAACGTGTGTTTTAAGAAATTTACTTGAATCTAGTATTATTCAAGTAATTGAGGTCTCGACAGGATTACCTCTCGTCGATAATATAGGATCATACTCAGCAACAGATGGCACTGTTAGTTTGGTTAACTTCACAGGTACACTGATTACAGGTAGTTACATACGAATCACTGCGTTACCTGCTAATCCATCAGTTATCAATCCTCTCAGAAGTAGTATCATAAGATATGACGCGCAGGCATCACGAGCGCGAGCAGTACTCACAGATACGTTATAAATAACTAAATAACAGAATCGAATAAAGAGAATTAAACCATGACAGCATCGGTTACTAACAGTTTTAGGGAACATCTCCTTACACTACTCAAGTCTGACATTGATAGTGATGGCGTTCCTTATCATATCGGTATTGCTCAACCTGATTCTGATGCTTCTACTCCCCTCAACTCAGGTTCAATGTATGATCAAAGTAAGTTTAGGCACACGCTTCAGTCAGTAAAAGTGTTAAGCAATGCGTCATATGTTGTTCCTACAGTTACATGGGTGAGTGAAGCTCCATATGAAGCATATGATAATAACAATCCTTATCAGACAAACTTCTATGTGATTAACTCTAGTCGGGAAGTTTTCTTATGTATTCAACAAGGGAAAAATGCCGACGGGTCAGCTAAAAATTCCTTTGTTGAACCTACATCAACACTAGCAAATCAAGAAGCAAAGACCTTCGAAACAGGTGACGGATATCTTTGGAGATATATGTACAAGATGAGTAACCTTGCTTATGGTACATTCAGAACAAAAACTTATACACCAGTAAAACAAGTCACCAATCGAGCAACGACAATACCCGAAGAGATTACTCAGATTGGTCTTCAAGATAGTTCAGTGCCTGGGCAGATTCTTAACATCGCGATCGATAATGGGGGTGTGAATTATACCAGCCCTACTATTACAATAAGCGGCAATGGTTCGGGAGCACAGTTCTTTGCTGAGGTATTCGATAACAAGATTGTAAATGTTCGATGTGATTCAAACGGCCTTGGTGATTTCTTACACGGCACAAATTATGACTATGCACAAGTTGTTGTAACGGATCCAGGTGGTGGGTCAGGTGCTAAGTTAAGAGCAGTCCTCTCTTCACGGGATGGGGTGAACAAAGACCCTGTTTCTACTTTAAAATGTCGAGAGATAATGTTACAGACAGACTTTATTGGTACAGAAGAAAACACCATTGTTGCGAACGGAACAGACTTTCGTCAAGTCGGTGTAATCAAGGGGTTAGAAAAATACACTAATGATTCTGACTTTACAGGCAATACTGGTCAAGCGACAAAGAAACTTACTTTGCAGACAATTCAGGGAGCCGCGTCTTGGGTTGATAATGCAACATTCACAGATGCTCTAGAGACAACAACTGCAAAGGTTTTTGATCTCGACGGCACCACACTTTACTATTATCAAGACGAAGAGACTGGGTTTGAAAATTTTTCAGTAGATCAAAATATTAAAATTTTGGATGTGGAAGGTGCTACTGCTAATATAGTTAATTTAGTAAACCCAGATGTTGATGCCTATTCGGGTGATATTTTATACATAAATACACTCGCTAGTGCAGTCGAACGCAGCGCGGAACAAACCGAAGATATTCGAATAGTTATTCAGTTAGGATAAAAAATGGCGAACCAATTTACTTCCAGTACATTATCAGGCAATTATAACGACGATTATAATGAAAATGATAACTATCATCAAATACTGTTCAATAACGGCAGAGCGTTACAAGCTCGCGAGTTGACACAACTCCAGACAATATTGCACAATGAGTTGGCACGACTTGGGAAGAATGTTTTCAAAGAAGGTGCGACAGTATCTTCTGGC
>Ga0209602_1003315_pt1 | contig 12463 bp, 19 predicted proteins | sample COGITO_mtgs_1205_3_FD_184810 | JGI IMG/M metagenome (GOLD analysis project Ga0209602, IMG submission 184810) | Pelagic marine microbial communities from North Sea - COGITO_mtgs_120524 (SPAdes) (version 2) | ecosystem: Environmental > Aquatic > Marine > Epipelagic ...
CACCGAGAGTGGACAATACTAACTTGAAGGTCCATTGTATTCTTTGGGTTGTCATCAAATACCCATTACGGTATTTGTCAATCTGAAATCCATACCCATATGTCCCTAAGTTGGTACCGACAAAGGTAATTGAATCGTTATCTGCCAACACATTTGTAGAGGTTTGAACCTGAGGTACAAAGACTCCATTAGAATATGATGAATAAATCTCCGACATATATAGATTAACGGAATCTCCTGGATTTGGGTTTGTGAAGTGACAGTTAAAATTTCCCCAAATAGGTTTCATTGAGTTTACTGTGTTCTGTTCAACATTAATCCATAGTGGCATTTCACCAAATGCGGTTGAGTTATTTGGGACGTGCCAATAATCTGCAGAAATAACCACTTCTGAGTTTGATGTGTTCGATGAGTTATTTAATTGTCCCCAACAACAGTTTGTATAAATGAAACGGTATTTGTTGGAATCCAAATTCAAATAATCACTAACATACATTGTAGAGTTATAACCTTGATGTGTACTTGAAGTAACCTTATCTAATGTAATGTTACCATCATAATCGTACCATCCTTGAGAGTTCATTTCCCATCTTTGAATAGATACCGATGACGGCATTGAGGGAAATGATTCAGAGACGATATATAATCCAATGGATGTTGAATCATAACTGGTTTGAGCCACCTGAATGATACCACCCATAACGTGAGATGCTTTTGTCACAAATGTTGTCAACAATAGTGACAATACGAAGATAAACTTTTTCATAATTATATTTTTTCTAATGATAGTAAAGAATTATTAAACCATAAAGGGGTAGGTCGATTTTTCCATTTAGAAAATGAAGCCTTTTCCCCTATAACATATCTATAGGTTCCTGATTAGGGGAATAAATTTCTTTATTATAGATTATCTCCCCTGTCTTGTTATAGACAGATATATGTAACGTTGTTGAAGATATATTTTTATTGGTACAGACATTGTCAAACCCTACGTGTTTATTTTCTCTGAATGAATTTATGATACAATCTTTTACGTTATCAGAATAATGTTTAACTAACGAATTAAATAACCTATTACCATATTCAGGTTTCCCTACTCTGTTTGCACATACAACTATATTGTTATTGAATTTGGTATAGGCGTTTTTTACATTATCACCCGTGTATGTTTTGATAGTACCATTTTCGAAAAACACGTATTGTCTACTATGATGTAAAGTATCGTTATTATTTATATTATCGAATTCACCCCCATTTTGAAAATGGTGTTTTACTCTATGACAATTTGTTTCTGAGAATGATGCTTGTATGGACCCGAATATGTTTGGTGGAATAAATAATAAATTGTCTGATATTATTTTTGGTCCACAGCATATTGCACCAATTCCAAATTGGTCTTGTGTTTTGATTAAAACGGTAATGGTTGGCATCGTTTGTTATATTTTTAATTACTATGGAATCGTAAAAATTTTATTATCTTGTCTTTCACCCCACTCTGTTTGATACCTTCATAATCACGAGGTGTCCACACAAAGTTTTCCAATCCCCAATCACGTTCCGCTGGACCATAAGAGGTATTAATATCAAATCCCATATTGAGGTCATCAACGGCAACCCAATGAGTTACTTCAGGGTGGTCACGTAACCATCTCTTAATCTCAAAGTGACGTTCTTGTTCCAAATCAAAGGTACGAGAAAAACCAAAACCTTCAGGAATGAACCCTTCCTCTTTCCAATTGGTATAGTGGTAACGGTCAGTCAGACCAATAGGTTTTTTAACAATACCTTGAGATTCGTAGTAATCACCTAACTCCTCTAATGTTGCGTGGAACCTCCAATCGGAACTTACCACAATCTCAGAGTCAGTCTCTTTCAATATATAGTTTAGAACCTTAACCGCCTTTTGGTCAAAGTTGTCAAAACGATATTCAAGAGGAATTTCTTTATTGATTGGACGTGGGTTGTTCTTGGTGTAAACTTTCTTTTGTTTTTTAAGTCTACTTCCCCAATTGTTTGCAAGGCATATTACACCATCATTATCTAAGAACATTACTTTCATAATGTAAAGGTAAAAAAAAAGGTTTGGAAAACCAAACCTTAATAATCTTTTTCAAATTCTGTTGGAGGACTATCCCACAAATTGATTGCGACGGCTCTTCGTCTACCACTTATGATTTGTGAAACACCATGAAGTTTACCTGCATCGAAAATAATTAATCGATTATATTTTGGTTTAATAACCTCAGGTTCATAATCTGGCCAATAGATAAAACCTTCCTCAGTCGTATCTTCAGGTCCGAATCTATCCCAATAGTATAACATACCACCTTCCATCTCATCAATTGCAGGGTCAGGATAGAATATTGTCCCTAATGATGGTGTTACGAATTCACGGTTATTATTCCACTTTTCTTCATCCTTATCAAAATGAAGTTTTAATGACCAATCTCTACCCAATGACTCATGTGAATTCTCAGACGTGTAATCACCTACCCAATGTTCAAACCCTGCAGTTCTTACAGGTGGATGTGGTGAGTTAGACCCCCAAATATATTGAATAAGTTCATGACGTAAGCTTGATGGTTCTTCAGACCACCAACCGTCGTACCATTTATAACCTATCTCCCAAAAGTCTTCACTTTCGTTAATTCTTCTGAGTAGGTCCTCATCTTTACAAAAATCGTCAATTATAATCATATCGGTCTCTTTATTAGACAATCATAACAAATTATTGAAACAGGTAAACCTATAGGAATTGGTTTATCACAAACCTTACATTTATTTTTTGAATTGCTCATATACTCTTTTTGACATGAATAGACCGTTTGGAGCATTCTTTGAGAATTTATTTGCTTCGTCAAACGGACCTTCAAATAGTATATTGTAATCCTTATCTACAAATACCCAATTACCTATATTTCTTACGTCTTCCCTTTTCATAACATTTATTTTAGTGGGCCCTGTAGGGTTCGAACCTACGACCTAATGATTATGAGTCATTTGCTCTAACCGACTGAGCTAAGAGCCCTCGTGACAAATATAAACTAAAAAATGTTACAATCAATCTAAAGCATCCTCAATTGCTTTTTTTACTGCAATTGAAAATTCTGTCTGTTCAAACGGTAAGTTTTCATCCTGAAGTTGTAACATCATCGCTTTGGATTTCATCTTTGCAACACCTTCACCACGGAGTTCTTCACCGTCTTTTTTAATCAAAACAGTAACCGTAGTTTTCTTTTGTTTGATTTTGAAAGGTCCAATTTGGATACCCTGAGTTGGTGCTTTGATAGATTCTACAGTTACATAGATAGGTTCTCCGTCATCACATAATGGAGATTCTTGAGCCACTAATTCTTCGGTAATCTGTTTCACCCCAAAGGTAAACTTCTCTTCTTCAATTCCTTTTAAGGATGTAAGTGAAATAACACTCGCCACGAAATAACATAAAATTGTATTCATTATTTAATCTCTTCTGTTGTAATACTTTTAGTTAATATTGCAGGGTACATGATTATAAAATCCCTATCCACCTCGAACTCTCTACTTGTATTCACTTGGATTGTTGTCTGAGTGTTTTGCATGGTATTAAGTTCACTTGGGGTAAATACTGCACCGTCAAACTCATTGTTTTTTAGTAAATATAAATAGTCTGATACTGTAATAGTACTTGTTGAGTCAAAATCCATTGAGGTTAACTCCAACCCTCTAACATCGTCAGGATGTAGGATGTGGTATAGTATGTTAACATATTCCATAGAATCCAATTTATATGTAGGGGGTTCTACTCTCACTCTATAATTGTAATTGTTACCCACCCCACTTAAATTATAAGACCCATTCGTGGTATATGTTGAATCAAAGTCTTGCCAACCTGGTATTGTTTGGTTGGGTGCAAGTTCGTAAGTAGACGCAGTACCATTGAATGATGATAAGTTTCTCCCAGTTGGAGTAAATGCTGCAGTACCTGTTGTATTCTCTACACCTTGAGTTGCAGTTTGTGTCTTTCCTTGAGACATTATAGTAAGGTGTATTTTATTTGTTCCTTCAAATAATACACATTGTATATCAGTCCAAGCACTCTTATTTGAATAATATGTAACGTGCCAAGTTACCACTAACTTTCTATTAGGAGCAGACCCCTCAGTTCTATACCTACAATAGTATCCACTCGAAGGGTATAAGTCAGTCCAATAGGTCGCAATAACCCCATTTGGTGATGATGCATCTGGAAATGAACCAGGTGAATATCTACCCGATGGGTCTCCAAATGTGATAAATCCATTGGTGCATATTCTAAATTGGGAGTATGTTATACCAAAAAACTTAAAATTAAATCCAATATTGAAAGGACCCACATTTGAATCGTCATATAATGTGACCGAGGTACCATTTGTACCTAATGGGTTGTATGTGACAGGATAGATTGTATACGAAGCAGGTATTTCCTCTCCTTGTAATATCACCTTGACCGAATCTGCAGGAATATTATTTGGGAATGTTGAGGTACCACTTATATTCTGAGCCAATACACTGATTGGGAATAATAATATGTAAACTAAATATTTTATCATAATAACATTTTACCACCTGTCATTACTTGGAAGTTAAGTATCCCTTGACCCATTAAATATACTGTACTCGTTGATATATTTAATTTGAAAGTGTCTGTTACCTTAAAATCCACACTCGTTAATGGAACGAATAAGAACCCACCTTTTAACCATTGTCCTTCATAGAAGAATGTATAGGGTGAGTACATGGCTATCATCATTCCGTTCATGGATATTCCTTTATATCCATTGAATGTTGAAAATACCCCCATATTACCTGCCCAATTTTGAAAGTTTTCTTCACCTATCCTACCTATAGAATAGTTAGTACCAAAAAGGATTGTAGTATATTTTGTTTGTTTGTAGGCATACATTAAGTTACCTGTATTAAACCATGTCTGTTGTTTGATATTGTATAGGAAGGCGTCTGAACCAACAATCATAGATTCTTCTATTTTCCATGAACCATAACCTGTAAGCGCAATTTCATTTTGACCTGTTGTGTAGTTTAATAATGCACCTGCAGTAAGTGTTTGTTCTGTGTTAGCATAGGTCATACCTAAATTAATCTTTAGGTTATCATTACCCGTTGCTTTGTAGTCTGAACCATTACGGATAAGTACCATATCACCTGAAGCGATAAGTGACCCTTTTCTTGCTCGTGGACCATTTTTCTTCTTACTACCACCACTACTACCTGAGTCATCGGAATCACTTGATTGACCACCTGATTCAGCATCGATATCTTTATTACCTACGGCACCACCATTTGATGTTCCACTATCATCACCACCTGTGGTAATACCACCACCGTCAGAACCTACATTACCTTCAGTGTTTCCTCCTGATGAGTTTCCACCACTTCCTGAACCACCTGATGAGCCTGAAGACCCACCTGTACTACCACCACCTGTTGAACCTCCTCCTGTATCTCCACCTGTGTTTCCTCCACCTGATGAACCTCCCGTGTCTCCTGAACCTGTAGACCCTCCTGAGGACCCACTAGACCCTGTAGAACTTCCTGATGATGAACCACTATCATTTGAACCTGAAGATGTGTTAGAGCCACTGTCATTACCTCCATTATCATCAGAAGAAGAGTTACCATTACCACTTGAAGATGATGACCCTGACGATGAACCACTTAAGTCCATACCTCCTGAGTTCGTAGTAACCGAACCACCTAAGGTTGACAGCGTTGATGAAATTGTTGAAACAGTGGTAACGACATTTGTACCTACTGTTGATGTTGTGTTTGATGAAACAGCACCTGCATTACCTGCACAGGGATTGGACCCTGGAGGTGCTGCTGCGTTTATCGAGGCGACCCAAGCTTCGTATGCACCTGCCTGCAACTCCACTTGGGTAAATGTTCTGTATTGTCCCGCATAAAATAATGTAACTGAACCTGAGGGTTGTGATATTGTTACAGTATTGGGTACGCCAGTACAGGGGTCAGTATAAGTGTATTGGTACGATTGACCAAACGACTTAAGACCTAAAAGTAATAAAACTACTATTAAAAACCATTTCTTACCAGCCATATGCTTCCATACGCTTCACGAGATTGACAGTTGCAGTCTCTAAAGCACGTTGTGTCGCGATACCTACCGTTGATTGGTCAAAACCCATTTGAGGGTTTTTGAACATACCTTCACCTACTTGAGTAGCAGTACCTTGACCACTTGCAACAATGTATTGTGAGTTGTCCACATTAACCATACGGATTTGGATACCCATAATAGTTGTATTGGTTTTATTTAATTTACCTTTGTTATATGTCTCACCATAAGAGACAGAGAAGTCATAGATTTCAGCATATACAATATACTTTGGTAATGCGATACCTTCCATCTTTAATTGAGTCTGACCGTCACCCATACCTGTAAGTTCAGCTTCCCAAGCATCTAACATTTGATTTTGGATTGCTTCTTTTTCTTCAGCATATGTGAAACGTTGGGTCATCTCGAAGTTTTCGATGATACGGTTAGATACCCCTAAACCTACTCTTTTATCTCTTAATTCAGGGAACATATCCCATAGTTCCTTATTCACGTTAAGTTTTGATAACTGAACGATTTGTTTTTCACCCATATATGGTGGTAGTGAATATAACGATTCAGATTTCTCAAAATCCGCTTGATATTGTACTACACCTACCGATGAAGAACATGATGTTGCAAATGTCCCTACGAATACTAAAGCACATGCTGTTAGTATTAACATTAATGGTGCAACTGTCCATTCCAATATGATATCTTTTCTTGTTCTCATAATTTAATTTTTTTATAATAATAATAATGGTATTAAATCTTCTAATACCTCTCCTGTTTCCGCTAAATCACTAGCAACTTCAGTAACTGTATCTGCATCTTCAGAAGCGGATACTTCATCCTCACCTATATTATTTTGCATCTTATCAAAATAACCTTTTATCTTACGACCTCTACTAATTACACCATAGATGTTTTTAGCCTCTTTGACTTCTTTTAATATTGAAGGTTCGTGAGTTTGAGGTTGCCATTCTTTAACTTTTGAATGGAGTTCTTGAAGATGTGGAACATCTTCTTTACTGTATCCATCATTATTAATGATTACCTGTGGTATACGATTATCTTCTCCCATGATTACTTGTTTCTTTCAGTTGCTTCTCTTTTTAATCTAGCCATTCTTTCCATTGGAGTTTCCTCTTTTGGTTCTTCTTTGACCTCTTCTTTAGGTTCTGCAGGTACTTCCTTAACCGTCTCTCTAATAATTGTTCTTGTTGGAGGTGCAACCTGTTGTGCAGGAATGTTGATAATAACACTTTGGTTTTGTGTGTTAGTATTTGAGTTGTTGTTCTCGTTACTATTGAAATTGTTATTCTCTACAGGTGCAACCATTTCAGTTGGTGTATCTGATTCATCTTCAATACCTAAGATATTAGTGAATTGAGTAGTTACATAGGTACCAACCGCAGCGACCATAGTCCCTGCAAGTCCGATAATGCCTTTTTTCAGTGAGGACATACCCTCTTTGATTTCTTCTTTCATAATTTCTTATTTTTTGATTATTCTATATGATTTATCTCTATCAGGTGTTGTTAATCTAACGATATACATACCTTCAGGTAATCCTTCTAATGTGAATCCGTGTAATTGGAAACCGTTGTTGTAGATTTGGTCTGACCATAACATTACAGGTTTACCTGAAACATCATAAACAGTTGCACTGATTTCAGCATTTTCTAATTCTGTGTGGTGTTCAAATACAATCCAGTTACCATAAAAATCGCTAGTTGGGTTAGGGTAAACTCTAAATCCTTCCATTAATTCTAACAATTCAGGGTCGATTGAGATTCTGTTTACTACTGAACCATCGTTTGGTGAAGGTTTGATGTTTACATCATTTGCAAATTCATCACCTGCTGCTTTATTAAAGATTCTTAACGGTGAAGTCTGCCACCCTGTTGGTTGGTCAACATCAAATACAAATGTAAATTGAGTAGTCATGTTGGTAACCAATGAAGGGTTTAACTTATCTTCGTGACCTGCCCAAAATACTTTTCCATCTTCAACCGATAATAATGAAGTCCACTTAGAAGTTGCGTCACCCATTTGGATTGAGTTAAATGAGAAGATTGTAGTATCATATTCAATACCCATTTGGACAGCACCTAAGTCATTACCGAATGTGTAAAGGGTAACGGGTACTTCCATTGTAAACTCATCAGTCATCACCAATTTAGGTATTTGGAATTGAACAGTATCGTCAATATTTGACATATAAACTGCAGGGTCCAAAATGTAGTCAGTACCTGATGAAGGGTCAGCCATTTTTGCTACTAATACTGCCGGATTATTATAACCCGTGTTTGTCACATCACCTACAACATATAAGAAAGCAATTGCTGAATCATTACCATTCTGAATAGTATCAATTGAATACTGTCTCGGTGCTACCGTCCATAGTGGTGCTGATTGAGACTGTAATGCCGTTAGGTAAACATCCGGAGTTAATAGTGATACATTGTATACACCACTGAATAGTGTATTCCATGTTGATGACTGTAATGCCAATCTATTAAACATTGCAAATGCATCGGAAATGGAAACATTAAAATCTTCGTTAATATCACCCTGTAACCACTCAATACCACTTAAAGTATCTTGTTGTGATGAATGGTTTGCCAATTTATAAGCATCAGTAATAGATAACGCTGAACCATCTGTCATAGTGTCAGTTTGACCAACAAGTCTCAAGTGGTGCTTTGTAGTATCCAATTGTGTAGTTACAATTGCGAGACCATCAGAATTTGTAGAATCAATCTCAATTAAAGACCACTGACCAGCAGTTGAGTCTTTGTGTCTTGAATATGCGGAATACCAAACACCTTGAGCATCCGAACTATCAACATTGTAAACGTGAATAGGGAAGTTCATTTCCGGCATTTGGAAGTTACCACCATAATTGAACCTACCCAAAGTATTATCAACACCATTACCTGTAGTATACAAGTTTTGATAAGATGATGAAATGAATTGAATAGAATCTGACTCAGAATTATAAATTGCCGAGTTGTTTAGTTTAACCTTAACTATTGCACCATCCGACCAACCAAAGGTTGATGAATTACCAATATAGGATAAAACAACGTTTACATTACCGTTGTCAGAATAATAACTTCCGTACTTGTCTGTTACGGAAGTTGCGACAGGACCCCAATACACCTCAGCCGATGAGAACGCTGCGTCATCATAGCTGAATTGAAATTGAAGTGCCTTTACGTCGTCTAAAGTTGGGTTTGCGAAGTGTAGATAAACTTCTGTATAACCCACAGTTGACTCTTCTAATGTGAACATAGTGTCCACAAGAATGTAAGCCGAATTGTTCGTTGGAGGGGTTAAGATTTCACTGTAACCATTTTGCCCCAACGACGATAACCCTACCATAACGGCAAGGAAAGTCATTAGCCTTTTCATAAAGAAATAATTTTTAGTTTATTAGTTAGTTACCAATAAATACTTGAAAATTTCTTTAACGAAAATATGTTATAATATGTTTTTAGTGGATGACACTTTTGAGATTACTTACTAATATTTCGTAACCTAAGCCAGTTTTTGATACTTAAAATCGCAGTAGTTAAAATGACCATACCTCCAATAAAGAATAATCCGTCGAATTCATTATAATCAGACATAAGATATGTAAGTTCTACCAAACCAAGCATATAACCAAACCACATTATAACCCATATAATATCAGGGATTCTTTTAACTTTCTTTTCGACCTTTTCAACTTTTTCATCATGAACGACTCTTGATAATGCGTCTTGCAAGTCTTTACCGTAAGCAGGTACTTTAGTTGTTGTACCATCTTCTGCTAAGATAGTAACTTCATATTTTAACCATTCAGGGAAGGATTCCGAGATTTTTCTATATTCCGCGTGTATTGCCTTTTTCTTCATCTTTAATATAACTTCTGATAACTTCAATAATTTGTCTAAGCTCGTTATCACCTACTTTGACATTGTGGTATGGGATATCGTTGTCTTCCAATACCTTTTTTATTTTTTCATCATATTCTAAAGATTCTGTTTGTGACTGAAATCTCCCTTCCTGTTGAAATTGTCTGTCAGCTCTATCCAAGAATATGTTGATGTTTTCGTAACTATTAAATAACTCCAAAACCATTTTATCGAAGGTATCATTATAGAACTTTGCAGGGTACTCTCCAGTGTAACCTGTTTTATAAACTAATGACAATAATAATGGAGAATCTAAAATTATGTAGTTTACTTTCCCATAAGAACGAACAATTCCTCGATGTTGGTTGGCCAAGATATAAAGTTGGTCGGTAATCTGAGAATTATTATCCTCCCATGCCACCTGTTTTGGAAACTCATAGGGGTTATCACATGTTATCCCTTTGCTCTTAAAAGTATAGAACAATCCTGAGGCCACAGTAGACTTACCACTACCTGGTCCACCAAATAAATTTATGATAACCGTTCGTTTCATTAATTAATCGATAGATAGACTACTACTGATAAAATAACAGCACTTGCAATTATAAAAATTAAACTCATAATTTTACCTGTGGACTCGTATTGTCTTTTGGTACGTCCTTGATAGTCTTTTGGGTCGTATTTTTCCATTTTTATTTTAGTGTAATTGTTGGACAATAAAAAATCTTTTCATCTTCAGGCCAATAGTAAACACCGTTGGAACCTTGAAGTTCTGGTCGGTCAACCCTTTCAAGTTCAACCTCCTCGACCGTGAAGTTACAAATATCTTTCAAATATTCATAATCATATTCACGAATTTTTAAGTCTTTATTTACTCTATTATGTGATACGTTATTAAAGAATGAATAAATACCATCTTTTTTTAAGATATTTGGTAAGTAAGTATGGAACTCATCCAACTCCTCATTCCATGTATCAATATAGATACCGTCGAATTTTGGTAAGAATTGTAGGTACCATCTCCAATCCCCATATAATATTTTAACATGAGGTTTTAAGTGCCAACCATCTTGTAACATCTTAGTGTAAACATCCAAATGAGTTTCAATAATCCAATGTTCTTCAATGTCATAATCTTCGATGTATGTATCAATGATACCCATACCAAAACCCACATTGAGTACACGACCACCTTTTTGACAGATAATCTCAGCACTCTTTTTCATTATCGGGTCTTCCCAGTCCATCATGACTGCCATACCCTCTTCATCCATCAATCTACCATCATCGGTATATGTTAATCTTTGGTCAATATAATCCATTAGTTCATTCTTCTGTTTGCTGAGATTAATTGGTCTTCCAAAATTTCTTTACATCTGTCGTTAGAACAAAGGTAGAAGTCCCCTTGATTCGCCGTTGTCGTGACTCTTTTGGTTGCCTCGGTCTCACAAATAAAACAAGTGTGTTTCATTATTTGATTTTATTTATTTTATCTAAAATTTTTTTAATTCTCTTCTCATACCCTTCAGCCTTTAACTTATAACCGTTTTTGACTGCTCTCTTATGTCTCTTTTGTAACTGATGAAGTTTGTGTCCTAATTTAAGTTTGTCCCACTTGTCTAAAATCTTTTTCATTTCTGTTCGAAGTATTTTACCATTATATGTCCACTTTTATAGTTGGTGGCTAATGGGATATCGTGGACATCGCAAAGTCTCATTAACATTTGTACATCAGGTTCGTGAGGGTGTTTATCTAAAGGGTCTCTGAAAAAGAATACCCCATCGATTTCCCCACGTGTAACCATTGCACCAATTTCGGCATCACCACCCAACGGTCCTGATGCCACAGCCTCAACCTTATCAACACCAGCATGTAAAATCTTCTTACCTGTTGTACCTGTGGTTACAATGTTAACATCTGTTCTATTAAAGAATTCCAATCGTTTCATAACGAAGGCGACCATATCTGACTTTTTTCCGTCGTGTGCTATAAGTGCTAATTTCATAATTCTAAATCTATTGTGTATTCGTTGATAATACGGTAGAACATTTCTTGGGCTTGTTCCCATGCTTTGTATTCGTCTCTTGACATGGAATCAGGTGAGTACTTAACTTTTGAACGTAACTCTTGAGAGATGTCCCATAGAGCGAGATGCATGTCCATACTCTTTAACATACGTTGGTGTTCCCTTTTATCTTCAGGGTCGTGTAAATCGAATTCTATTGTCGCTTTCATTTTACTTTAGTCCATAGTCTATCCAAAACAAAATACCACACACCGTTGAGGATAGGTTCAACGATGGCGTCTGTGATAGCTGCGGTGAACTCAGCACCTGTAAAATACACTACACAACCTGCGGCAATTAAAAAGTGTCCGAGAGTATAAATGACTGTACGAGTCAATGTACCCTTTAATGCTTTATAACTGTTCAAAAATTCGTTCATCATTCTCTTTCTCTTTTGTCGG
>Ga0209602_1003316_pt1 | contig 12463 bp, 12 predicted proteins | sample COGITO_mtgs_1205_3_FD_184810 | JGI IMG/M metagenome (GOLD analysis project Ga0209602, IMG submission 184810) | Pelagic marine microbial communities from North Sea - COGITO_mtgs_120524 (SPAdes) (version 2) | ecosystem: Environmental > Aquatic > Marine > Epipelagic ...
GTTCTTACCATCTGCTGATGTTGTACTTTTTAGTACGTGTGGAAAGGTTGACGTTTTTGGATATGGTTCTATTGTATAATCAGACGAAGACCAATGTGTATATATACTTGCATCAGTTTTGTAATATAGATAATTTTCGAAATCATCGAACCCACCAACAATTCTATCTCTACGAACCAACGATTGAGATATGTTGGTCAATGCATCAGAACCACTTACGGATTCTAATAAAGTTATTCTATCGTTATAAGTTTCGATTTGTTGTAACTTATATTTAAAATTATCAACACGTTCCGTTGCTGATGAGAAGTGTACAAAGTTTTGGAAGTCTGAGTAATCGATGTTGAGTGTTGTCTCACCTAATGAACCGCTAAAGTATGTGTTGATTAGTTGTTGTGATGTTGTTGCATCTACATCTAATAAAGAATTCCAATTTTGCCAATCAACCCCATTAGCACCTTTCATATCGGACATATCCATTCCGAAGTCTGGCTCAGAGAAATTTGGCCTATCTTCAGTTTGAATACTTGGAAATGCAATAATCTTTTCTACCCAAGACTTCATAATCCTAGCATCAACATCACATAGGTTATTGATATCAACATCATCACCCAGTGGTCTATTGAGTTTTAGAATTACACTTTGTATTTGTGTTACTGTATTATCAAATCTTTTATATGTTAGATTTAATGCACTCTGACTTAATGATTCTACGAATATGTCGTTATCTGCATTTATTGTAGATTGTAATGATGGCTCATCCGCAGCTAAGTCGTCTGGAACTTGGTCTACAAATGTGTTTTGACCACCTTGCCATGATAATGTACCATCTACATTTTGATTTAGTTTGTATTTTCTAAACCTACCTGTGAGTTTACCAAAACTATCAGATGACTGACCAATAGCAGGGGTGTATACCTCAACCATTGTTCTCCAACCATCTAAAGAACCTTCAAATCTATTATCAAACGGAATGAATGTAGTTGGTAACCCATTGGTGGAATTGAATGAGGTTGGGTATGATAGGGTTTCAGTAATTACACCTTGTCTAATACCATCGAACTCAACATTTACAATGTCGTAAATATTATTATTCTTAAAATTAAGAACGATATCTTTTTTTACACCATTAGTATCAAATGCGTTTACACCAGTGTCATTTAGTAATGATTGAATTATGGGAATAAACCCATTGGTTATACCACTACTAGCATATACTAATTTTATTTCACTTCGGTCTGCCGAAATTGAATCTACTTTTAGATTTGAAACAACCTTGTGATGGAAGTTATAAACCATAGAATACGCACCCTGCTGGATTCCATTGTTTCTTAAATCAGATTCAGGTGTAGTATATACTTCAGGACGTGATGACTTGTTTATGTATTGTATAAAGTTACCATACGATGATTGTATAAGATTGTCATCTGCGTATACGTGTATCTCTTGATTAGGTGTAAAGTCTAATTCTGCTATAATGTCAAAGTCACCCTTAATCTCATTCTCGGATAAGAAGAGGTCTTGAGTGTCAATCGATTCCTCGATAGTCTTACCAAAAGTAGGAGTATACCCACTTAGTTGGTCTTTATTTACAAATCTATCTAACGACATACATTACCCACTTACACCATTTGGACCACGAGACCCTTGAGTATCTACTATAAAGTTTAATGCAATTTCACCTAACTCCTGACTCAATGGAACATTATTTAATGGCCTTCTTAATTCATCTGAAATGGAAACGTCAAGTGTGTCATTAAAAGATGATTCATTAAACTTACTTACCTTAGTTCCGATTTCACCATCAGTATTAAATACCGACTTACCATATGAGTCTGAATCAATGTTAGAATCATTAGCTCCAAATATTTCATAGGACACTATCTGGCCTCTACCATTTCTTTTAATTTGTCTTTCCGCCATTATCTAACCACCTTAAAGTAGAAGTTATCATCGAAGTATTTAGTTGTTCCGTTTTGGTCAACTCTAAATACAAACTTGTAGAATCGCTCAGGTTGTAATCCGTTAAACCAAAAGTTAAAATAGTTACCTTCGGAGTCACAACTCACTTTAGTATAATTAGTGTCGAACGGAATAATTACTTGCTCTGTATCCGCGTCAACTACCGAATAATATGAGGTGGTTGGTAGATACTTAACCAATGTATAGTTTGATGTTGATGAGAATGTTCTTGCTGGGAATCTATCTCTACCATATACTCTAATCTTACCCTTAGACGATTCTTTATATTCAGTTCCAAGATTTTTTACATATACAATCATATCGTCAGAGTCAAGTGCGTCTAACGAGCCAGTTACAAATGTAGTGTCGTCCCAACGAACCTCAAGTACCGGTGGGTAGATTGTGTTGGTGTCTGAGGAGAAGAACTTGATTGAACCAAACTTAGTAGTTGATTGTTCATCTGCTTTAGACTTCTTAATAATGAATCCGTTATTTACACGTGTACCATCTAACCACTCAGATACATAATCAGTAACTTCCACATCAAGGTCATTGGTGTATTTTGTAAATGATTGGTAATAGTGATTTGCGGAATCGAATGACGCGGTATACCAAGTACCACCACCTGTATTTGTAATCCAATGTGCATCATACTTAAAGTCGGTAAATGCAGACCCAGTAGATACATCGAATGATTGTAGTTTAAAGTTATCTAAAGACCCACTAAAATCACCACTACCACTACCAAAGAATGTAAATCTAAAGTTGTGGTTTCCATCTTGTTGTGCTTTGAAATAAACTATCGGACTTTGAGATGATGTTATGTTTGATATAAATGAGTTTTGTAGGTATTCCGATGAATCTAATATTCTACCATCAGGTTCTTGAATATCAAATACAATACCCAATGGGTTACCAGACGAATCGGTTGGTTGGAATGTACCTGAATCAATATCAAAACTTGCAGTATAAGTAGCATCCTCTTGTAATGACACTTTTCTATTTAATGTAGCTCCACCAAAGTTTGAACCTGACATTACTAACTTGAATCCCTCAACAACGCTGGTTTGGTCTGAGTTACCTTCATTTAGTATTTTGTTGTTTACAATATATGTTGATGGAATCGTACCATCGATGTTAAATTGGTCTAAAACAACTATTTCTTCAGATATCACCGAATAGATAAAGAAGTTATCCAATGAGCCGGCTGACCCATCTTCTCCATTTTGGTCAAAGTATGTAAACTGGACTTTATGAATATTATTATCACCTATGGCAGCTGACCCAGTAAACTTAATTTCATATGAACTATTACCTGTTAACCTATCCGTATAATTTGTAACTTCAGAATCATCATAATAAGAACCATCTGGTTTATAGATTCTAAAATCAATTCCACTTAGAGTTCCGAGGTCTGCGTCAAATGCAATTGTATATACTTCGCTTTCATCTAATGATGCGGATAAGTTTGCAGTACCACCCCCATAGTTGGATGCAGATAGTATTAGTAACCCATTACTAATAACAAGAGTTGGTGAGTCGTTTTCAGTACCCTTGATTGGTTCTACCAACTCAAACCCACCTGCGTTTTCGGTAAAGTTGTAGTATGCTTCAAGAGATGGTATACTATCTGGATTGACTGGCTTACCAACTGTGGAATTTAATGTGTCCCATGTTTCTGATAGACTCCTGCTTACCCAACTAACGTGTGTTGTGTTATGTGGTGTGTCTGTTTCAGAACCAATACCTTCCGTAAACCCTTGGTATAACGGGTATACAAATAAATCATAATCAGATTGAATCTCACGATTTTCTATATTCTCCAATCTCAATCTATATTGTGGTGATGTAATATCACCTGATACTATCGATTGTGAGATTGAGGTAAGGTCGAATTCAAGAAGAGCTCTACTATTACCTAACAACGTAGTGTTGTTGGTGTCATAGAACTTACCGATTTCAAGAATCTCATCTTTACCCGTGTTTTGTACCTTACGAGGGGTGTCCTCATATAGGGTTGCGTCTTTACTTGGATATATTCTATAAATCATTTTCTACCTCTTAAAAAAGTGATACCACTCTACCTTTAATGTCTACATCTGGATACTTTACTTCAAAACAAGTTGGGTCTTTGGGTGGATATACTATACCATCACGAGTTGCGTTTTGGATATTGTATTTATTTGTTGAGTAACTACCATTATACTTGTTTACAATTTGAAGACCACCATTACCTTCTTTATCAGGTCTGATTACCGATTGTACCCCATCAACACCATCCAACAATACATAGATATCAGTTAATATAATTGGTCTGTTAATTCCCATTCTATCAATATTAAAGAACTTTTTAAGTGCGTCAATACATTTTAATAGAACCTCATTTGAGTTATAGTTAGGAAGTACAATCAATTCAAACTCAATACCGATATTTACTATGTATGCGTTTTTGATATTAACTGCGTCAGTCAATATACGATAATATGATATGTAGTTTTGTAAGTTTTGTTTTGTAGCCGCATTTAGTTGTGTTAACTTCTTGTCAGAATTATATCCTAATGTATAAAAGTTGATAGCCAATGGGTTTGGTATTGGGTCAGACCCATCATCCAACAAAGTATTGATTTGGAAGTCGGGAGCCACATATGCTTTTGCTACTGAACCAAACTGAGGTGGTAATGCGTATGCTCTTAATAAATAATCTTCTCGTGTTACGGCTCTATTTTGTGCTCTGAAATATGCAAGTGCATTATTACGAACCTCATCCATTTCCTCTTCGTATGCACCACCACCAGCAGCAGCTTCGTTGGTCACTGCTATTGAATTACGAACTACATTAACAGTGTCAGTTACTAATGTAGTGGTGTCGGTTTCAATAACACGTTCGATGATTTCAGTTAAGTCTGATGATTGGACATTATCATTTACACCATTACCTACTCTATATTTTACAGTCAATGTAGTGTTTGATGGAGCAACCCCATATGTCTTAGCATACATAAAGTTAGATGGGTCGATACCTTGGTCCAAGTCACCACTTGCTGGATATAATGCTGACCCTACATTATCTGGATTTGGAAGTATTTCTTCATCAGCGTTTGATGATATACCAGCTCCAAATTGAATATCTATCTCACCATCGTCAGTAATACGAGTTACATATCGTTTAGGAACTCGTTTTAGTTTCAGTAATGATGGGGTTTCGTTTGCATATCCCGACATTGCGATTGAGTAGTCCGTTGTATTTGGAAGTTCTTCAAACACAGTGTCTTGTGCTAAGTATTCTACTTTGGTCCAAGTGTCGTTATCGTCATCTATAATGTTTACAACATCTATCAAACCATCATCGTCTGATAACTTTATTTTATCATAAGGTTTTGGTGATGTAAAATCAAATGTTACTTCCCTTTCCTTACCACTAACCGCTTTTACATATTTCTTCAATAAATAATAAACAGGCTCATCAGTAGTCTCGTCTATTTGATATACTGAAACGTCAGTAGGGTCAAATGATGATGAGAACCCAAATCTTACTTTATCAATAGTGCTGAATTCAACGTCTGAGTTTGTAGATGACCCAACGACCATACCTTCTTTTAAAGTGAGTGCGTAATCAAAGTTTGGTTTAACGTTATCACCACTACCTTGTGATGGTATGATTTGATAAACTGTTAATGTTGATGTAGCTGGTACATATAACTTTGGTTTATATCCAAAAGATTGTGCTATTGTAAATACATTTGATTTCTCTTGAGCTTCTTCAAGAATTGATTCTCTCAATTGAACGTCGGTGTAGTATGATAATACATCACCAACATACGATGCCATTTCCATAAACATCATGCCCGGCGACGACTCGTTAAAGTCATTGTAGGTATTTGGGAAATAGTTTTTAGTAAAGTCTATGAGGTTCTTACGAATATCACCAAAGTCTCTACCTACTAAGTTTACATCTTTTTTTATTTTATCACTCATGTCTTATCCTTAAACAATAGATATATCACCTTGCTCTGAAACAAGAACTGTTATATTTGTATTAGCACCATTCTCCGTAACCCTTACTACGAGGTTTATGTTTACTCTATTATAGTCATTCTCAGCATTCACTACTATACTATCCACAACTATATAAGGTAACCAAAATTTAATATCATCTCGTAGAGTGTCTTCTAACTCATTATTTATGTTTTCGGTTATTTGTTCGAATAGTATCGAGTATATATCAGAACCAAATAATGGTTGGAATGGACGTTCACCCTTTCGAGTAAGTAATAGATTCTTGAGATTAGATATCGCCTGTTCTTCAGTAGTATACGACAACTTAAATAAAGGGCTACCACCTAATGGTAGTTGAACTCCAATTGCCTTGTTTTTTTTAAGGTCAAGTGGGTTTCTTGTATACTCCTTACGAACCGCCATTAGCTACCCTTTTTCTTATTCATATGTTTCATCAAACCTGAGTAGTCACGTGTTAGTGCGTCAACTACTGCTTTACCTGCGTCTGTTTGTTGTAGTTGGTCGGTTGAGACTGCTCTACCATCTGCGTTTTGTAACACTTGAGGTTGTTGACCCATACCACCACCAAACGATTGTGCTTGTGATGATTGGAACATACCACTACCAACCCCATTAGAATTTATACTTCTCCACTCACCACTCTCTGCGGTTTCGTTTAACATATCGTTCAACGTTGAGTTACTTGTATATGACTTCTCTTGTTGTGGTTTAGGTTGTTGTGTGTTCTCTTTAAATATATGACCAACATCAAGTGGGTCTTTCTCCACAACTTTTGGTTGGGATTTTTTAATTTCGTTCATAAGAGATTTACGAAGTGCCTTCTTTTCTTTAGCTACTTCCGTCCTAACCTCTTCCTTGATAAGGAGTTGAATTGCTTTAATTAATTTCTTTGTGTCCATAGTAATAAATATATTGTATCTATAATTATTGTTTCATTAATGTTAACTGAGTTTTTACCTGAGTTATCGTAGATAATAGTTGAGGTCCTGCCGTAGTAAGACTTGGAACTGGAAGGGGTCCCGCTGTGGCTGCGGTTATAGCAGGTGCTAATTGTAATAGTGCATCGGTGATTGCTTCCAACTGACTGAATATAGTATCCATATCGGCTTTCCAATTTGTAGTCGATACGTTTACTGACTTGTCGCCGCTAATAAGAACGGAGTCTGATTTAGAATTAATCACAACTCTATCTGAGTTCAATATGATTTGTGGGTTCTTATATGTACCAGTTGGTATAACTCCTAATGTAAAGTTGTTAGAGGATTTCAAACCAATCTTTTGTTTAGAACCTAACCATATTGAAGAGTCATCTTCATTGATATCTTCTATTACAAATTTATTATAACCATTGGACTGACCACCATTTCTGATGATAGTGATTGGCGATTGGGGAGTTGTAGATTGCCACGATGGTTCATTAACAACACCTTTTATTTTATTGTCACTTTGCTTTGTATTTTGTGGTGTATATCCAAATCGCATGGATTGGCCAAACCTACCTTCATGAATTACATCACCTAAGAATGGTTGTAATTGAGATATACTTGAATCCTCAACGAATCCTATTCCGAAATCAATCTTGTTATCAGTAGAACCCTGAATTGGTATACCATTAGATACTTGTGAAAAGTTTGGTACTGAACTACCCTCTGCTTTGGTTAACTTTGGTAGAGCATTATGGTTTACATTGTTTTGTATGCCAACCGTTGATAGATAATAATTCTTTGTAGAGTTAGAAGCACCCGATGCTTCATCTGAATTTCCCACCAATACATACACTTGTTCACCAATCACAGGTATCTTCCGTGAGTTGGTGTCCAAGGGTGTGCATCTTAATAAATTTTTAGAACCTCTATCTCTTAGGGATACGGTTATAGAATTAAAGTTTTCGTAGGTATCATCCGAAAGATATACCCCAACTACTGTTCCTAACTTCATTCATCATCTCCATCTTCTTTAGGTAGGTCTTTCTCAACCTCGTCAATTGCTTCCATTAACTGACGTTTCTCGTCATCACTTAAAACCATACCACCAGCTTCACCACTATTACTATCCTTCATCATACGTTGAACGATTGCTGCAAGTTTAATCAATGCGTCGTCGTTTCTAACTGAGATATCTAAGTATTCTTTAATCAATGGTACGACCACCGAAGCATCACCCAAACTCTTAACCATTGGTTCGAGTTGAGCAATCAACAATTTTATTTGTCGGTCTTTCTTTTTTTGGTTAGAATATATATCAGACATTATATCTGAGAAACTCTTACCCTTAAATAGTTCACTATCCTTATCCATTAAACTCCTCTACTCGATGGGTTATTGGTAGAATCTCACCCGTACAATAATCAAGGTACAATTCTTTATATATCAATCTCATTTTACCAACCACCTTTGTAATGTATTGGGTCTGAACACCAGTTCTCTCTCTAATAAGTATGTAGAGTGCCTTTTTATTATATGAGTAAAGGTTATCACGTGTTCTGAATAATTCAGTTAGTGAGTCGGCTATTTGCCTATCTCTATCCTTGTTAAACAACATGAATACATTGTAGTCCATATAACGAACATAGTAATCCATAAAATCTTTTAATGCTTCTTTTTGATGAGCATCGTATACTTCATTTATTATATTACGAGACGAGTCAATCACTTCGACACCATCACGTGCTTTCATACGTTCGTAGTTTTTGTTGTTCTCGTTAAACAAATAGTTACGAGCAATTACAGTGAAGTATGAAAACGCTCTACCATTATCACCATTGAACTTATGAATCTTTTCATTTAAGAATGCAACCACATTTGCTTTAACATCTTCGTATGGAACTTCGAAGTAGTAAGTCTTGTATGTGTGGATTACATTCTCAGCAAGCTTATCAAATGGGTAGTGAATAAATCTATTGTAGATTTTATTCTTCATTCGCTGGTCATCACAATTGTTATATGCGTTGATTGCTATCTCAGTAATTTTAGTGAAATACCTTTTACTCTTTCTCCTGCGCCCCATAGTATTCTTCTAATTGAGAAATTATCTCGTATAAATTTTTAAATGTAAACCCAGCCTCATCATCAGCTTCAAACGAACCTAATTTGTCTAACTCTTTCATACGAGCCATAGAACTATCAATCTTACTTGCGATTTCTGAGATTAATTCTTCTTGTTCCGTTACCACATCTTCATGTGCTTCATTCTTACGAAGAAGATTTAGTGTGGTAAATATTAAGGTGATACTTAATACCGATAAAATAATAATTGTAACTATCATACTACTCCTCTACTATTCCTTTGAATGCGTCAAACACATTTGTTGTTGTACCACTATTAGCAAACGTATCACTTAGGTTTCCCTTCTTTGGTCTACCAATTGATGTCTTACGTGTGGACTTAATGGGGTTCATTTCTTTCATCCATCTTTCATTCTCATATCTTGCAGCGAATAAGTCAGCCGTATGCATTACAAATGGTATTGATGTTTTTAATGCGTCATCTTTGTTGTACTTGATAAAGTACTCTTTGTTATTCTCATCGTACAACCCATCAGTAAGTTTAATACCAATCCATTCTTCTTGGGTACATTGAATACCAAAGTAGTTTAGTAGATAGAATGTTCTATCGTTGAGGTTCATCCAATGGATGTCTGAATTTGTTTTGTAAATCTTACCTTGATTCTTTACGTGCCATTCGGAATCATTCTTAACATAATAATCCAAATCAGGCGTACCCAACTTACCTAAGTCGTGATGTAGTGCTGTGAATATTAGACTCTCTCTACTATAATCACCTACACCACCTAACTCAGAATAAAGGTCGTATACTTTTAAAGCGTTACGAGTTACTCTAAGAACGTGGTCGATATATCCACCTGGAAATGCATTATGGTAATGTTCTACCGAAGATGCTGGTGTGTAAATCATACGTTCTTCGAAGTGGTCATACATTTTATTAAGTGCCTCTAATCGGTCACCCTCGAATGTCTTGTTGATTAGTTTACGAAACTTATCGTAGTTTTCTACGAGCTCTTCTGCTGTGAAAAAGTCTAACATAACTTATATAATTTTATCTATAATTCCTAATTCCAATGCTTTTTCTGAAGATATGAAGTAGTCAGAAGATGAGATACCTTCCCAATACTCTTTATCCATTGATGAGTTATCAGCCATTAACTGATTACAATCGTTCTCTAACTCCTCACTAAACTTAGCGTTAGATTTAACATCACTCAACTTACCAACTACGACAGTTGATAATTGGTGAATCATAATCTTAGAGTGTTTAGATGCGGCCCGTAGGCCAGTACCACACGTTAGTAATAGTGCCGCGGCAGACATTGCTGAACCCCTTACAATAATATTAAATTTAATACCTTGTTCTTTTTGTGACTGCATGAAGTCAATCAGAGCCAGAGTTTCAATAACGTCACCACCTGGTGAGTTTAGTAAGATGTTAATGGTAGTAAGTTCACCATTAATCTTTTTTAAGAGTCTAACCTTGGATACAATATCGAAGGCCAACCCACTTGTAATCTCATCTTGAATTAGAATTACATTATCGGTTGAATCAATACCATAATCAAACTCACGAAAGAATTCTTTATTCATATCAGAATCTTCACTCATATCATAACTTAAATTAGCATTATTAGTATTACCACTATATAGTTCGTCCATTGTTATTATCTTGTTTATTTATATACAATATACAAAAAAATATCGAGATATACAAATTTATTTATTAGATGCATTCCTATATACGTGTTTTACCTTAGATGGTTTTTTCTTAGAAGCTTCACCATATAACTTTTTAGCTTCTTCACTTGTTGGAATAAACTCTACTTCTTCTTTTTCTTTTTTAACTTCTTTAATCTTTTCTTTTGGAGTTTTGATTCTTTCTTTAACCACTTCTTCTCGAAGTATTGGTACTTCGCTGACACCCTCTTTTTGATTGGAAGTAGTGTCGTGTAAAGAAGTGCCATCAACACTACTGAAGATATTATTACTATTACGTCTATCATCTTTTTTAGTTAATTTATTTAATGCGATTACCATTGAGATTGCTAACGGGTCGAATACAAATACAATAAGTAATGTAAACCAATTCACAATTATACCCATAGGTTTACCAGTAATCTCAGACATATATCTAAGTGGTCCTACCTCAGCGGCAACTTCATTGTTGGATTCCAAGTCTAATACTTGTAAGTCGAGTGAGGTAATGGAATCCGTTAATACCTCAATCTTCCTTGATACCCCATCACGTGATTCAACTGCTGAGGACAATTGTCTTTCTAATGCCCTACGTTGAGATGATGAGGTTGTTGTTATAATCTGACCAGTTTCCCTATCACGATATTGAACTACGTTGTTGGATAACCCATTCCGTAATTCGGTGATTGATTCTGATAGTTGTTTCTTTTCTACATTAAAGTAATCTAATTGTTCTTGGAATCTCCCCTTCTTCAAATCGATTACTTGAACTTGCTTATCTAATATACCTAATTGGTCAGCGGTCTTTTGATACGCTGATGTTAAGAACCCATAGATACCTGCTGATGTGATTAACATTAGTACACCGACCGCTAACGTAAGATACCACTTCATCCAACCAGCAGTCTTCCAATTGTTATGTAAGTAAGATGCTATTATTAATTTAGAGAACTCCAATGCCCCAGCCATTATTATAACTTCGGTCTTTGCTCCGGCAAACAATGAACTTAATCCAAATACGGAGTAGTATGCGGCTGAACCTGCTAACCCTAATGTACTAATTGACATTAGAAATATGAATAGATTGCCTCTATTAAAAAATTTTATCATTTTATTTTTCCACAAATTGGTTTTACTAACTCCAGGGGTTGTACTTATTATCGTACTTCGTCTTTCGCTAAGCAGCTCAAGCCAAGTTAACCACCTGATAGGTATAAATATCAGGAAATAATTAATAAATTAATTATATCAGGCTTTCCCCATACTATGCCCTTTTGTTTGTGTACCAAAATTGGAAAGGTAATTTAGTACAGTCAACTCTTTCATCTTAGCTTCGACCTCAATGTCCAAAGAATGACCATATGTATTTATCTCAGAGTAGATATAATCTGAATGTGCTTGTGCTTTTACACCCTCTTGTTCTAACTGACGTGATTCAGAGTAATGAACTAATGGTTTGTAATTACCCCACGTTGACATAGCCAACTCAAGTGCTTCTTGTTCAGACAAGCCGCCAGTATTGAATTTGTGGTGGTGGTAGTCAAACGTAATCGGAATACCAATATGTTCATGTAGATACATAAGGTCTTTGACCGAATACATACTTGCTTTGTCATCGTTCTCAACAACCAATCGTGATTGGACTGACTCGGGCAATCTCTTGAAGTTCTTGATGAAACGATTCATAGCAGACATCTTATCACCATAGACACCATTACAATGGATGTTAATAGGGTTCTGATGACTTCTCTCTAACCCCATAAGGTCAAAGTGTTCTCCGT
>Ga0209602_1003338_pt1 | contig 12412 bp, 11 predicted proteins | sample COGITO_mtgs_1205_3_FD_184810 | JGI IMG/M metagenome (GOLD analysis project Ga0209602, IMG submission 184810) | Pelagic marine microbial communities from North Sea - COGITO_mtgs_120524 (SPAdes) (version 2) | ecosystem: Environmental > Aquatic > Marine > Epipelagic ...
TGCGGTGAAATCGATATACGCCGAACTTAGCGTTTGTTTTACTGGGGCTGGTACCGAATTTATGTTACCACCCGAGCTTACTGCTGCTGCTGCCATAATTTTGTTATTTTAATTTTTGATTATTTTTTGATTTTAAATTTAAAATCAGAAGAATTATCACCTGTTAGTGCTCTTACTTTTATTCCACCGGCTTCAACAAAACCTTCGTGACCTTGTCGCGGGTTCATGTCTATATTTTTAGACTTAGCAATACTTTGTTTGATTGCATCAGCTTTACCTTGTTCATAAAAGTGGTTTGCAATAGCATCTGAATTCATAGCAGTAAATAAAGACTTATGATAACCCTTAGCATCGACCATTTCATTATCCTTGTTTAGAAACTTTCTAACAAAGTTATTTATGTCGCTTTGAGTTTGCTTTACTTTATCAGCTTCCTTAACATTAAACCTAAATCTCTTATCTCCAACTTTGTATTCAAAACCTTTGAAATCGTCGGAAAAAACCTCACTGGTTTTCTTATTAAATGTCAGTTTTTGTTTTTCGGAAACCTTAGTTGCCTCTTCTGATTGTTTATTGTAACGATTGAAAAAATCTACAGCTTTCTTTTGTTCTTGTGTTAACCTAGAACCTGCCTTGATTTCATCATAATACTTAGACTTTAAACCATCTAAGTGTTGCTTAGCGTTTGCAACTTGCTCTTTTAACGCTAATTTCTTTCTCTTAATATCTCTCTCATCATCTATATCTTCTTCATATGAGAATGAGTCTTCCATTAAGAAGTCTATTTCTTCACCAGTTAAATGTGGTTTAGTAGACTTATAAAATTCTTTTAATAATTGATTACTATCTAATGAATCAAAATCTTGATTTATTTTTACATAATCTTCTAGAGTTCCTCCCGTATCATTCATAAAGTCAACGACCTTTTGAATATTCTCTGGAAGTTCTACCCCTGATTCCTTTAACGTTTCAGCTTGTTCAATTTCAGATTTTAAATCTTCAACTTCTTCCTTTACCTCTTCGTCAGTTATCTCCTCGAGAACACTGTCTTGTTCATCTTTGGGATCTTGTTCTTGATCTTCTTGTTTAACGGAATCTTCTGAATCTGCTGGTTTATTTTCTTCACCACTGGAGACTTCATTTGTATTTTCTTGTTCAACGACATTTTCTTCGCTTTGCTCTTCTTTATTAATCACCTCTTCTTCGGGTTTATTAACTTCTCGAAGATCTACTTTTGTTACTTCATCAGTAGTTTTAGTAAATGTAGGTTTTTTAATACGAATTTTATCATCACTAGTTTTAGTTTCAGACACTTGCTCTTGGGTTGTAGTTTCAACAACCTCTTCTTTTTGTTTTTTCTTAGCCATAATATAATATAATATAAAAAATTAAAAGTAATTACTTAGGATCAAAAGACCCTAAGTTAAAGTTACCACCTAGTATATCATTACCTGCTGATTCAAAATCTTTAGGTGGTTTTTCGTTTTTTCTTTGATCAATTAATTCAGACTGCTGTGATGCTTGAATTTTTGTTCTTTTATCTTTGCGATCTTCCTTGTATTTTTCTTTTTCATTAATAGTAGTTAAATCCATTTGTTTTAACTTCATATTTAATTGAAACTCAAATTGCATTAACTGCTTTTTTAATTCAACCTCTTGAACCATTTTTTGATTCTCCATTTGAGATTTAGCTTGTTCTATTTGCATCTCTGTTTGTGCTAAAGCTTGTTGCTTTTGTACTTCAGCTTGTGCTGCAACTTGTTGAGCTTGAGCATTTGCTTGAGCTTGAGCCTGTATGTTCTGCTGTTGTAAAGCTTGATCTCTTTCTTGCTTTTGTTTTCTTCTAATCTTTAATAACTGATTAGCTAGTTTTATATTCTTTATCTCCCTAAGATCAATAGCATCTTCAAGATCAATACCTTTTTGAGCTACAGCTACTTGAATATTATTTTCAAGCATTTGCTTTTCCTCGTCGTCAGGTGTTAACTCTATAAATATACCAAAATCATATAAGTGTAGATTAGACATTTCCTCAAGTGTTGCTACATTGTGAGCACCAATACTTTGTATGAAAGCATCTCTTGTAGGAGCATACTCTATTATATCTGATATTCTTAAAGATATACAGTCTGCTGTTTCAGCTGTTAGGAATAAGCCTGATTGTAATATATGTCTAGTTGCTGTATTTGAGTTAGCTGCTGCTATCTTCTGTATACCAACTAAAGCATTTTTATCTGGAGTACTACCATCTCTTGCTTCATTTAAACCAGTTACATCTCTTATCATTTGTAGATAATAATTGTAAGTCTGTATTAAGCTTTGCATCTTAGCTCCACCGTTACCACTAGCTATTTCTTGAATAGGTACTTTACCTGGGTTCATATCACCATCAGATGTCATCGATCTACCTATGATACTACCAGTTTGGAAGAACATGTTAAGCGCTTCTTGAGGATTATAGTTTGTACCATTACCCAAGTCAACTTCAGCAACACCATCAGCATCTAAATATACACCGTCTGGTATCAACCTAGACATCACCTGTTGAAGCTTTAAATGAGTTAGCTGTATCATATCAGCAAAACCAGTTATCCTTCCTACGAGAGATTCTATACGACCCTTGTACATTCTAGGAGCTACTATAGAGTAATTCATCTTAACTTTAGTGTAATCACTCTTTGGCCTCATCATATTTTTAGCCATACCCCATTTTAATAACTTCTTAGTACCAACGATTAAAGCTCCTTCATATAACACCTCAATAGACTTAGATACTTTTTCAAACTTCTCATCTAATATTTCTACAGGAGGATTAAAAGTGTCGTCTTTAATTATTATTTTAGATGCACCCGTTGATGTTTGCTTTATCTTATATACCTCATTCATGTAGGTCTTATAATTAAAGTATAATATCTCTACTTGATTGTTATCGATGTCATCGTAATTAACTTTGCTATACCCATTGCTACTAGGATGAGGCTGCTTTATAATACCTTCAAGATCTTCGTTGGTTAGATCTGGAAATTCTTTCTTTAACTCGTTGACAGGTATGATCTTAACCTCACCAACATAATAGATATCATCAAAATAAGGTGAATCAGTATATGAGTATACTAAGTTTGCGGGATCTACGTAGTCAACTTTAACTCCCTCTGATTTAGAAAAAGTATTTCTAACACAACCTATACCAATAACTGTTAAATCGTAGTTTACTCTTCTTCTTGTTAATTCATATTTGTTACCGTCAAATATAGTATTAATAGCTTGTTCTTCAGCTAACTCAACAGCCTGCTTATAACTAAGCTGCATATGTAGTTCTAATTCTTCTTTTGAATCAGGTAATTCTTCCTCAGGTGTGTTAGATATGTCAACTCCAAAAGCTTCTTTAGTAAAAGCATTTAGTTCTTTGGTTCTCATATCAGCTATGATACTTTCCATATACTCAGTTCTCTTGCTAACACCATATGGGTCTTGAGAATAAGCCTTAACATCGTAAGTTCTATCAGATATACCATTAACTACTATATCAACAAACTTAGATATAATAGGCACTGGCTTCCAATCTAAATTAAGATAAGACAAATCACCATTTATAGATAATTCATCTTTATATTTCTGTATTGATTGTTCTCCTCTAGCATATAACCTAAGCCTGTGAAAGCTTAACTCGTTGCTCTTGAACCTGTTAGATCCAGAGTCTTTGTCAAACCATTCGCTTTCAATAGCTTTAGCAACCTTAAGTCCGTACTCTGGAGTTGTTTTTTCTAAGTCACTAACGACTTGACTAGGGAAGTAATTTTTGGTAACTGATTCAGCCATATCTTTATTTTATTATTTTAGAAGAGTTTCCTTGGTTTTCGTACCTAGAAAAACTTATATTTATCTTTTGTATTTCTTTTTTCACGTTAGGAGAATATAAATGTCTATTACAAGCCATTATAGCTAAACCAGAGCTAATTGCTGCATCAAACTTTGTTCTATTGTTTATATCAAATCTAGACCAATCATTTAATGTTCTGTTAAAATATATATCACCGTAGTTACCGTTTGTTTTTAAACCAACGTGTTCCTGTATATACATTTCTATTGCAGCGGCGTGTGCTTGTCTAATATCTTCACTTGAGTTAGGTATTCCACCTATTTCTTTTTCTGTTGTAGATAACTTGTTCCAAGTTCTATCAGGTCTATTCATTGAGTAACCTCTGTAACCTCTTCTTCTTATATAATATAAGAGTCTAGGTTTATTGTTCTCAGCTAGTATTGGCATACCATAGAATACAAGTGCCATAAGTACATCTTCAAAGAAAGTCTCAGCAGTCTGAGGTCTAGCAATATATTCTAAGAAAAAGTGATTAGGAGGAGCATCTTCCATGGAAAACTTGGTGAGGCCATGAAGAGCTCCTTTGGAACCTAGCCCGTCGACTGTCCCCGAAATATCATAACTGTCACACCCAAATGCACCGACGTGCTCATTGCCGGGTGATTTTATACCATTCTTTTCTACTACTCTATTTTGTAGATGAAGAGGTGGTACCCAACTAACTTTAAATCTACCTTCAGGATTTGGATAAAATATTACTTTAGAATCTTTAATCCCGTTAACCCACTGAAAACTACCAGTGTTAACACCTGAAGAAGTTGATATATCTTCATTATAATCTACTTGCTCGTATATTTTTTGTAAGTTAAATATACTATTCTTAGTTTCATCTCTAAATGCATGTTCCTCTGTTCTAGGAAACTGTCTGTAAAACTCATTTAAAGCATCACCATCACTTTTTAAACCATCAACTTCATTCTGCCAATGCTCTAATATGCCAATGTCTATGTATTCACCAAAAGGACCTTTAGTTTCTTCTTCTGGTGTATCAAATACTGGTTGCCCAAATTTGTCTATAAAACCCTCGTAGTTCCACTCCATTGGTATGAACAAAGAATATAAACCAGAACCAGTCTGACCATTTTTATTTCTCTTTGTTACATCTGAGCTTTTGTATAACTTCTTGAAGTTCTCTCCACCTTTATCTAAAGCGTTAGAGGTACTACCCATCATACACTTACCAATTATTCTACTACCTAATCTTAGGGTTGTTTTCGTGACTCGCCAGTTGTTGAGGATATTGTTTGGCCTCTCCCATTTCCCTGATTCGTCGTGTACGAGAAGTTTGAGTTTCTCCCCATCGTAGGAGTTGTCACCGGTGTTCTTCCAATCGATGGTTGTGTCCAAGCCTTGTAAATCTTCTGGTTTGTCTGTGCTCGTGATACTCCGTCTGGTAAGCTTTGATGCTGGGACCCTAAACGCAATTTCTGTTTTTGGTCTATCCATACCGTCTTGGATCGGTTTAAAGAAGAAGGGGTAGTTGACGGATATGGGCACGACTTTGTCTGTAAACATCTTCTTAGCGTCAGGACCGGACTTGGACAAGATACCATACCTGGAATCACTGGATATAGTTGCCAAGTTGACCACCTCACCCGATGCCATGAAAGAGAACCCTGATCGTCTATTCTTAAGGTAACACATTCCATAACATCTGATGTCTGCCTTGCATGCCTCCCAAAAGATGTAGAATATTCTATTGGCCTCACGAAAGTCTGGTTGCCCGACGTCAATTTTACTCCATTGCAAGTACATGTAATGAGTACCAGTAATATAAGAATTACTGCCGTTGTTATCAAACCATAAGCCTTCTTCTCTGTGCTTAAATTCATTCTCTATATATTCTATGTATTTTTCTTTAAAATCTGCTGGATATTCTTTCCAATCAAATATTGTTTTTATTCTACCTAGTTCTTTTGGATAAGGAGTTACCTCCCACGTATTACTTTTAAACTTTACTATTTTATCTGATTTAGGTAAAGCTATCTTAAGACCTTGTATCTCATATATCTCACCTATCTTACCAGTTCTGCTTATAACAACAACATCGTGTTCTTTATTATAACCGTACTCCCATTTCTTAGTTTTGTTTAACCTGGAAATTGTACTCTTTTTTATAGGTTCTATAACCTTAAATAAAGTTTGTTTGTACATTATTTAGATCTTCTTTCTGCAAATCCACCAAACGAAACATCTTTCTCAGTATCAACTGGTACTTTGTTCTCTATGATGTTGTCCTCCTCCTCTATTCTCTTAAGTATTTCAAACGCATCAAATATGGCTAGTTTCTTAGTCGCTGCTGCATTCTTTAACCTATCTGCTGATATATCCTCATCTGAGTCTACTATTGCTTCCTTGGCTACTTTAATTAACTCCTCAACCGCTATGTGCCCAGCTAGGATTATGTTCTTCTTCGTTTCCTTGATATTCATACTTAATTGAAATTTCAGTGGTTAAAACTCTGTATAACCTATCACCATCAATAACAAATTCATATTCGCTATAAGGTGTGAAACCAACTAGATCACCTTCTTTTACTCCGTTCTTAGAAAGAATAGGATCCATATATTTCATTATGCCAAAAAAACACTCTTCTTTTTCGGTAACAAAATCATCATTAGATTTAATTGGTTTTACAAAACAATAACCACTAAGTGTTTTCCAATCTTTATTATCTCTTTTGTAAGAGAATACTTGACTTTCATTAACACAATAGTTGTTATCGTCTATATAGCTTCTACTGTTTTTCTCTTCACCTCTTATATTGTGCCATCGTCTAAACACATTATGATGAACTATAACCTCATCCCCTATTTGTAATTCAGTTTCTATGGCTATAGGTAGTTGCTTTATTATTGCTTCTCTACTAACATATTGATGATTAAAAACTTCTGTGTTAAGTATTAAATCTTTATCACCAACTTTCTTAGTATTATTGTATCTAGTATTTTTAGGTTCAACTATGAAGTCGTATATGCTTTTCATTAATACTGTAGATTGTACTCAACAGATACAGCCATATTCTTGTTAAAATCTTTCCATATCAGGACGTCTTTCTCCTTCTTGATATATATGCTATACTTGTCGTCTTGTTCTATAATATCACAAATTGTATGCCCTCCGTAGACCTCTTGGCCCACGGAGTAATGCATAGCTTCATTCTTATAATCTTTACCAATACTAATCTTACGTATTAGCTTGCTGCTTCTCATCTTCTTCTTTAATTGGCTCGTATGTTCCATCTGAGATGTTAACAGAAACCTTCCCATATTCCTTCTCTAGCTTCTCTTGAATTTTCTTTAATTCATCTTGACTAACACCTAGTTCATGTAGTAAAAAGTGTTTCTCAGTTTCTAACTGACCAATTTTTAATTGAGTTTGATTGATTATATTAACTCGACCTTGTAGCTCCTTGAGCTCCTCGTCGGTGATACTTAGTTTTATTTCTTGATTTTCCATTTGCTTATTGTTATATAATATGATTTAATTCTTGTAATAGGTATTACACACCAATTGTTTTTGTTACTACTGTTGGTGTAATTTTCTCTTCTATCTGAGCATCAATACTAGTCTTAAGAGCTGCAACCTGATCTTCACCAAGCGCTGCTTCCACCCAACCAATTACATCTGCTTCAGTAATATCAGCGAAAGCTGTAAAGGTACTCAAATCTTCAGTATCTAGAGAGACTACTCCGTAAGAATCTGTTGCGTTCTCATCCTCGGTATCATCCACACCATTTAATCTCCAGTGAACGTTAAAGATTACATCTGTTTTATCACTCTTTGTTGGATATGTATCAACTGTTTTACAGTCCCATGTATATGTTATTGCCATTGTTTTATTTGTTTAAATTTCATCCTCCCCACTCCAAGGATTTTTTTTGATTACTACTGGTGGGTTTTTTTGTGATTGTATTTGAGAATTAATATCAGCTTTAATAGCAACCTCGTCTATCTGAGACTGTACCCAACCTTTAACGTGTTCTTCAGTTAAATCAGCAAATGCCGTGAACGAATCTGAACTAGCATCGGAAAGACCAACTGCTCCTCTCGCTTCTCCATAACCATCAAAATCACCTATTGTTTCTTTGCCTGTATAAAGCCAATGTATAATTTTTACTACATCCTCTAAGTTATTCTCCGTAGAGGCTGCCTCCATATTGTTGATATGTAATTCGTATGTTATTGCCATTTTATTATTGTTTTAATAATTCGACCTCTGCTTTGAGATCGGTAACTTGTTGTGATAATTCTTGAACTGCTTTAGTTAACACTGAAATTAAGGCATTATCAAGTATACCTTTATCACCCTCGTATCCACGAACAGCTTCAGGTAAAACTTCTTCAACCTCTTGAGCAATAAAGCCTATTTGTTTTTCTTTTGATCTTATCTCATTTTTCCAGAAAAATCTTCTTGGTCTTAAATTATTTACTGCATCTAAACCATAGCTGCTGTCCTCTATATTTCTCTTTGACAACCTATCAGAGTGTCCAACAGTACCCCCAAAAAAGTTTACTTGTCCACTAGCCCCATGCACATAAAATGCAGTTGTAGTTCCAACAACACAATACATTGTTCTACCAGTTGTGTTACTACCACTTTGTCTATTATATATATAATTCTGATTTGATGATCCACCCATCATAATCATAGATGGGTTACTGCCAGTTCTTGAAGCGGATATGAAGCAAGATGAACTTGCATACCCTACATCTATTGCTCTTACAGCAGCCCTAGAGGTTATTGAACCTCCCATTATATAGCTGTCGCTGCCAGCTAATATTAGATTTGTTTGCGTTTTTATTTGATTAGCAAACCACGCAGTTATAGAACCACCACCTAGAGTACAATTAATAGTACCAGCCTCAACAACATACATACCCCAATCACTAGTTTTTCCACTACCCCAACCACTTAAATTCGGATGAGCATAACCAATTCCGTACATATTACTTAGTGATGAGTCTGCTGGATTATAACTTGATCCTATTGTATAAATAGGATTTGATTTGGTGCTGTTAGCTCCTACATTATTATAGCTTCCTTCAAGGTGTCCAGTGTTATGAGCTGATCTTCTTAAAGGTCCAGTCATTGTTCCACCAGAGAGTGGTAATCCACCTAATCCACTCAAGGATTGATCACCTGTATTTGTTCCACTTAGATTTGATCCAGTTATTGTACCTACCACTGAAACATTTGTTGATCCAGCTGCACCTCCTACTGTCATTATTAAACCCTCATTACCGTTGCCGTTACCAGTATTATTAGTATCTGTAGTTGGTGAGTTATTATAAAATCTTATGCCAGAATATGCTGCACCTAGCCTAATTCCTGTATGGTAACCAATGATAAGATCAGAATAGTGAGGATGACTCCAACTACCATTAGCAACATCCTTTCCCATTGAATAATGACTGGCACCAAAAGTGCCACCACCACTACCGCTATGAAAATTAAATTTTGATCCAGAAGTTAATGTCACAGCGGTATCTCTTCTCATGAAACTACCTCCATTTATACCATTTAATAAATTAGAATTATCTGCAATTGCAGCAGAACTTGCAGTAGTAGCATTACCAGATAAACTTCCAGTTACATTTCCAATGAATGTTCCACTATTATCAATATACGATACATCAGTTCCGTCTCTTCTAAACTGAACAATTCTGTTTGAAGAACTATCTCCGACTATATACCACCTATTAGAGTGATACTGTATTTTACCTTCCCCACCAGGGTTTCCAGTCCAACTTGAAGAGGCAGCACTTCTAATATCTGTATGAGTAATTCTCGTAGTACCAGTCATTGTTCCACCAGAGAGCGGAAGATAACCTGAAAGAGATTGGTGAGAGGTTAGATACCCAGCACTAGCGTGATTACCCCAGCCGTATGCTGTATTCCAGTTTGAACTATTATCAGTGAATGGTAGTGAATAATTATTAGCACTAGCAGCTATACCATCTAACTTGGTTTTTAAGGTATTAGTAAAGTTGTTTTGTGTTAAACCACCATCGCCTACTGAATAGGTAGTGTTAGTATCTGTTGAAGATATTGTACTTCCAGATATTGTTATATTAGTTCCCGCTGTTAAAGCACCTATTGCTCTAGCATTAGTAAAGAATAACTTGTCACCCTCGGTTATATTAGTAGTATTTAGTGTTGGCATCGTAAAAGACATAACACCAGTACTGTTATTATAACTTAAAGATCCCGTTGCACTAATAGCAGATCTAGCATCAGCAGTAGTGAAAAAAGTATTTGTACTACCATTACCTATATGATCTAGTGTTATACCATGGCTACTATGCAAGTGACCTTGAGTTATCGAACCCGTCTCTATAAAATCTCCTGTTACTTTAGTTAATGCCATATTATATTAATTAAGGATTTGTTTGTTCATTGGTAATTTCAGAAGCTTTTACAACAACTTCTAATTCGAACGCTTGAGTTATTTGAGCATCTGTACCTGTGGCAATTGAAATATTGTTTTCGTTACAATGCTTCATTAGCCGCAAGCATATCTCATCACTTGCTATTTTAGCTCTAACTTTGACAGCATTTTCAATCCAATCTTGTGGACCGTTAGCAGCAAATTCCATTGCTAATTTTTCTGATTCTGATAATGTAATTGTATAATCCATTTTTTTTATTTATTTATAATAAGTAACCACACCAAGTAGTTTCATTTGCATTTAAGCGAAACGCAGCCGCGCTAGTGAGGTCACTATAAGTATACAACTCTACGTAATCACTTGCTGCAAGGTCAATTATAGTTGCCCCATTTATACCAAACCAATCATTAGTACTACCTTCTGCTGCACCTCTAAATCTTTGTGGCTGACCATTATTATTTACTCTAAAGTATACAGCATTATATTGGTGGTTAGCTAAGTGGAGACATGAAGCGGTAAAAGTAAACAAGTAACGTCCAGCGGTGGTGGCTGTAAATGTGCCGCTAGAAAAACTACAATTAATTGGAGAAAAGCTACCATTAGTATTAAACGGTATTTTTACCTCCCCTGTAACATCTAAATTAGCATTTGTCCTCATTGAAAATGCTGGTTGTAACGGTTTTGTTACAGCACCATTACCTCTAATAGTCATTGCATAAACAGGTGTTGCACTAGCTTTCATTACAAACCTCATATACGAACTAGAACTGTCATATCTAGAACAAAAATCAGTGTATGTATACCCTGCGTTTGAATAAGCCCAATTACTTCCTACAGCTGAATTACCTTGATAAGGACCAACATATATTCCATCTCCTACACCTGGAGTTGTAGTTCCACTGTTTCCAAAAACATTGAATTTACCAGGAAAAACACCTGAACTCATTCCAACACCAACATTTTGTGTTGAATATTGAATTGAAAAAGCATGATCATTCCACGTGGAACCTCCTGTTATAGCAAAGTTGCCACTATCAAGCTTTGTTAACCCCCAATAAGGAGTTGTACCAACATCAAATCTAATTCTTTGAAAATTACCTACAGCGTTTGTCGTTAACACCATGTTTCCGTATAAACTGTTCGTAATAGGTGGTTGACCTGTACTAGTAAATTGAATTTGACCCGCCGATGTGATGCGCATTTTTTCACTATCAGCACCTGCTGTAAATATTACATCACCAGCACCACCGTTAGTTAGTACTCTACTACCTATTCTCACTCCATTTGCTTCCCATTGCATGAATTGAGACGTTCCATGATAACCCTTTACATTGACACCCGAGTTTGTGCTACCCGATGTAATAGTATTTTCTACTAATAATAATCCAAGATTATCATTAATATTACTTGGATTTTGAACGTGCAATTTAGTTACTGGCGAAGTAGTTCCAATACCCACGTTGCCTGTAACAAAGTTAAATTCTGATGCCGCAAACTGAAGAGGTACATTAGCTGATCTCGCATCATTTAAAGCAGATAATCTTAATCTACTAGAGACTTGTTCAAACTCGTAGTTAAAATTACTACTTGTTCTAATATGTAATTTTGATGAAGGCGAAGTAGTTCCAATGCCCACGTTGCCACCGTTTAAAATAGTTAATAAACTAGAGTTATTTGCATTGTTTCTAATTTCGGTGGCAGTTGTTCCTCCTTGTATTCTTAAATTTCCGCTAGAATCTCCTCGAAAAAAACCTTCTCCATTAATACTAACGATTCCACTAAAAGTAGCAGTACCCACCGATGAGATGGTGAGTCTATCAGCACCGCCTGTTTGTAATACTAAATCATTAGCAGTTGCATTTACAACACCATCACCAGTTCCAGTTGGTATTAAATTAATTCTTGCTTTTATATTTGTACCAGCAGATTTAAAATACGCAACATCTTCATAACCCGAACTTGTAGTTGCGGTTAAAGGAACATTTGCTGTTGTAGAGCCATTTATACCTACAATACCACTAAAAGTAGCATCACCCCCCGAAGTGATGCGCATTTTACTAACATTTCCAATTCGAAAATCAGCAACGTAATTTTGAGGTGTTGTTACGTCAACGACTAATCCGTTACCCGCAGCATCTG
>Ga0209602_1003343_pt1 | contig 12399 bp, 22 predicted proteins | sample COGITO_mtgs_1205_3_FD_184810 | JGI IMG/M metagenome (GOLD analysis project Ga0209602, IMG submission 184810) | Pelagic marine microbial communities from North Sea - COGITO_mtgs_120524 (SPAdes) (version 2) | ecosystem: Environmental > Aquatic > Marine > Epipelagic ...
GACACCAGAACAACAAGCGATGGTCAATCATGTTGCTGATCTTGACCGCAAAATATCAAGCACTCAATTTAACCTTGACCAACTTAGTGTAGGCCGCCAAGCATTTATGAATATGCTTACCCAACAGCTAGAAGTTGAAGAAGCGGTGGACGAGGAAAACTAATGTATCAATTTGATGAAGATCGGCCTACTCCTAATTTTTTACATGATGTTGCTAAAGGTAATATATGGGATTCACGACCCTTAAATATCTTTGGCTTCAATAGGACGGTTGGCACTTCATTTGAAACCTTGTGGGATGATGGTGGGAACTACGCCTATCCATCATCAGCACTTGTTATGAGCGTTGTAAGTTCTTCAACATCAGATACTATGGATGTTTTAATATCGGGCTTAGATGCTAATTACGTAGAGATTACAGAGACTGTTACTTTAACTGGTACAAGTGCAGTTACTACATCTAAATCTTTTTTACGAATTAACTCAGCAATAATCCTGTCTGGTTCAAACGTGGGCAACATTACCATTAGTAATGGTGGTTCTACTTATGCTTATATACAAGCTGAATTAGGCACAACACAATCATCTGTTTACACTGTACCTGCTAATCACAGTGTTTATCTTTTTAGAATTGATTGCACATCTGGCACTAACAACGGACAAAAGTATCTTACTATTCGCAATGTTTTAAAAACACATGGCGGTAGGATTTTAAGAGTAGCCGAGGCGACCTTTAGCACATCGCAGGTTAGCTTTGATCGACAAGTACCATTTAAAATTGAAGAGAAAACAGACTTTCATTTTGAAGCAAAGAGCAGTGCTTCTGATAATGAAGTGTCTATATTTATCGAAGCTATACTGGTGGAGAATTCATAATGGCAACTGTAAAAGAGGCGTTATTAAAACTCGAAGCTCATGAACGTGAATGCGCTGTAAGGATGGAAGCCATCGAAGATAAGTTCAAAGCTATAGAGAAACGCCTCGATGAAGGTTCTGTTAGATTTAAAAAAGCAGAAATGATGGTGTGGGGAATGTATCCCCTCATCATTGGTTTGTTCCTGATTGAAAGATTGTCGTAATGTTAGAAGCACTGATTGCCCCTGTCACTGGTTTACTCGATAAATGGATACCTGATGCCACCGAAAAACAGAAGATTGCTTATAAACTCTCTACGCTTTCTGAATCATACGCGCAGGAACTCGCAATCGCTCAGATTGAACTCAACAAAGCCGAAGCCCAAGGAAACTGGTTCCAAAGTTCTTGGCGACCTGCCACTGGATGGGTCTGCGTCCTTGGATTCGCGGTTAACTTCCTAATCTCGCCACTGGCGGCAGGGTTCGGAATAGACATACCCCAAGCTGATACGTCTGTAATGATGCCAGTTCTAATGGGAATGCTCGGACTTGGTACGATGAGATCAGCAGAACGCATAAAAGGAGTCGGAAAATGACTACAAAGAAAAAAGAAAAGAAAGAAGAAAAGAAAGAAGAAAAGAATTACTTCAAAGCTAAAGAACTTAAGTGCAAAGCAACAGGAGAAGAAGGGTTTGATCCTGACTTCTTAGCTTTGTTAAATGAGATACGGCATGAGTGTGGTTTTAGCTTTCCCCTGTCTAGTGCTTACAGATCACCACAGCACCCCATAGAAGCGCGTAAGGAGCGTCTAGGAGCGCATACATACGGAAAGGCGGTAGATATATTAGCTAACGGAGAAAACGCCTTAGAAATCATTAGAGTGGCACAAAAGCATGGTATAAAAAGAATAGGTGTACAGCAGAAAGGTGGCGGTAGGTTTATCCATTTGGATGTTTGCACAGAGGAAGAGGGTTTTCCCCCTGCTATTTGGTCTTACTAGTACCATATAAAACATAAGCCCTGCCTAGTGTAGGGTTTTTTTTGCCTAATTAGTTTACAAAAAGGTTTACTTTATGATTTAGATAGACTAAGATGTAACCTCAATCAATAAAACAAGGTAATAAATTATGACTTCATTCACTAAAGCAGAAATTGCCCACTTAGATAGCATTAAAAAAGTTCTGATTCCTTTCATCGAGCAGAATGGAAAAGAAGCACTGACTTGGGATATAGCGCATGATCTTGCAACTTCTTCTTCAGATGTAGAAAGACATGGCAACCTTTACATATGCAAGGCTTGGTCAGATTTAAAAAAATAAGTAGCTTAACCGCCCCTTCGGGGGCTTTGCTGTAGGAGGCAATATGAATATCAACGAGTTAAACGACTATGAGCGCGGTGAGTATGACTGCATTCTTGGCTACCCTGCCTTAGAGGGTCAATCAGAGGCTTACGAACTAGGATATGGTGAGCGATACCAGAAACAAGAGACTGTAGGAGGTCAACATGAGTTTATCTAAAGAAGTCTGGCAGACTTTATCTGCTATTGATGTATCAGATCATATTGAGAAAAAAGGCAAGCTGTCTTATCTGTCATGGGCTTGGGCTTACGGCATTAAGATGGAACATTATCCTGACATACATTACACCTTTGAGGAAGATAAATGTAATGAAACTGGGACGGTAGAAATTAGGTGCAGTGTTTTATTAACTGAAAAAGATCAGTCTATGGTTAGGAATATGTGGTTGCCAGTTATGGATCACCGTAACAAAGCAATATCTAACCCTGATAAGTTTGCAATTAATTCATCTAAGATGCGCTGTTTGACAAAGTGCTTTGCAATGTTTGGCTTAGGTCACTACATATACGCAGGGGAAGATTTGCCAGAGGCAGTAGCTAAAGCAACGGTTAGTGAAGATCAAATAATTGCTATCAAGAAATTACTTGATGAAACAAAATCAAATGAGGCTAAGTTTTTAAAGTGGCTTAAGGTAGAAAATATTGATCAAGTTTTAGCCAGTGATTACGACAGAGCGATTGCCGCACTAGAGGCTAAGAAGTGATTATTCTAGATCACGAACAAGGGACTGAGGAATGGCTTGCCGCTCGATTGGGTAGGCCATCTGCCAGTGGCTTTTCTAAGCTGATTACTGCAACTGGTAAGCCGTCAACTTCTGCTAGTGGATATATTCACGAACTAATTGCAGAGCGTCTTACAGGTGAATCCACCCCCTTTCATGTTACTGAGTGGATGGAGCGTGGGACTAAGTTAGAGCCAGAGGCTAGAGGTGCGTATGAGTTTATAACCGATAACGAGGTTATAGAAACTGGCTTCATTTTAGACCCTAGCTTTGAGTTTGGCTGTTCACCTGATGGTTTAATTAATGGTGATGGCGGTTTAGAGATTAAATGTCCTGCGCCTAAAACAATGGTTAGCTATCTGGCAGACGAGCAGGTCGGTGTTAAGAAATACTGGCAACAAATCCAAGGTTGTATGTGGATTACTCAGCGTGATTGGTGGGATTTTTTTGCCTATCATCCAAAAATGCGGCACGTTCTTGTGCGCGTTAAACGCGATGACGAATACATCGCAAAGTTAGCCGCTGAAGTTAATGCGGCTGTAAGTCAAATTTTAAACCAAGTGGAGAAGTTAAAATGAGTATTAATGTAATGGTATTTTGTGGGAATGTAGGAAGTGACATGGAGGTAAGGCATACAGCAAACGGAAAGGCAATAGGTCAGTTTAATGTGGCTGTAAACCAAGGGTGGGGTGAGAACAAAAAAACGTCTTGGGTTACTTGCAAAATGTTTAATGATCGCGCAGAAAAGTTAGCCCCTTATGTTAAAAAAGGAATGCAACTCACTGTGACAGGTGAATTGTCTGTTGATGAGTGGGAAAAAGAAGGAGTCAAAAACAAAAAAGTTTGCTGTATTGTCAAAGATGTTCAGCTTCCAAAGCAACAAGCAACTGAAGAAACCGCAAGCGTAACGCAAAACAATACAACTGCGGATGAAGACTTTGACAACGCTATTCCATTTTGATCTAAAAAGCCCCCCTCTCGGGGGGCAAACCATAGGAGGTTGTCGATCGGGGAAACCGACCAAACAAATATAACATAGGATTTAATGCAATGAAATTAATACACGTAGGCAAATGCGTAGTAGCCGCCCAAGAACTTAAAGGAATCACTAGCGTAGAGTTTGCTAAAATAGCAAAGACTTCCCCTCAACAAGTATTACGGTGGCGCACCCAATCTAATATGAAACTGCACACTATTCAGCGCGTATGTGATGCTTTGGATATAAGCCTAGAGTCTTTTATAACTTTTGGGTATAAGGTTTAGGTTTACCTTTTTGTAAAAATGATTTTTAATTAAGACAGTATTCGGGCTAGAGGCTGACGAACTCCTTAGATAAAACGTCAGAGCGTGGTTGACCCTCCAGACATAGCCCTACAATTTAATCGGTTTTAGATTGTAGATAGGTTGGATATCCGATACGAATACGAAGTAACCGCTGAGTCGCAAAGTCCCTCAGACCGTAAATTTACTTTTGGAAGTAAAAGGGTTAAAACGTCTTTTAAAAAGTTACATAAAATAAACAAAGTAAATAATAAAAAACAAATTATCAATAAAACGGGCGAGGCTTGACCGAGCCATAGGAGATACAAATGGCAATTAATATAAAAGGCATTGAGCATAATAAGAATGCTACTGTAAAAATAAAAGAAAACGATATTAGAAATACTGTCGTGAAAGTACCTAGTCATTATTATCAAGCAAAGGCAACTTTGGAAACTTGGTATGGGTCAGTAGAAATTACTGGATCAACTTTACATAATATTATTCAACAGTTTTTAGTGCAAAATAAACATTTTAGGTCAGTCATAAAAGGATTTATTGACGATTTAGATAATGGTAATGAACATTTATATAATGCAAAAAAATACTAAACTGTAGGAGGTTTAAATGATATTAAGGTTAAGCAAACAAGATTCTCACACTTGCCAGTTGATGGGTGCTGACACTGTTAAACTATGTGAGTTGCAAGGATTTTCACCAAGGCTCGATAATAAAAAGCAGTCGAGAACTGAGGCTAATGTTTACGGATTTAAAGCAGAGTTTGCGATTGCTAGATTGTTTAACTTGGATTTGCCTACAGTAAATGTTGCAACAGACGGAGGCGTAGATTTATGGTTTGGAGATTTTACTATAGATGTTAAATTTACTAACGATGAATATGGAAATCTTATTTTTGATTCGATGGAAAAATTTAAATCACAAATAGCTATACTTGTTGGGCGCACTGATGATGCAAACAAAATGCGTGTTAATGGTTGGATGGATAGAGGTAGTTTCCAGACTGATTGTCATCGGCACAATTTTGGCTATGGCGACAGGCTATATTTAAAGCATAATGAATTATTTAAAATAGAAACTTTATGGGCAAGGTTAATGCAACACAAATTTCAATAAGGGGAAATCTAATGATTCTTAATAATGGCGACAACTGGCAACCAGAAGAGACTGACGTTATTGCTTGGCAACGTGCCTTCCCGAAGGTCGATGTACACCAAGAACTAATGGCAATGGAATCGTGGCTAGATGCTAATCCAACTCGCAGAAAAAAACCTACAGGAATAAAACGCTTTGTAAACTCTTGGTTATCTAGATCACAAGAGCAGGGAGGCAGTTCCCCTATTGCTAAGAAATATAACAAACCTGATAGCATAAGAGCCAAAACATTAGAGATGCAAATGGCTGATGTCACTTGGGTAGATCCTGATGAGGTTCAGATGATGAAGGAATTTTACTTAGATAAATTTGGTTACTATTACGATGGAGAAATACGTGAGCGCATCTAGTCTTGCAAAGCAAATACGATACGAAGGCAACAAGCCAGACCTAGTACATGGTCGGTATTACACTATTAAAAGACTGTCTGAGATAACTGGCCTGTCAGATACAGCGATTCGATACAGGCTTAACGGTAGTGATATATGCACAGACGATGAGTTGGTTAAAAGTCACTGCGGTAGAACACTGCGTAAAAAGAAGGTTAAGGTAAATACAACATTATCTCAGAAGTGGCTTACGCGGAAGCTAGTATGAGTCAGGGAGATTTTATTAGGATAGGCAACTTGCTTGAGGTAGAGAAGCGGTTGCCTTTTCTTATCAAAAGGGTCAATGAGTGGGACTATGCAAAACCTCTCTGCGTAACTTTAAAGCCTTACACGAACCCAAGAAGCCTAAATCAGAACGCTCTGTTCCATGTTTGGTGTAAAACCATGTCTGAAAAGTTCATTAAGAAAGTCCCAACAGCTACGCCTGATAATATGAAGCTAATGATGAAGCAAAGGTTTTTAGGGACAGAGGATATTAAAATAGGTAAGACAGTAATTGAGAATCAGGTAAAGCACACAAGTAATCTGGATGTTGGCGAAATGGTGTATTTTTTGGATCAGTGTTATAGTTGGGCGAGGGACAACGGAATATTCTTAGAAGTGCCAGAGAATTCCGAGTATCAAAAGCTGAAAAACCAACAGGAGAGTTGAATGATTAAGGCTGACCCCAGAACGCTAATAGAATTTACAACAACTGAAAGACAAAAAGAAGTAGTCAATGCTGTTATTAAAAATGGCTCCGCTACAAAAGCCGCCAAAGAATTGAAGTGTGACAGACGAACCGTCGATAAAATGATAGTTCGATTAGAAAAGATAGCCGCATCCAATGGCGTAGCCCCCCATCGAGATTTAACCCACCAAACAGCAGAAGGATTCCAAGCCAAGAGAATATCAACGGCATACAAGGAAGACGGCTCAGTAGCTTTACAGTGGGTTATACAAGAGCCAGACAAGCAAAGCCTACAGCAACGCCTTAATTATATGCTAGAGGGCATTAAGGACGATCTAACAGGATTTAAGAAAGCAGTTAAAGCACCTGCAAAAGTAAACGCTGATTACCTAGCGATGTATATTATAGGCGACCATCACTTCGGGATGCTTGCTGATAGCGAGACTAAGCTAGATGATGATGATTGGGATGTAAAGATAGCAAGTAAAATACTAGTAGACTCAACTGAGCGATTAGCCAATAGAGTTGGTGATGCAGAGATTGGTGTGTTGCTAAACGTGGGTGATTTTTTTCATGCAGACTCAAGCAAGAATGAAACCACAGCAGGAACAAGGGTAGACGTAGACACTAGAATAGGTAAGACGTTTAAACTTGCAGGAAGGCTTTTTCAAATCCTTGTAGAAAAGATGCTAAAAACCCACAAGAAAGTTGTGGTTATTAATGTCAGGGGTAATCACGATTCTGACATGGCTTGTCACCTATCTAGTTGTCTGGAAATTATTTACGACAACGAGCCAAGGGTTGAGGTGTTGCAAAACTACTCTAAGTTTATACATTACCAGTGGGAGAATAATTTATTTGTATTTCATCATGGCGATAGAATTAAGCATGAGCAAATACTACAAACGGTTATTAAAAACCTTGATGATGAATGGAGTCAAAGCAAAAACAGATACTGTCACTTAGGTCATATTCACCACCATATAGCGAGAGAAGTCGGTTCAATGCATTTTGAACATTTCGGAAGTCTCACTTCTACAGACCAGTGGCATTCAGATTCGGGCTACGGAGCAGAGCGTTCCATGACTGCTGTGGTTTATCATAAAGAGCATGGCGAAGATTCAAGGGTTAAGATAAAGGTTGGTAAATGAGTAATGTTATTAAACTACACTCAGGCACAATTACTCTTAACAAACTATTCTGTGATTGCGGACAGTCTCTTGAGTACTGGCTTGGGGATGATGGCTGTGGCTACGGTATTTGTGCTAGGTGCGATCTACATTGTCCAGAAGAGGTTACAGTCCAAGGAGAAGAAGAATGTCAAAAGCATTAAATAAACAGGTAGGGGGCAGTCATTACAAGTTGCCGATACAGCCAGTTGAGTTTATTTACAAAAACGATCTGGATTATATTCGCGGAAACGTCATTAAGTACGTAACCAGAAACAAGAATGGGGCAGAAGATATACTGAAAGCCATTCACTATTGCGAGATGTTATTGGAGTTGGAGTATGGCGAAGAAGAAGAAATCTACGGTAGCACAGGAAGTCGAGAAAGCCGCAAAATTGCTACAAAGATTAGTTAGATTAAAGGCATCGGATGACTACGGATTTTGTCAATGTGTTAGCTGTGGCCGTGTTGCACATTACAAGACAATGGATGGAGGGCATTTTTACAGCCGCAGACATTCTAGGCTTAAACTGTTTATGGAAAATGTTGCACCTCAGTGCAAGCGATGCAATATGAACATGGGTGACGCAGTTGTCAGTGAGGGTTATCGCACATACATGATAGATATGTACGGAGAGCGAAGGGTAAGAGCAATGAAACGGTTAACCTATCTTCCACCAAGAAAATGGGTAAGAGAAGAAGTTATTCAGTTTTCACGCGATCTAAAAGAGCAAATAAAAGATCAAGAATGGCGAATAGGCGAGATTTAATTTTCGTTCTATATACGAAAAAGTTCTAAGAAACACATTTTTTATTCCATAATATTATATACAAATTAGTTTACATTTAGGGTTATGTAAGTAATAATGTACCTACATTCAATAAAACAAGGTGATAAATTATGAAATACGAAATCAATCAAAAAGTTTGGGTTAAATGCGCTAACACTAATGCTTGGGTTAGCGGCTTTGTTACTGGCACAACAGAGAAACGAGTCAGAGTTTACAATGAAGTAAGATGCCTAGAAGGTTTGTACGCTCCACAAAATGTATCTGTAAAATAATTAAACAGCCCCCCCTGGGGGCAATCAATTAAATGTTTTATCATGAAATATCATGAAAGGGGAAACACAATGAAATTATCAAACTTAAGAATAGCCGCACAAAACAGAGCCGCACGTTACTTGGCTCAAAAAGCATTCGAAAAAACTCAGAAAGAAGACCATGATGCAGATATGTTTATGGCTTTTATTACTGGCATATCAGTTGCAGTAGTTGTTGGTATGGGTTATCAAATTTACGTACTGGGGGCGTTGTAATGTCTATTAGCACTGTTAAAAACAATATAGCTGAGAGCATCTTATCTATGAAACAAGATTGGGATGGTGACATTTTAGAACTGGACTGCGATTGGAAAGACCACTTCTGTTATATATTCTTAGACGTTATGGAGTCATGGTGGGATGATGTATTACCTTACCCTGTCATTGACCGTAGAGGCTTTCTGGAGTTGCTGTATAACGGCTCTAACGAAGAAAGACTGTCAGGGGTTTTACGTGACGACATTTACCTAGCAGTTGAGCCAACATTGCGTGACATAGTTCAAGAGGTATATGATGAAGTTCACAATACACCTGTAGAACCATTCGCAGGTTATGAGAGAGGGCAATAAGATGATAGATTTTTTAGGAACAGTGACAGCTATATTTATTCTTGCATATTTGATGAGGGGATCATACTTTATAGTACAAGATGCACAGAAACGATGGGAAGAGAGAAACAAATAGACCAAGGCTTCCCCTAGCCTTTTGAGCCAGATTAGTCCACTGGTGGTCGAGACGGACTATTAATTTAATGCATAACGCAGATGATTAAATAGCATTATTTATCATAAGCTAACCTGTATAGAATGCGCCTCCACCAACCAGAGAGGCATTTATGATTCTATATATGATCTTTTTTTGCGTTATTAGCCTATGCGCTATAGCCAAAGATGAATTTAATTAACACTTTTAGTAATTTATAGTACAATACGGCAACTAATTACATACAGGTGATAGTATGGAGTTGCAATTAGTAACCAAAATCAATGAAGTTTACAAGCGAGAGTGGTTTGATTTGCTTGATAAGATAGATCAGATCACTCAGACTCTTGGCTATGCTGAATACAACAGACAACAATTCAGGGCTGAGATCATTAACTGGTGCGAAGAAGTCGATGCCAAGTTAAATGAACCACCACCAGAACCTATAATCCCACAACCTTTATCAGAAGAAGTATTTGGAACAGAGCAGTAATGGGCAGACCTAAATGGATACCAGACGAACTAACCTGCAAGAAAGCTAAGGACATGGCTTCTAGGGGGCTTACGATCTTACAGATAGCCGATTGCCTTGGTGTAAGTCACACGACCATTTACGAAAGACAGAACGAGTTTCCTGAGTTTGCTGAGGCTATAAAAAGGGGAAGAAGTCAAGGAATAAAAGAAGTTGCTAACGCCCTGTTTGATAAAGCTGTTGGGGGTGACACCACTTCAATGATCTTTTATCTCAAGAAAAGAGACAGAGAATCGTGGGGAGATGAGTACATTGACCCAGTAAAAGAAATCCCTCCTATCAATATTATCGTAGACAGCAATGCAATTAACCAAGCCTCAAAGTGAGATATTTTGTTCTAACTCTCGCTTTCGCGTATGTGTGGCAGGTCGCAGATTTGGCAAGACCTTTCTTTCAACAGGTGAATTACTCAAAGCGGCCATTGGTGGCAAGAATAGAAACTGTTGGTATGTAGCACCGACCTACGGAGCGGCCAAAGAAATTGCTTGGTCTATGCTGATTGACACAATCCCTCAAGACTATATAGCCAAGACTAATGAAACGTCTCTAACTCTAAAGCTAATTAATGGCTCAACCATCAGCCTTAAAGGTGCTGAGAAGCCTCACAACCTCAGAGGTAGAGCATTAGACTTTGTTGTTCTTGATGAGTTTGCTGATATGCGGCCAGAGGCATGGTATGAAGTTATACGTCCCTCACTATCTGATAGGCACAGCGACGACAACCCAACAAGAGCATTATTTATCGGGACACCTAAAGGCAGAAACCACTTTTATGATCTGTGGGCATCTGGCTTAAACAAAGAAAACGATTGGAGTAGCTTCCAATACACCACAATCGAAGGCGGTAATGTTCCTGAATCAGAGGTTGAAGCGGCTAAAATAGACCTAGATGAGCGTACTTTTAATCAAGAATACTGTGCAGAGTTTGTTACCTACAGCGGTTTGATATATTATGCGTTTAGTAGAGAACTATCTGTCGCTGATTGTAGCGATGAAGGTACTTTGCATATTGGTATGGATTTCAATTTAGATCCCATGTCAGCCGTAATCAGTGTACGTAGAGGCGAGATGCTGTATGCCGTTGACGAGATTGTCATGTATGGGTCTAATACTGACGAGATGGTTACGGAGATTAAAGACCGTTACCCTAACCGTTATATAATTGTTTATCCTGATCCCGCATCAAGACAGCGCAAAACAAGCGCAGGTGGTCGTACAGATTTGTCGATCTTACAGAACGCAGGGTTCGCGGTGAAAGCCAAGAAGTCCCATGCTCTGGTTAGAGATAGAATAAATGCAGTGAATAGCCGTTTACTAAGTAGCAATGGTGAACGTAAGTTGTTTGTTAGCCCTAAGTGTAAGCAGACTATTAAGAGTTTGGAAAGGCAGACATACAAAGAAGGAACGAGCATACCAAATAAGGATGGGTTTGATCATATGAATGATGCCCTCGGTTACTTGGTAGAATACCTGTTCCCTGTTCGCACAGAATACAACACACCACAACCTACTAGGTGGACTTGATGAGATTGAACGCAGATACAACACACCCTGACTATGATAAATACGAGAGCCGATGGGAGTTCTATGTTCGCTCTTATTTGGGTGGAGAAGATTACTTTAATGGCGCATATCTAACGCGCTATATATCAGAAACCAGTGATGACTACGACCGCAGACTTGATCTGACGCCCCTAGATAATCACGTTAAGAACATCGTGCATATCTATTCTAGCTTCCTGTGGCGAGTGCCACCTACTAGAGCATATAACAGCGCGGCTAACAATGTAGCCTTAGAACCGTTCCTAGATGACTGTGACCTTGAGGGTCGTAGCTTTAATGCGTTCATGCGTGAGTGCCAGATATGGGCAAGCGTCTATGGTCATGTTTGGGTAATGATGGACAAGCCTAAATCTAACGCAGGTACAAAGGCAGAAGAGTTAGCCCAAGACATCCGACCTTATGTAACTATGTTTACCCCTGAGAACGTCTTAGATTGGAACTACGTTAGAACCCCTAGTGGTAGATTTGAACTTGATTACCTTAAGGTCAGAGAGTCTGTTATACGTGTAGATGAGACGACCACAGAGACTTACTACCGCGTATGGTACAAAGACCGCGTAGAGTTATGGCATTCTGTTAACGACCTTGATAAGCAGATAGAGGTTGATAACAACGTACTTGGGCGCATCCCTGCTGTATTTCTACCTGCTAACCGTAGTGTTACTAGAGGTATAGGGTTAAGCGACATAGCAGATGCAAGCTATATGCAACGCGCTATTTACCAAGAACTATCAGAGATAGAACAGCTTATACGCATCAGCAATCACCCCACACTAGTAAAGTCATTTCAAACAGACGCTAGTGCAGGAGCAGGGGCAGTCATTAATCTACCTGATGATATGGACGCAAGCCTAAAGCCTTACCAACTACAACCTAGTGGACAGAACCTAGACGCTGTACGCGCA
>Ga0209602_1003362_pt1 | contig 12354 bp, 11 predicted proteins | sample COGITO_mtgs_1205_3_FD_184810 | JGI IMG/M metagenome (GOLD analysis project Ga0209602, IMG submission 184810) | Pelagic marine microbial communities from North Sea - COGITO_mtgs_120524 (SPAdes) (version 2) | ecosystem: Environmental > Aquatic > Marine > Epipelagic ...
GACTCTTGTCACTAGCACGTTTGATGGCTCTCTCTACGTTGTCTTTGGGCATGTTCAAAGACTTTGCGTTTTGAATCACTGCACGCAACCTGGAATTTGAATCTGGATCTGGGCCGCCTTCTTTGACCGCCATTACAATGTCTTTACCAATTCTGGTAAATGCCTTACTCATGGCAGACCAACGTTTCATTTTCCTTGCTTTTCTGAATTCAAAAGCTCTTCCCATAATAGTGTATTTTTAGTAAAAGCCAAATATAAAAAATACACACTCTAAAAACCAACTGTGTACTCAAAAGTTTCATTTCAGATATTTTCATCTATTTGATTTGCATTTGAGACTTTGTTTTTAAAGCAATTGTTTGGATTAAATATGATTTTTCAGAAAAATACTATCAAAGTAGCATGGTAGAAGTCACAAAAGAACGTAGTTTTGCAACTTGCATAAATTCTCATAATTGTGGCTATAGACACTTCAAATAGTATAGACGAAACAAAAACTGGTAAAGATTTATACTCCTACCAAAAAGGGGCAATTGATAAAATATTTACTGCATTTGATGATGCCCCCGAGGATTATCATTTGCTTTACCAATTACCAACAGGTGGAGGGAAAACAGTTATTTTTTCTGAGATTGTAAGGCAATACCTTAAAAACCACAACAAACGTGTCCTGATAATGACACACCGTATTGAGCTATTAACTCAAACCTCCAAAATGCTCACAGAGTTTGGGGTTATAAATAAAGTAGTTAATAGTACTGCAAATCTTGATGACCAAGACCAATACAGCTGTTTTGTTGCCATGGTTGAGACACTAAATAATAGACTTCAAGACGAAAAATTTGATATCAGTAACATTGGGCTGGTAATTATAGATGAGGCGCATTACAATTCCTTTACAAAGTTGTTTGGCTATTTTGATAAGTCTTTTATTCTAGGTGTGACTGCAACACCTTTGAGTTCAAACATTAAACTGCCTATGAATGACAACTACAATGAACTCATTGTAGGGGAAACCATTGAGGCTTTGATAGAAAACGAGTTTTTATCTAGGGCAAACACCTACAGTTACAACGTAGGGCTAACTTCTCTAGAAATTGGCGCCAATGGTGATTACACGGTTAAATCTTCTGAAGATTTATACACCACCAATGATATGCTTAGCAAACTCATGCATGCCTATGAGGAGCATTCTAAGGGTAAAAAGACCTTGATATTTAACAATGGTATCAATACCTCTTTACACGTATATGACGCCTTTAATTATGCAGGATACCCTGTAAGACACTTAGATAATACGGCAACCAAAAAACAAAGACAAGAAATTCTAGAGTGGTTTCACCTAACACCAGATGCTATTTTAACATCTGTTAGTATTTTAACAACAGGTTTTGATGAGCCAACGGTAGAATCTATTATTTTAAATAGAGCTACCAAATCTTTGACACTGTACTACCAAATGATTGGTCGTGGTTCTCGTATTTTGAAAAACAAATCCACTTTTGATGTTATAGATTTGGGTAACAATTTTCACCGTTTTGGACCTTGGGGTGCAGATTTGGATTGGCAACGTATCTTTAGATCACCAAACTACTACCTAGATAACCTTATGGATGATGAAGAGCTGGAAAGCTACTTTATTTATGAGATGCCAGAAGAGTTAAGGGCAGAGTTTTCTAAATCAGAGAACGTCACTTTTGATATTAAAAAAGCCTATACAGACTCTGTGAAGGGAGGACACTCCTCTAAGGTTATATTAGAGCGTTCTATTGCTCAACATGCTTTAATATGCACTCAAAACAGCGAAGATGTGTATGACGCTTTAATCTTAGCAAAGAAATTGGGTGATGATATAGATTTTAGAATAGAGCGCTATTCAAAATGTATAAGTAAAAGCACTCACAATTTTATAAGTTGGCTTAAAAATGATTACCGTTTAAAACTTCGCAGTCACCTAAGAGAAAATTTTGATGACATCTATGAAGGTATACATGGGCATCCCCCAGTAGAGTAATAAAAATATTACTCATCTTTTCTGGGATGAAATTTTTCAATAGTTTCTTGTAAAAAAGAAGTTTCTATGTGCGTGTAAATTTCTGTGGTGGTAATGCTTTGATGCCCTAACATTTGCTGTATTGCTCTTAAATCTGCGCCATTTTCTAGTAAATGGGTAGCAAAAGAGTGTCTAAATGTGTGTGGGCTTATTACTTTATCAATACCTGTCTTTTCTACCAATTGTTTTATAATTGTAAATATCATGGCTCTTGTGAGCGGGTTTCCTCTTCTATTTAAAAATAAGGTGTCTTGTGCCTTAGGTGCTATTTTTTGATGTACCCGAACTTCTTTGCGGTATAATTCTATGTATTTTATGGTAGTGTCTCCAATAGGTACAAAACGTTGTTTGTCTCCCTTACCTGTGATTTTTATAAAACCTTCTTTAAAGAACAAATCTGAAATTTTAAGTGAGGTTAATTCACTTACTCTTAAGCCGCAGCCGTACAAGGTTTCAAGTATTGCCCTGTTGCGTTCTCCTTGAGCACTACTAAGGTCTATGGCTTTAATGAGTTGATCTATTTCTTCTAAAGCGAGGGTATCTGGAAGTTTTCTACCAATTTTCGGGCTTTCAATAAGCTCTAAGGGGTTTGTTTCTCTATAGTTTTCGAAGATGAGATAATTAAAAAAACCTTTAAGGCCAGAGATAATTCTGCTTTGAGATCTTGGATTTACCTTTTTTGCTATGGTGTAAATAAATTCTTGTATAGTTTCTGGCTTAATTGCAATAGGAGTACTGTGTATTTTAGAATCATCCAGCCATGTTATTAATTTTTTTATATCTAAGCCATAATTGCTTATTGAGTTTTCTGAGAGTCCTCTTTCGATTCTCAAATAGCTTAGATAGTCTTTTAATGCCTGTTGCCATTTCATGGGGTTGGTTCTCTAAAAATTTTAGTTTGATAACAAATTAAAGATACGAATAACAAATGTGTTTGCATTGGTATAAGTATATTTGATGTGTAAATTAAAAATATATCAAATGAAAAATTTAGCAATAATAGTAGCTGCTTTTTTTATAAGTACTACCGTATTTTCTCAGGAGTTAGACCTAGGAATTAAACTAGGATCTAATTTTGCATCTATAAGTCATGCCAAAGAAGGTTCATCAACAAGAACAGGAATCCAAGCAGGTTTTTTTGCTGGTATAAAATTTAATGATAAAGTAGGTATTAGCCTTGATGTTTTGTACTCTCAACAAGGTGCAGATTTTAATGCCGGAGCTTTTGATTTAACCTATGTAAACCTTCCCTTTGTGGTGAAGTACTACCTAGTTGGGGGGTTACACATTCAAGCGGGCCCTCAGTTTGGTGTTTTAATTGATGAAAGCCTTTCTGAAACCCTAACTAATGAATATAAAGAAATAGTCGAGTCAGAAATTTCTGGAATCATAGGTATTGGGTATGATCTTCCTTTTGGCCTACGTATAGATGGTAGATACAATTTTGGTCTTACAGATATATCAAAACCTGTAGCTAATAATGAGGGTATCAAAAATTCGGTATTTACAATTGCTGTAGGGTTTGCATTTTTGTAGCTAGACTACTTTTTTTTGAATATATTAAAAGTGGAGACAGATGTTTCCACTTTTTTATTGTTGTAAATAGTGTATTTTTACAACATAATTGTAAATAAAACAAACATGAAAAAATTACTTCTACTGCTTTGCTTACTTGCAGGGTTTTCTTTCATCCAGGCCCAAGAACAAAACTCTGATGATGCGGGGTTTAAGGCTGGATTTGCTGCAGGATACCTTTCTGAAATTGAATCTTTTGGAGGTAGCGTAGATTTAATTTATCAATTAAATGATAAATGGAGTTTTGGAAACACTACTTTATTTACCGTAAATGAATTACCTAATAAAGAGCGTTTAAAGTGGTTTACCACAGATCTAAATGCTCGTTACAAGGTATACGATGAATTTTATATGCTAGCAGGAGGTCAATATTTGTATCAAACACTTATAGAGAAAACATATATTGGTGGTTTTGAATCTGGAGAACAGGTAGTGAAAGACTCAAATTTTGGAGCCAATATTGGTGCAGGATATATCTATCACTTACTGAGTAACGTTAATATATTTGCAGAAATAAAATATACCCTATTAGCCGATGAATCTGTTCCCGTAGCTAGCTCTGGTTATATGCAGGCAAGAATTGGCATGGTCTTCGACCTATAGAAAAACCAAAGAGATTGTTTAAAAACGAAAGAAGTCAATTTCTTTCGTTTTTTTATTTTCTATATTTGAGCCATGAAACTCAAGATAATTAATGGTCCAAATTTAAACTTGCTAGGTACCCGTGAAACGGCTATTTACGGCACTGCTTCTTTTGAGTCTTTTTTTTTAATCCTGCAAAAGAAATATCCCAAGTTAGAACTGTCTTATTTTCAATCTAATATTGAAGGAGAACTCATCGATAGCCTCCAAGAGGCAGGTTTTGAGTATGATGGTATTATATTAAATGCGGGAGCTTATACCCATACATCTATTGGTATTGGAGATGCTGTAAAGGCTATTGAAAGCCCAGTGGTAGAGGTGCATATTTCTAACACATTTTCACGAGAAGAGTTTCGGCACAAATCTTATATCTCTGCAGGTGCCAAAGGAGTAATACTAGGGTTTGGTCTTGAGAGCTATACCTTAGCCATAGAGAGCTTCTTGTCTATATAGTTACACTGCTAACGGCCTTACTTTCTTGTATACTTTAGCTACATCATAGTTTTATGAAAGCCAATTGTTTTGTCTTGCACCTTTGCAATAGAAATATAAAAAGATACTTGTAACAATCACTAGCATTGGCATTATAATAGCTTCTGTGCCCAATAGTGCTATGGCCTGTGTACCTAACATCCAGTAACCCTGTACCACAAAAACTGTTACTAAGGATACTAAGAACAATGGTACTGCAATTTTCTTTTTAAGCAATACAGCGATAGAACCCAAAACCCCTGTGATGGTACAAATACCAAAAACAACATAATACCAAGACGGTGTATTTAAAAATAGTTCCATTTGTTGTGGCGTGTATGATTTACCATAGGTCTCTAACATGGTATCTTGCATAAAAGCAGCCATTATAAACTGAAAAAGCCCCATGATATTCCATAACAGGGCAAGTATGCCAATAATCAAAAAGCTTTTGTTTGGTTTGGTTTTAGTATTCATACTAGTTGGTTTTTAAATCGTTGTACGTAAATATATAAAAAGAGCTTATATTTAACTTTAAAATAGCCAGTTAATGACAACAAGTGTATTACAAGCATCACTAAATTTTTTAGAAAGACTTCGAGAAAACAATCATAAAGATTGGATGCAAGACCATAAAAAAGAATACCTAGCAAGTGAGGTTTCTTTAAAAGAACTTTACAAAGAGATATTAATGGGGCTCGAGGTTACTGATGAAATTGAAAAACAGAAAATTTTCAGAATCAATAGAGATGTAAGATTTAGCAATAATAAAACACCTTACAATTCTCACAGAAGTGTGAGTTGGAGTAGGGCAGGAGCCTCAAGGCGTGGCAGTTATTATTTAAGGATAGAGCCAGGTAAATGCGCTATAGGAGGTGGTTTTTTTGGCCCTGAACCGCAAGATTTATTACGTATAAGAAAAGAGTTTGAAATGGATAGCGAGCCCATTAGGGCTATTTTAGACCAAAAGCAATTCAAGAAATTTTATAAAAACTTCAATCAAGAGTATAAGGTTAAAACAGCTCCAAAAGGTTTTGACATCCTTGATCCTAATATAGATTTAATACGACTAAAAAGTTTTTTTGTAGTGCATGAATTTACAGATACCCAGGTGCAATCACCAAACTTTGCTGCTACCGTAGTGGAAGGTTTTGAACTGTTAAGACCCTATTTTGATTATATGAGTGATGTACTCACCACAGATCTAAATGGAGCATCAATACTATAAAATAAAATATATTTAGTTTGAAATTTCAAACTGCATAATATTGCTTTTTAAACGCTCTTTGGTAAGGTTAATTATACGTTTGTTAAAAGCAGATGTATCTGCGGTGTAGCGCTGGTATTCTTCTGTTGTAAATTGGCCAATAAACATACCTTTTAATGAATTGCTGAACTTAATATTTTTGTTCAAAGCATTGTCAATGTATTGAAGTCTTTTTTCAATAGTTAGGTTGTAATATACATTTTTGTGCTTTGTTATATAATTTTTAAAGACCAATACCAACAGATCATTTTGAAGCTTTGCTATAGGACGAAGGGTGTTGTTTTGAAAATATTCTTCTTTACTCATTCCCTGAGTAATTATAGCATTAGGAATTTTAGGTCTATTAGCTAGCAATTGGGTATCACGTGTATCCATAACAATTCATCTTTTTATAAAGATACGTGTTGTGAGGGTTCTTTTTTATATTCTTAGCTCAAGTTATAAACATGCCTTTAAAAATTTATTTGTTGTTGAGAAATGTAAAATAAAAACCCCATAAGCGAGCGCTTATGGGGTTTTTTCATTTCGAAATGTAAGTGTTAGTCTTTAGCTAAAAATACCTCTTTGGTTTTTACAACAGGTAGTTCCAAATCATTTTTTTCAAGAGCTTTATAAAACTTTTTGACATCCTTATCCATAATTTTCACAAAGCGAGTTTTCTCTGTAGTAAACTCCTCACTTATTAATTCAAAGTTACTTTTTAGAGATCCATCAACACGATCATAACTAGTTGCAATGTTACTGTATAATTCACCCATACGCTCACGTAATTCTGGTTCTGCGCTAGCTACATAGTTATCTCCGGTGGTTACAACCAAATCTGTTCTAAGGGCCTCTAGGGCATCCCAAGTTTTTTGTGCTTGTTTGGCTGGTTTTCCACCCATAGTAATTACCTCTTTGGCTTTAGTTTGTATAAGACCAATTTCATATACAAGGTAGGCTAAGTCTTCAACCATAGCAAACATTGTTTGGGTCAGCGCTTCTTGTTCTTTTCGCTGTGTAAGGGTTGTTAAAGAATTGCTATCATAGCTAGTTTCTATAAGATGCTCATAGGTTTGTTTTCCTTTTTTAAGTACAACTTTGTATTGTCCCTGTGGTACTCGAGGGGAGGTAAACCCTCCAAATGAGAGTGTTTTTGCAGCTGCCATTTTTGGGTTACTTGTATTAAATCCCCAGTTAACAATATTAATACCCTTTGATTTTCCAGGGCCAAGAGAAATAATTTTATTTCCTTGCATGTCTTGAATTTCTAGGGTCATTTTACCAAAGGTATGTCGCTTCTTTAAATAATAAACAATACGTGCAGCGGTAGATTTGTTCTGTCCTACAAATTGTGTTTCAGCACCAAAAGATCCAGCAAAACCACTATCTTCTATCATTGTAAAAGGTTGTGTTTTAAAGAAATGTGTATTTTTTGCTAATACTTCTTGATTCAATTCTCTTAAGGGGCTTATATCATCAATTATTATTACGCCTCTACCGTGGGTTCCCATGACAATGTCATTGGTTCTTTTTTGCATATCAATAAAGTGTACTGCAACAGGTGGCATATTATTGGTGAATTGAGACCAACCTTTTCCGCCATTAATAGTAACGTAAAGTCCCATCTCTGTTCCTAAGAACAATAAATCTTCATTTACATAGTCTTCCTGAATATTTCTAACAAAAGCATTTTCTTGAATGTCTTTTGATATGATATTGGTCCACGTTTTACCATAATCTGTAGTTTTCATGGCATAGGGTTTCATGTCTCCCATGGTGTGGCCATCAAAAACAGCGTATGCTGTTGCTTTTGAATGCACACTAGCCTCTATGTGGTATACCCAAGTATTTGCTGGGATACCCGTAAGATTAGCTGTTACATTGCTCCAAGATGCTCCCGCGTCTGTAGTTATTTGAATATTACCATCATCGGTACCTATCCAAATTACATTTTCATCCAGTGGTGATTCTGCTATTGTAAAAATAGTAGTGTGGTTTTCAGCCCCACTATTATCTACAGAAAGTCCTCCAGATTTTGATTGATCCTGTTTTGTTTTATCATTGGTGGTAAGATCTGGAGAAATGATTTTCCAGTTGTCTCCCATATCCTCACTTACATGCAGAAATTGACTTGCCATGTAAAATCTATCTGGTTGGTGCTGGCTTACTGCCATTGGTGCATTCCAATTAAAACGAAGTTCTGGATCTCCTTTTTTAGGCAGTGGTTGTATGGTTTTTGTGCGGTTACGATCAATATCATAGCGCCATACATTTTCTGCACCTTGCATTTCAGAATATACAATGTTTTTTGTGGGATGCTTCAATACTCTAAAACCATCACCATAACCAACACTATTCCAGTCTCGTGCATTTACACCTCCTGGAGAAGAAGAAGGGCCGTACCATGATCCATTGTCTTGAAGGCCTCCATATACGTTATAGGGCTCTTTGTCATCTACACTAATATGGTAAAACTGTGATAGCGGTAAGTTTTCTACAATTTCAAAAGTTGATCCTCCATTCCAAGAGCGGTATACACCACCATCTGTTCCAGAGAATATTACATCACTATCATTAACATGAAAGGCAAAATCATGAATGTCACTATGCATGTTTCCTAAACTCTTAAACGTTTTTCCACCATCACGGCTTATAGAGCCGTTCAAGCCACCCTTTAATACAACCTCTGGGTTTTTTGGATCAATCACAATTCTAGAGAAATAAAATGGTCTCACTACTAGTCCGAAATCATTATTTAAGTGCTCCCAAGAGGCTCCTGCATTGGTAGATTTCCATAAACCGTTTTTACTTTTTTCTTCTGTTTCTAAAACAGCATATAGAATACTTGCATCACTAGGTGCAACCGCAATTGCAATTCTTCCTAGTTTACCCTCAGGAAAACCACTGTGTATTTTATCCCAAGAAGCTCCTGCGTTTGTAGATTTGTAGAGAGCACTGTTCATTCCTCCAGAGTTAAAACCCCATCCAGAGCGTCTAAACTGCCACATAGAAGCATACAGAATATTTGGATTTGTTGGGTCCATGATTACATCACTTACTCCGGTTGAAGGACCAATATATAATACCTTACTCCAAGAGGCGCCCCCGTCTGTTGTTTTGTATACACCTCTATCTTGGCTGTCTGACCAAAGAGCTCCTAAAACACCCACATAGATTTCTTGATTGTTTTCTGGGTTAATAACAACAGAGGTGATTCTTTCACTGTTTTCAAAACCAGGCACTTCTTTAAAATTTGCACCACCATCTGTAGATTTAAACAAGCCATCTCCAATAGAGACAGAGTTACGTGTCCAAGTCTCTCCTGTACCCACCCAAATATTTTGATCTGGATTTGTAGGGTCAAGAGTTACCACACCTATAGATTGTACGTGTTTGTCAAATATGGGTGAAAAAATGGCCCCCCCATCACTAGACCTCCAAACGCCTCCACCTGCAGTTCCTGCATAGATAATTCTTGGGTTTGTTGGATGGCTTTCTAGATCGTTGATACGACCACTCATAAGTGCGGGTCCTATTTGGCGCGCACGCATGTCACCAAATAATTCTTTACCTTTTAATGAGATTTCTTCTTGTGTATTTCCATCAAATGAAAATAGAAGGGTTAATAACAAAGCAAGCAGTATTTTTTTCATGGGATACATTTTTTAGTTGAAATTTTATTACTTTTTTAAATAGTAGTATTAATAAAGCTAGTGTATAGGGTAAAAAAAATCCTCACATTTTGAGAGGATTTTTTTATAGGATAGCTATTATTTATTTTTCTTCAGGAAATGCAAAAAGTGCTGCGTCTACTTCAGGATTTAAAACAATTTCTTTCATTACTATTGGCTGTCCACCTTGAGATATTGAGAACGGAAAATACAATCCTCCTACTTCCTGGTAGTCACTAAAGCCTGATGTTGACATTTGTCCTTTTGCAGGCCCAGAATTCATTGTTGTTTCTACCACAATTGGTACATAATTTTCTGTCTCAAAGTAGTGAAAAGAGACGGTTGGCTCTTCTTTACCATCTACCATAACAGGCTTTTGTGTTAGTTTTAGTTTAAAGGTTTCTGTTCCTTCTTTTGTTTCTTTACCAAGGTACTCAACAGTGTACCCTTTTTCTTTATAGTTTAAAAATGGAGAAGGGAAATCTTGATTGTTTTTTTTCATGTTCTCTGTAGTCTCTGCATCGCTTTTTTCTGGAAGCATCGTCATAAAATTGGTAGTCCACATGGTCTCTCCATCAAAAGAGTACTGTGTCATTTCTTGTCCTTGTATATTGATTTTAAGTAACTGCTTACCGTCTTTCATTTGGTACATATCTATAGGAATTTCCATACCCTGGGCGTTAACAGATCCTACCATTTTAATTCCTTCAAGTGCATTCCAGGCAGCTTCTCCACCAGTATTTTCAAAGTAATTACTTAGGATTTCGTCAGCAGTTTGAGCTGTCATTGGTGCTACCGCTAGTAAGGTTAGTGCAACAAATAAATTTTTTAATGTTTTCATAAAAGTATAATGTATTATTAATGGTGATTTAAAAGTAAGACGTTTTAATTTTAAAAAAGTTACACCCTTTTCATTTTTTTTAGTTTATAAAAATGAGCGCTCTTACAAGTTTTTTCAAAAATAGAAAATTGTACTCATTAATTTTAATAATATGGGTGGTTTTTTAAAAGATGGTACCACCATTTATAGCTAATTTAATGAGTCATTGTTCCTTAAAATTTATTTAAAAAGTATCTTTATACTTAAATTTCATACCTATGAATTTTCATACTAGAAAATGGATAAAACCAGAAGATTTAAATCCTAACGGAACCTTGTTTGGAGGTAGACTCCTGCAATGGATTGATGAGGAAGCTGCCCTATATGCAATTATACAACTAGAAAACCCCAAGACGGTTACTAAGTATATGAGTGAAATTAATTTTAAAAGCGCTTCGGTTAAAGGAGATATTATAGAAATTGGGATTAGGGCTATTAAATTTGGAGCCACCTCAATAACCCTTTGTTGTGAGGTTAGAAATGTCATGACTCGTGAAGTTATTATAACCATAGACACCATTGTAATGGTTAGTCTAGACCAGGATGGAAAACCAAAACCTCACGGTAAATCTGAGATTGAATACGTAAAAAATAGGTTAAAGTAGGCCATCTTATGATTTACAGTATCTATTTCTTTGATCTAAGGAAATAGTTTTATTGCCAAGTAGTAGCGCAATTGTTTTTAATACCAAAACCTCTCTTTGGTCTATGTTTTCTAGTATTTCTCTTGATGTTTTTGGTCCACCCTCCAGCTCCAATAGTATGATTTTGCTAATTTTAAGAAGCTCTTTTTTGCTGAATGTCTCTTTTTTTGAGCTACATACACTACAAATACCACAGGGCGATGCTGTGGTTTCGCCAAAATAAGTTACCAATTGCACACTCCTGCATATTTTGTTGTTTTCTACGTAGTTTAATAGCTGTTGTACTTGTTGTTTCTTTTTATCATTATGAGAAACTACTTCTCTTGCAATTACATTTATTGTTTTATCATCCTCTCTTGGGGTTAAAAATGTAATAGCAGCATCTGTTGTGTTTAGGTACAACTCTATAATGTTGGCGGCTTCTAATTTTTTCAAGGTCTTAATAATCACAGGTTGTGATTGACTTGTTTTAGTTTGTAAAACTTCCAGATTTACTCCAGTCATGGTTTCAAAAACACCTCCATAGAGTCTTAATATGGTTTTACCAATTACAGCGGCAAGCCCGTCATGTTTAAAGAATGCTAGCGCTGTATTTGTATCTACTAAAAATTTCAACTTACTGGTGCGTCCAAACTCTTTGGAGAGTTGCAAGACACCAAGCCTATCTAAGGTGTTTAAGCCATTAAATACCTGGAGGGTATTTAGAGAATAGGTTTTACAAAAGTCTTCAAAATTAAAACCATGAGTCGTAAAAACGCCTTCTCCGTATGATATTTGAAGGTAGTTATTTAATTTTTTATATATAAATTTCAGCAAATCTACATCTGCCAACGATGCTATAAATTGCTTTGTAACTAATTGTTTATCGTAGGTGTTGTATAGTATGGTAGCTGTTGCCCTGTTGCCATCTCTACCAGCGCGACCAGCCTCTTGAAAGTAGCTCTCCAAACTCTCTGGTAATTGTATATGTATAACGTGTGCTACGGTTGCTAGATCTATTCCCATGCCAAAAGCACTAGTTGCTACTATGGTTGGTGAAGTGCCATTTTTCCAGGCTTCTAATTTTTTTGTTTTTTCATTGGCAGGAATACCTCCATGAAAAAAATCACTTTTAATGCCAAGACTGTTTAAGTGACTGCTTGTTTCAACGGCGCTTCTTCTAGTCCTTA
>Ga0209602_1003367_pt1 | contig 12344 bp, 10 predicted proteins | sample COGITO_mtgs_1205_3_FD_184810 | JGI IMG/M metagenome (GOLD analysis project Ga0209602, IMG submission 184810) | Pelagic marine microbial communities from North Sea - COGITO_mtgs_120524 (SPAdes) (version 2) | ecosystem: Environmental > Aquatic > Marine > Epipelagic ...
TAGAACAGGCGGAGTTATTCAAGGATGGTTAGAAACTATCGATTGAGCAGCTTTTTTTTGAAATGGGCTTTTTAGTATGTGGGCAGGTACAGTAACAACACCGAATAACCAAAGACTCCCCCGCCCCTCTAAAGGGTAGCTGTAGGAAATAGTACCGGAGCATTCAAAAGAGCCTGCCATAAGTTTAACCGGCTAAGTCTAAAAGTTTAGTTAACCTTAACTTTACCAGCGGGACAGCTATAGCCGGCAACTGCGCTTATAGTAGGGAATCCAGCATCGCTAGTACCTCGACAAATGACTGTGACGTCTTGCTCAGCACTGGAGTAGTTAACGATTCTTGGCTTAGGCACCGGTTTACTGGCATTGCTTGACGCTTTTAACTGGTTCAACTCAAGAAGTGTTCTTTGGTACTCAATTTCTCTGAGTCTTTTAGCGTGCTCTTGCTCTTTTTTGAGAGCTTCTCGTTGCGCTGCTGCTTCCTTCGCACGAGTAATAGATGACGCCAAGCCAGTAATTGACTGCCCTAACTGTTTGCTTGCCTCCATTCCCTGAAGCTGCAACTGTTGCATAGGAGTCAGGAACACTCGCGGGTCAATAGATTCTTGAGAGATACTATTTAAGGGAAGCAATGAAATGGCTAAGAAGCCAACGAGGGTGATTAATTTAGTTGTGCGCATTACTAGATGCCAATGGATTAGTTGCCCAAACTATCTCAAATCGACCTACCTTATGCAAATTTATATATGTTCTGCTGTAAAAGTAACCTTAATGGTGATGTAATCATGGCAAGTTAACGTTACGTTTTTTTTAGAGATGAGTACTTTATGCAAGACAATACCGCTAGAACTGCTACCTCAAGCCCCTCTAGTTCCTCGAGAACATTGGCCAGCCTGCTTCTTCGTGTACTTGTGTGGCTGATGGCGATTGCTGCTTCAATTGCTCTAGCCGCTTATCTGAACAGTGCGTACCAAGAGCATAAACAGCTTACTTACATGACTACCGATAAGTGTTCTGAGCATGACTATCAGACCCAAATATGCGAGACCGAAGACGGGTCGTTATATCTTAGACGTATTGAGATGGCCAATAATCGCATGTCAGTGAGTATGCTTGTAGACGATGCTGCATGGGATGACTACAAATATCGTTATTGGGCCTTCTGGTTCGAAAGTTGCGAGGAAGGTGTTGAGGTTGAGGCTGAGGAGGCTTACTCAGGTGGCAAGTCGTGGATATTATCGTGTGACACCCAGCCAAATCAGTTGCTTAGTGAATTGGCTCCTACACGCCTAGCGCTAGAGCTAACAGTCAACGTTAAAGCGGGCATAAAGATAGACTCCGATGGATTTACGATTGACCATGACTACAGCTCTACAGACTATTCTTTACTGCAGCGAAGGCTCGTGATGACCAATGGGCAAATCAAGGAAGATAGGAAAGCCAGGAAGCTTAAAGAGGCTGAAATGGAGGAGGCTAGAAGGATAAAGAAAGAAGCTGCAGCAGAGAAAGCTAGACAACAGCTGGCTCTTCAGAAGAATAAGCGAGAATGTGAGGGTAGGAATAAACGGGCTAATCAGACCTTTGACTTAACAGTAGCGCAGGCGGGGAAAACAATGCTTGAGAGGCATGCATTCACTACGGTGTGTGCTGATTCCGCTTATATCGGAAGTCGACTAGCTTGCAAGAGCTATACTGCCTATATTTACAACAAGTCTGACTTGCCAATAAGAAGCATACGTTTCCTTTATGGTACGTCTAAATCCTGCTCACCAAGCGGTGACTACGCCAAGACTATTAACGCACTAATTGCTCCAAACAGTTCGAAACCGCATAGGGTTTCACTAGATTGGAGTACATACCGTGACCTCATTCGCTGCGGTAAAGTAGTGGATGTTGAGTTTGATACTATTTTTGAGCCTGACCAGTGTTAATTGACTTGTTCAGGTAATTGAGAATTAACCCTTTTTTTCAAATTCATTTCTAAAGTATTTAGGCAGGTACAGTAACAATCCTTAATAACAAAAGACCCCTCCCGCCCCCTCTAAAGGGTAGCTGTAGGAGAAATTAGTACAGTAGTTAGGGCGCAGATATAATCTTGTGGCGTGACTACAAACGTGACTACAAATGACTGGATATTAACTAAAAAGCCCCTACAGTCTAATGATTGCAGGGGCTTCAGAGTATGCTTGGTACCAGTGGCCGGGAACGAACTATTCTCTACAGGCATCTAAAATACTGAGATGTGTGTTACAGTAAGCATAATTGTGACTACAGATGTGACTACAAATGGCTATATCCCTACCAAAATACATAAGAGCAAGGCGTGGCTCCTATCACTACCAGAGGCGCTACCCGACAAAACTATTGCACTTAATAACTCAAAAAATGTTCACGTATCCACTAAAGTTGCATGTTGATACTGCCTCGGAGCTTGAGGTTCAGAAAGTGACGGTTGAGGCAGAGGAGGCGTATCAGCGTCAGCTGTCATTGATTAGTAACAGTGACCCGGAGGCTATGCAAGGAACAGAGTTAGACAAGGCCGCGGCTGATTACCTTCGCAGGAACAATTTGAGTGTAGGTCAATTTTTAAGAGTGGTTAAGAATAGCGAGATATCAGTTCAAGAAGAGCTTGAGCAGAGGCAATTGCAGGATGACGGGTATAATTATGCGGATGCTGCTATTCCTGAATTTGAGGATATCGTTCAAAAAGACAATGAAGGGCTGCCTTTAACCGCTAAGGAGAGGGTCATTGGTGCAGCCTATATGAAGCTAATCAATAAGGCTTCAGCCAAGCCAAAGACGCTAGGTAGTTTATGGGATGAGTATGTCGAGTATAGAGAAATAGACCCTCAATCCCGTAACGGTAAGAAGGCTTTTAAATACTGGGCTAGATGGATAAGTTTGGCTGGTGATTGCGATATCAGTAGGCAAACACTTGAGCATATCAATGAGGGTATGGATGCGTACGTATCAGCTAGAGAAGGGCAGGTGAGCAGCCAGACTCTCATAAGGGAGTTGGGTGACGTCACCGCATGTCTGCGAAGGGCTAGCCGCAAGCATCGTTTCGGTTGGCACATTGAGCTTCCTGAAATTAAAAAAACTCCTGTGCAATCTCGTAACCCTCTGGAGCCTCAGCAGCAAATAGAATTGGTTAGCGCCATATTAAGTACTAATAGCACTATTAATCCAAAATATGGTGTAGCTATGCTGCTTTATCTCCAAGGCGGCATGATGACTTCCGAAATCAAAAGATTGAGAGATGGTGATATTGCATTGGATGCGGACATCCCTCATTTGAAAATTATTAATGAGACAAAGACTGACGACCGTAAACGAATTGTGCCTATTGTTTTGGGCTTAGGCTTAATTAAAGATAATCTAGACGAAACCATCAAGTGGCTCCAAGGCTGCACTGAATCAGCGCCTAGTGCAACTTTAAAAAAGATTATGCGAAGAACAATAAATAGTGCAAAAACGTCACCGCATTGTTTGAGGCATAGTTTTAAGATTAATGGACAGAATGCAGGAGTGTCGTTGCTGACAATAGCATCTATTGCTGGATGGTCAGATGAGCAAAGAAAAGCGAGTAAGCATCTGTTGAGTTATGGCTCTAAGGGTATTTCGCAGTCAGCCGTTGTGCAGACGTTGTATCAGGAGTCTTTAAAAATACACAAGCACCTAATTGATATTGACTTTACCCACCAGTCGGTCAGTAACGTGATACGTTTGCATAGATAACAAAGTATCTGCATATTTCCTCTCGGAATGCATATAGGGGCTGTAAGTAATCTATCTTCAGTACCTAAGCACCCTTACAGAGCCGAGTGTGAGTATCCATAACGGTGCCTATTAGGCCTATTTTACACCCACCTTTACATCTGCTTATTCAGGCCTTCCTGGGCCGCCACAGGAGGCCGCATAAGGGCGTTAAGTCTTTGTTCTTCATAGATATTAGGCTGTTTTTATGCCCTTTAGGAGGCCCTTAAGGCACCCTCTGAGCGACCTGCATCAGCCCCTTTTGTTTACCTTATCGCCGCATGGTAGTCTTATGTGACAATGAATAATTAATAATGAATAAAGGTTGAAACGCTAAATGAATCTTAAAGACACGACATTTCTTCGCGTAGAACATTACTCAGGGCATCCAGAGGTAAAAGCTGCTGCAGAGGTCTTAGTTAATAAATATGCTGAAAAGATGAAGTTTATTAAAGGGCGGCCAAAGTGGATTTCAGCAGCAAGGAAGCTCATAGCCTCACTATGGATAAGAGATGATGATTTATTTCGTTTTGGCACAAAAAAAGACTACTTCAGTAAGGGAAAAAGAAAACAAGCATGGATGACACCAAGGACGTTGAAGCTATTTAAAGCTATGGAGACTTTAGGCTGGTTGGTAATGGTTAAAGCAGAAATAAGGCCAAAGTACTCAACCAAAGCAAAAGGTGGGATGACTTCGGTCTACCAAAGAGAATCAAAATTCATTCAACTCCTAAACTCCTTAACTGAACAGGACGTAGAGTTAGACGTTGAGCTTCCCTTAGTCACGTTATGTGATGAAGATAAACAGTATATGGAACTACCTGAAGAGTATCTAAAGACAGAAAGTTATCAACGAACAGTTACTACCCTTAACAATCATTACGAACTACTTAATAGAAGTTCTATAGTTGATAAAGACGGTAAGCCCTTAAGTATCAGTATGATGAGATACAGAAGGAGGTTTAAAACAAGTATGGGTATTGGGGGACGTTTCTATAGCCCCTTCTGCATCATGTCAAAGAACGAAAGACTCAGTATTACTATAAACAAGGAATCCGTAGGTTCTCTGGATTTCAGTCAGCTTCACCCAACATTAACACTCTTATTAGGCCAAGGCGTAGGAAAAGAGACTAATCTATTTTGCACAGACGATGTCTACCATATGCCTGACTATCCAGAGCTTCCAAGGGCTGCACATAAGAAGTTTATAAACACTATACTCAATGCCAAAAGTATCGATGCAGCTGCTCGCTCTATCTCAACAGCAGAGCATTATTGGGATATTATTGAAGATTGTGCAGTATTTATAACTCACAGCGGCAAGGGTAAGCGTTTAGGTAATCCTGTTTGGTCAGCCAAGCCACTCAGCCATGCTAAACAGTATGTGGAAGACTTTATGTTTAGACATCCAAGCTTTGAGCATGCAGCCTCCAGTTCGTTGTGGGGCACATTACAGCTTCTGGAGAGTTCTATCTTGGAGTACACCATAGCTAAAGCTACATCAAACGATATACCTGTATTTCCTGTTCATGATGAAGTAGTCATTCCAAGGCAACATAAAGGGCGTGTGGGTGGATATATGATGGATGCTTTTCATGCTGTGACAGAGCATAAGTTTAAAGACCATGTGCCTAAGATTAGCTGGAGTTGTTTGGATGAAGAGTATTAGTCAGACAAAATATGCTTTGAGAGATGCTTAAGTTCTCTTAAAACCCGAAACAAGTTCAATGGTTAAAGGGTAATGCCACTTCAGTACAACGATAGCGTCAAGCGTGGGCTGAGGAAGTCATGCTGGAGACTTGGAGTAGGCATATGGATGGTGTGAAGACTAAGGTGAAGGATGATATGCCTTAGATGCAATCGAAAAATACATTGCCGGAAGTTAAATAATACTAACCAAGTATAGAATCAAAAGTCACTTATCTGGGGAAAGGGCAGCATCCATACCGCCCAAAATGGAACAAAAATCTAAAAGAAATAGGTGAAACCAAATTCTAAGATATCGCCCGCGTCACCATCACTATAAGTTTGCCCAACGTGAAAATCTAAGTTATCAAGCTTATAGCCCAGCGAAAAACCAAAATCATTATCTGAATCTGAAAAGGACTCGTCCTCATACTCGCTATACACTTCAGCGTCGAATCTTGTATATGTAACTGCTCCGTATACATTTTCACTAACGAAATACATCCCTTTAAGCTGAATTAAATTTTTAATTTCAAGCTCATATGAATCATCATCCTCATCATTATCAGAGTCGTCAGAAAGGCCAAAACCAATTTTTGCTTGATACGCTAGGTTATTATCTAGACGATTCTCATATGTGAAGTTTAAAGTAGGAATATTAACTGACAGGTCACCATACCCACTGTCAATATCACTCCAGTTGTGCATTGAAACGCCTACTCCCAAACTGCCCGCTGAAACCCCCATGCTTGTAGCTATAGACATAATAAAAACTAGTATTTTTTTCATTTTCAACCTTCAATTATTTATATTTGAATAGCAATTTTAAGGATTAAATTCCCTAAAATCAACTATTTTTCCTGAGTGTGCAGCACTCTGGAAACCCACTAAAGCAGTAAGGATTAGAATTAGTCTCATATAGCATTAACCTTTGCTAATTAATGCATCAACTATATAGAACAGGCGGAGTTATTCAAGGATGGTTAGAAACTATCGATTGAGCAGCTTTTTTTTGAAATGGGCTTTTTAGTATGTGGGCAGGTACAGTAACAACACCGAATAACCAAAGACTCCCCCGCCCCCTCTAAAGGGTAGCTGTAGGAAATACGGGCATAGGAATCAGCAAAGCAAATTTATTTGCCAAGCCATGACAGGAATCATGACAGGAATTGAGGGTTTTAGAACTAAAAACCCCCGCCAGCCTAGTGACTACGCGGGGGTTAAAAGTATATATGGTGCCCAAGGCCGGACTCGCACTTATTACGTAAGATATTGTTTTATATGCGTTTAGTTGATATAGTTACAGTCATATGACAGGAATTATGACAGGAATGAACAAAATGAAGCTCCCAAAGTACATTAGAAATAGAAGTGGGACGTACCACTATCAACGCGACTACCCTACCAACCTGAAACATCTATCTCAAACCAAATCCTTCACGTACCCGCTGAAACTGTTTGCTAACAACGCCACCGAGACAGAGATTGCCAAGGCAGCCATAAGGGCTCAAGAAGCATACGAACGACAAATTAAGCTCATAAGCAACTCAGACCCAGAGGCACTTTCAGCAACCGAGCTAGAGAAAGCTGCCGCTAACTTTCTGCGCAAACGGTCTCTCACTGTAGGTCAGTTTGTGGCAGTAGCTAAAGACGCTCAAACAACTGCTCAAGAGGAAGCCACACAAACTCAGGTGCAAGCTCATGAAGCGGATTACGCTGACTGGGCTATTCCTGAGTTTGAAGACGTCCTGGAGAAGCAAGCCAGAGGGATTCCACTGACCGCGCAAGACAAAGTAATTGGTGAAGCTCGAATGTCGTTAGTCTCCAAGGCACGAGAAAAACCCCAAACACTCGGAAGCCTCTGGACGGAGTATGCACAGCATAGAGGCATTGACCCCTCATCACGCAACGATAAAAAAGCTATTACGCGCTGGAACAACTGGCTCAGCATTGCGGGCGATACAGTCATCAGCAAGAATACTAAGGCGCACATCAATGACGGGTTAGAGAAATACATCAACGAGAGAACAGGCAAAGTTCAAAGCTCGACAATACGGAGAGAGCTTAACGACATAACAGCGTGCCTACGCATGGGAGAACTTAGATATGACTGGAGGATTAAACTGCCAAGGATAAAAGAGACTAAATCTAAAGCCCGCCATCCAATAGAGCCGCATCAACAGATTGACCTCTTCAGAGCAATACTAGACCCCAAAAGTAGCATCAAGCCCATCCACGGAGTAGTGCTTCTACTCTGCATTCAAGGAGGAATGATGCAAAGCGAGATTGGAAGACTACGACCAGAGGATATAGGTCTGGATACTGAGACCCCTCACCTTTCAATCAGAAATAAAACTAAAAATAAAGATAGAGAAAGAGTCATTCCAATAGTCTTTGGGCTAGAGCTTATTAAGCATAACTTAGGCGACACCATTGAGTGGCTCAAAAGAGTCACAGAATCAACCCCTAGCGCCACACTAAAGAAGGTGATGCGGCGCGCAATAAACAGCCCAAAAACCTCAGCACACTGTTTACGACACACATTTAAGATTAACGCTCAGGCAGCAGGAGTACCAACTCTCACAATCTCATCTATTGCAGGATGGTCAGACCCACAACGAGGCGCAAGCGCTTATCTCAAAGGCTACGGCTCAACAGGCATTGCGCAAGACCCTAACATGAAGCGACTGTTCAAAGACTCACTCAAAATACACAAGCATTTAATAGAGCTGGAAAAGAACATGAACGGTAGCAAAAACAATGTCATAACGTTCTCAAAGGCAAGATAGCACTAAGCCGCGATACACAGGCGTTCTAACAATCCCTTCGGGCAACTGTAAGCAAAGCCATTCAACGCCCTAAGCACCCTTGCAGAGCCGAGTGTGAGTATCCAGAACGGTGCCTATTAGGCCTATTTTACACCCACCTCTACACCTGCTTATTCAGGCCTTCCTGGGCCCGCACAGAAGGCCGCATAAGGGCGTTAAGTCTTTGTTCTTCATAGATATTAGGCTGTTTTTAATGCCCTTTAGGAGGCCCTTAAGGCACCCTCTGAGCGACCTGCGCCAGCCCCTTTTGTGTACCTTATAGCTGTATGGTAGTCTTATCCCATAATGAATAGTTATTGAAGGGTTGCAGACCATATGAATCTGGTTTTAGGTCACCATGAACTTTAAAGAGCTAGAGAATTTCATCACTACCAAGATGCGTATGTCGCATGTCTATCAACCAGTGATGATTTTAACGCTACTGGAGAAGTCTGGACGTTGCCATCAAGAGGACATAGCAAAAGCTATCTTAGTACATGACCCTAGCCAAGTTGAGTACTACACCAACATAACCAACAAGATGGCTGGCAAGGTCTTACGAGGCAGGTCAATTGTCGAGAAAGACAATAAAGACTACGCCCTTAACGGATTTGAAACGTTAACAGCTGAAGAAATAGATAACCTAAAGCAACTCTGCTTTGACAAGATTGATGAGTTTAATGATGCTAGGGGCAGTGATGTATGGGAACATCGAAAGAAATCCAAAGGCTATGTTAGCGGCACTACTCGCTATGAAGTGTTAAAGAATGCTAAATATCGATGTGAACTCTGTGGTATTTCTGCGGATGTAAAAGCATTAGAAGTTGACCATATAATCCCAAGAAATAATGGCGGTAGCGATGACATTACCAACTTCCAATCACTTTGTTATTCTTGCAATGCTACCAAGCGTGACCGTGATGATACAGACCTTAGAGGTGTATCTGAATCCTACAATCACAGGGATGAACGCTGCTTATTCTGTACGATAGAGCCTGTCAGAATTATTGATGAAAATGAACTAGCATATGTTATTGAGGATGGTTATCCGGTCACTGAAGGGCATAGGTTAGTAATCCCTAAGCGACATGCTGCTGACTACTTCCATCTTGTCCAGCCTGAACTGAATGCTATCAATCAACTACTATCAAAGCATAAAGACTCAATAGAACAAGAAGACCCAACAGTCTCTGGCTTTAATATAGGCATGAACTGTGGTGAAGATGCAGGACAGACTGTCTTTCATTGTCATATTCATTTAATACCTAGACGTAAGGGTGACGTAGACGTGCCTAGGGGTGGTGTTAGGCATTTAATACCAGGGAAAGGTACTTATTAAGTAATATCCTACAAGGTAACAATACAACGTCTACCTAGGCAGTACATAGGAGTACTAGGGCAGGCCGCAAGCCCTATAGATACCAAACCTAAGTGGTAGTCATTACGAGTGTTAATTGTTCTTATAGTAAGAGTATTAGTAACCAACTATAACTAGCCTTTAGAGGCAGCAGGTAGCCACAAGCCCTATGCATACCATTCCTAAAGACACCCTATCCCAACTCAAGAACATGGCAGTGAGTCTCGATTTACCAGAGGATAACTATAAGCATCACTACTTCCTTAGCCCCCTTCAGCTAAACAAAAAGTCTAAATTACACCTAAAGCTATCCCTCTTGATTGATAAATACGTGGAAGAGACTAGAGGTGGTCGTGGTGGTAAGCAGTTAGAGGAGCTAAGACATCATTGGCAATGGATTTTATTAGGCCTTTGTCGTGCCCTGTTCATGAACAATTGGTTAGTTGTCTCCCTAAGAAAGCAGGCATATGCTGATGACATCTGGTTGAAGCGGTACCAGATTAAATACTCCAAGGTAAAAGACATTGTTGATTACCTTAACCAAAACCAACTGATTACCTTTCTCCCCGGAAAGCAGTTTTTTAATAAACCCTCCAGAACAAGAATATACCCATCAGGTACTCTCGCCGGCGAGATTTGGGAATACTTCCTTGACCAAGAACAGCCTATAGAAGGGCCATATCTAACAATCAATGAAACTGATGATATTTGGGCGGAGACTATGTTCAAGGTCAAAGCTGATGAAAGCCATCCTGATATGGACGATATGATAGCCATCAATGAGTTTATAAAGCCTCATCATTGGGCTTGTAAGGCTCCCATAAGGCTTGTTTACAAGCACTCGCCATTCCAAGGTGGCCGCTTAATGACGCCATTCCAGAACCTTCCTGATAGAAGAAAACGAATACGTATAAATACACAGATAGACGGTCAACCAATTTGTGAAGTTGACTTTAATGCCAATCATCTAAGGCTCAATTTAGCGTTCAATGCAAAGGAATATGCTGGGGAAACCCCCTACGAGGACATCTGCGTGGAGTCAGGAGTAGCCAGCAGGGATATGGTTAAGCACTTCATAACCGTAGCCATGGGTGCTTCTAACGAAAAGTCAGGTAAGTCGAGGCTGAGGCTAGACGGGATGAATAGCCAAGTTATCGAAAGCATTCATGATGGAGCATTAAAGAGATTTCCAAAACTTCAGCTTTTCAATGGTTGGGGAATATTTGCTCAAAACTTTGAGGGTCAGATATTGAAGGATGTCTTACTTGAAGGTATTAAAGAAGATATCGTATGCCTACCTGTACACGATGCAGTAGCTGTGCAACAGCAACATCAAGAGTGGGCTATAGAAGTCATGCTGGAGACTTGGAGTAGGTATATGGATGGTGTGAAGACCAAGGTGAAGGTCGATATGCCTTAGGCTATGCCTCTTACATTACCAGTAACTAATAAGAATATGTACAGGAAATATGCCGCTAGCCCTGCTAAGCATAGAAGTTTGGTATAGTTAAGCAAGTCTTACTAGAGGTGAAACCTTATATGAAACGTTATGTGATGCTAGCAACACTATTACTTTTTGTGTCCAGCCTAGGGTTTGGGCAAGACATGAAGGTCAAATGGGAAGATAAAGATGGAAGAGAGTTTTCCGTAAAAATTCTTTCTGGAGACTTTGGTTATACTATGGTTGATAACGATATCATCTATTATTATCCGACTGGGAAGGTTCGTAGTGTCGGGTATGTCTTTATCGATTATTACCCGAATGGAAAGCTTAAGCGGGTCGGTAATGTCCCTGTCACATATAATCGTTATGGGAAAGTCAGCCAAGTTGGTAGTCTTTTTGTTAGATATAATCAGGCTGGACAATTTTCAGGTACTAGCGGAAAAGTTCGTTTTTAAAATTATTAAATCTTTCGCAATCTATGTATTTAGACTCAAATTTTTAAAAGACCTTACAAACTCCAGTAATAACACTGGTTTCATCATGGTAAATAAACGGCTTATTTGGGCCTTCCTTATAAGTACTAATCCACATTAAATCTAAGCTATTCCCAACACTCGATGTAACGCCAAAAGGGCCTTTCACTGAGTCAAGCACTCTATCAAGGACGGGTGTCGATATGCCTTTCCACGCACTCCCACCACCGCCAACATACAAAACTGTCATATCAAGCATTGGAGCATTCTCGCCTGTGACATCACCTGACAGTTTATCAACAACAAAGACATCCCCTACACGCCATGGGTTTGGTGGGGATGTAAGGGAGCCATCATCATTCAGCCTCTTTTGGTCTTTTACTTCACAAGTAAAATCAGCAAAGCTAAACGGGCTTAGGAGTATTAGAGCTAGTAGTAGTTTTCTCATCATATCAATCACACTCTTTGTAGTTAGACTCATAGCACTTGGTTGCTAGGGCTTGACCATCAGCTATCTGCTGCGGTGTCATCTTAGGCTTGAGTTTGTCGATGTTAGTTGCAGCGTCTGCGTCACCTTGTGTTTTTGCCATAGACCACCAAACGTAAGCGCGAATGTTATTCTCTGGAACACCGTCGCCTCTGTAATACATATTGCCTAGGTTGAACTGAGCATCTGCATCACCTTGGTCAGCAGCTTTCCTGTACCACTTAACTGCCTCAGCATCGTTCTCTGGTACACCTCGGCCATTGGCGTACATATTGCCTAGGTTGTACTGAGCAGCAGCCTTACCTTGAGCAGCAGCCTTTCTATACCACTTAACAGC